>Ga0131853_10026960_pt1 | contig 10326 bp, 12 predicted proteins | sample TergutLab28metaG_FD_92764 | JGI IMG/M metagenome (GOLD analysis project Ga0131853, IMG submission 92764) | Labiotermes labralis P1 segment gut microbial communities from Petit-Saut dam, French Guiana - Lab288 P1 (version 2) (version 2) | ecosystem: Host-associated > Arthropoda: Insects >... | reverse complement strand
GGGGCGGTGAATTTTATTTCACCTTTTTTTGCATTGGTTACTACGCCCACTTTTGTGCCGCTGCTTTTGGGCGTTATCGTACTCATCATGTCAGAAGAAGCATACGTGTTGTAGTAACCCGTGGAAAAACTGCCCCCACGGTTGAAAATTTGCAGTAAGTTTTGCTGTGCTTCGGCACTAACAAAAGACGTATCCAGCATTTCCCTGTACGCCTTTGTTACCAAGTAAACATATTCCGGGCTTTTCATTCGCCCTTCAATTTTTAACGATGTTGCCCCTGCGTTAACAATCTCGCTCAAGATTTCCAGCGTGTTCATATCTTTTGGGCTGCACAAGTAGCCCGTTTTTTTTATTTCTCCATCCGCCAGCAAATTATACTTGGTGCGGCAAATTTGTGCACACTTGCCACGGTTTCCGCTACGCCCGCCAATTAAACTGGACATCAAACACTGTCCGCTATACGAATAGCACAGCGCACCATGTACAAAAACTCCAAGCTCAATGTCAGCTTCGCTTTTTATCTCTGCAATTTCTTTTAGCGATAACTCCCGTGCCAAAACCACACGAGAAAAACCCAAACACCGCATATACTTTGCACCCGCCATGCTATGTACCGTCATTTGGGTGGATGCGTGCAGTTCTGCGTCCGGTAGATGCTGCCTTAATAAAAACGCAAGCCCAGTATCCTGCAAAATAAATGCTGCCGCTCCCGCAACGTGCATTTTACATACAAAGTCCAGCACCAGAGGAATCTCGGCGTTTTTGTACAGGGTATTTACCGCAATATAAATTTTTACGCCACGCAATGCGGCGTAGTCTATCAAATTTTCCAGTTCTTCGTCAGAAAAATTCTGCGCCAAGTTTCTTGCGCTAAAATTTTTGCCGCCAACATAGATAGCATCTGCACCGGCGTTAATCGCCGCAAATGCGCTTTCCATATTGCCGGCAGGTGATAATAATTCGGGCATGTTAGCCTCCTAGCCCAGCAATCAATTGCGATATCTATTTATTGTTTCATCACTCCATATGTGTGCTTCAACATACCGTGACGGTCCATGCTGTCCGTCATTATTCCACTCCTGTGGCAACCCATATTTTTCAATGATTTTTAATATCTCGTCATATGTGTAAACCGTATCGTGCCATTCTTTATCGGACATTTTATGGGTATGCATCGTGTTAAAAACAGGGAACATATCTCCGTAAGTAAATGAAATGGTTCTCGTGTCAAACTCCCTAATAGGAATTTTAATATAGCTGCTATTTTCATGCCATGTAGTTAGCCACGGGCTATGCTCCACCACCATATAATGCGGAGCATACCGTTTTACAATGCCGCCTTTTTGCACGAATAATTTTTTTAATTTAATCTCATTGCGATGCCGCCGGTCAATGTATTCGGGCTGATTTCCTGCGTGCATTGTTCCGGGCTTAGTTTGCCTAATCATTTCTAAAACTGCCTTTGCTTCGTCTACAGGGATGTCCGACAAACTCACAAATGGACCAATGGACTTATCATAATAATGATACAAATAAATGCTAATCACCCTCCATCAGCCAATTTTTAAAACGGAAATACCAATGGCAATACCAATATTATTACCACGCCAACCAAAATTTGTAGCGGTATGCCCACTTTCATATAGTCAAGAAAACGATATTTACCCGCCACCATAACCATCGCATTTGGCGGCGTAGATACCGGCGTAGAGAAAGACATACTTGCAGCATACGTTACTGCCATTACAAAAGGCAACGGGCTAACGCCCACTTCTCCCGCCGCCAATATAGCCACAGGCAAGAACAAAACTGCCGTAGCCGTATTGCTTATAAACACACCAAAGAGAGACGCAACAATATAAAGCCCTGCCATAACAACCATAGGCCCTGCCCCACCCAAAGCAGAAGTAATACTGTCTGCAATAAACGCAACACCGCCCGTATTTTCCAAAGCCGTCGCCATAGGCAACATACATGCAATTAACACGACAATCTGCCAGTTGATAGCACGATACGCCTGCTCGGTGCTGCGCACACTGCCCGTCAAAATCATAAATAGCCCGGCAATAATTACCGACATCACTGCGGGAATCCACTCAAAAACCAGCATAACAACCATCGCCAAAAGTACAGCACCCGCCAAAATAGCCCGAACAGGGTTAAATGCTTCCGGCTCGGTTACTTCTCGGCTGATAACAACCAAATCGCTTTTTTCTTTCGCCAACAGGTCTATATTTTTCCATTTACCGTAAACCAGCATGGCATCGCCGTACTCAAGTCCTTCGTCCAAAACTTTTATTCTTTGCTGCCTGCATTTTGCCGACAAAACAGTAAGCCCGTATTTTTCCCTAAAACCTACATCCTTTAGCGATTGATTAATAAGATTTGACTGCGGCGTTAATATAACTTCCGCAATATTCGCATCTTGAACCTGAAGCCCTTCCACCCCGTCACGGGCAATGGCTTCAAGGTTCGTTTCTATCAATAATTTCTCCAAAGAAGGCGCATCGGCATAAAGCAGCAAAACATCATCTGCTTCAGGCTCGTACGTTGGCTCTGCCAATACTTGCGAAAATTTGCCAAACATTTTTGACGTTGCTTTTTTGCGTACTTTCAAAACGGTAACGCCATACAGCCCTGCCCAATTAAGCGTTTTCAGCTGTTTACCAATAATTGCATGACCTGCAGGAATTTGCACATAATGCAGTTTTTCATCTATTCCGTACTGGTACAAAAGTTCGGAAACATTTGCCGTGTCCGCTACTTTGGACTTTTCCTGATACGGTTTATCCAGTATTTTGCGCCCGACAAACCACATGTAAGCAGTGCCTACAACAAGGATTATCAAACCGATAGGCGTAAAATCAAAAAACGACAACCCCTCAAAACCGTGGTTAATTAACGCATCCCGTGCAAGCAAGTTGGGCGCAGTACCAATAAGCGTTAACGCACCGCCCATGCTTGCACCAAAAGCAAGCGGCATCAAAAGTTTGCCGGGGTGAATATTCATTTTCACACTAAGGCTTACCACTATCGGCATTAAAATGGCTACTGTGCCTGTGTTGCTGATAAAGCTGCCGATTATAGCCACCAGGAGCTTTACAAAAATAAGCATTCTAAACTCGCTGTTGCCGGTTAAGCGCACAAGCAAATTACCGGCTTTTCTGGCAAGCCCTGTTTGGGAAATGCCTTCCCCTACAATAAACAGCACCGTCAGCATAACCACCACCGTACTGGAAAACCCGGCTAACGCCTCCGGCACGGTTAACACGCCCAACAAAAATAGTGCAAGAAGCGAACATAACGCCACGAGGTCGGAACGGAACTTGGGTATGGCAAAGCAAACGGTAGTCGCCGCTAATATCAAAAAAACCAATTGCATTTCACTTAGCATAAAGAACCCACTCCTTTAATGCCCCATTTTCATAACTAAATTTGGCAGAAAACACACCGGGATGTTCATCCATCCATTTTAAAAAGAGATAATCCCCGCCGTGCATCGGCAATTTACATACCATATCCTTGTCAATCCAAGCAAGCTCGCCCTCTTTGCATGTTTTAACCTCGCCGCTGAAATCGGTAGCTTTAAATAAGAAAACATACCAATCTTCATCATTACTAAAACCCGGGAATGTCAAAATCCCTTTTAACTGCGGGTTTTGTATCGTGAGCCCGCTCTCTTCAAATACTTCTCTAATCACGCAATCTTCGGGAGACTCCTCCGCTTCAAACTTACCGCCAAGCCCTACCCATAAATTTTCGTGCATGTCGTTCTTCTTTTTTGTTCGGTGCAACATCAAATATTTATTGTCTTTTTCTATATAACAGAGCGTTCCCAATTTCATTTAATCACATCCAATATATTGTCCACCGTTTCGCAAATAAATGTAGCTTTGGAAGCGGTTAGCTCTTGCAAGTCGCCATAGCCGTACAAAACACCAACGCTGTCTATGCCCAGTGCTTTTGCGCCCAGTATGTCGTATTTCCTATCGCCAATCATAATCGCTTCGTCCATGCGGGTTATGCCCATGTTATCCAGCGCATATTGTATGACCTCGCTCTTTTTAGAACGCCGCCCATCCAGTTCACAACCGGAAATGAACGCAAAATATTGGTCGATTTCAAAATGCTTTAAAATTTTTTCTGCATAAACAGTTGGCTTGGATGTTGCAATAAACAGTTGCTTACCTCTGTCTTGCAGGGTTTTAAGCAATGGAACAATGCCATCATACAAGGCATTCTGAAATATCCCCGTTTCGGCGTAGTATTCTCTGTATTTTGCAACAGCCCGCTCTGTATCGGCTTCATTAAAGCCATAGAATTGCTTGTACGAATCCCTTAGCGGCGGGCCTATAAACGGCGTTAAAGTGTCTAAGTCTTCCACATCTATGCCAAACTCCCGTAAGGAGAACTGAATCGATTTTGTAATGCCTTCTTTTGGGTCGGATATTGTGCCGTCTAGGTCGAATAAAATATAGGTTTTGTTCATGCTAATCTTCCCTCGTAACAATGTGCTTAACTTCAGTTAGCAGGTTTTGCAATTCTGTTTTAAAGAACATCGGGTACAGGTGTAATTCATTCAGCTCGCTTATCGGCAGCCAGTGGTATGTTACTTCGCCGTATTCTTCTTGGAAGGAATCGTGCTTCATTTTCCGCAATTGGTCACTTGGTTTCATAAGGAAAAACCAGCAAATTTCATGATACGATTCGCCATCTATATTGAAAAAATTCTCATGGATGAATGCAAGCCTATCAATTTCCATCGGTACTTGTGTTTCTTCGTAGGCTTCCCGCAAAACTGCCTCCTGTGCAGATTCTCCAAATTGAATTCTGCCGCCAACGGTATAAAAAAACGAAGCTCCGCTGTTTTTCACCATTAAAACCTCGTCATTATCAATAATAATTGCGCCAACACGGCAGGTGAGTGTGCCGGCAGCCATTTTAACGGTTAAATCCATCATAACGTACCTCCCAAATCATCCAATGGCAGTGAAAACCCAGGCAAGCAGTTTTCTAAAAAATACGCCAGTTCTTTGTTTTCGAAACTTTCGATTTCACTACGGATCGCGTCATATGCAGAAGCAAATTCCTTATTGCCTGCGTTTAGCTCATGTATGCATTTTATATAAGCACAAAGCTTATCGGCTATTTTTATTATTTGCTTTTCATCGCCCGATAAACCACTGCCGTCTATGTATGTGGAATATGCATTTTTGAAATCTGCGGGCAAGTGGCTCTTTAGCTTGTCGCTTGCCGCCTTTTCAACTTTTTTGTAGATGCATTTCATTTCGTCGTTAAAATATTTTATTGGGGTTGGCAGGTCGCCGGTTAGCACCTCCGAGCAATCGTGAAACAGGGCGCATACGGCAAGTTTGTCGATATTATAGGTCTTACCAAAATAGCTATTGCCTATCATGGCAAGATAGTGCGTGATAAATGCACATTCTGCAGTGTGCTGCATAAGGTCTTCTTTTTGCGTGTTGTGCTTTAACCCCCAGCGGTTAATATGCCTCATGCGGAATATAAGCGGTAGAAAAGTATTTTCCATAGTTGCAACCCCTATTTTGCCGTACCGGGATGTATGCCTAGTGCCAGCATTTTTGTTATGTATTCTTGCCTGATGCAAACATATTTTTTGATGGTTTCTATTTGGTTTTTGCCGGGGGCGGCGAAGTTATATCCATGTGTACCACGCCCGCCAAAGCACACATGTTTAAAGCTTTTGCCCAAAACAGCAAAAGTTTTGCCAGGAGAGCATCCCGTGCAGCCATTGCATTTTATGGATATGCTTGCCATAAAGTCGTCCACAATATCCTGTGGCTGATTTTCGAGATAGCTGTCGAACATATCCCGCTGGGCGGTGTAAATGAAGATGTTGAACTTGTTTTCATCAAGGCTCATAAGGGCTACACGCTTGCTACGGAAGTTGAGAGCGTAGGCGTTTGTGGCATACCATGTAAAAACAATTTTCTGTTGCTGCAAATAGTCGAGAAAATCGGTAAATTCTTTTTTATAATCGCTTGTCATTAGTTGGTCTGCAAGCACATGTATGCGAGGTTTATTAGCTTTTTGGGTTTGGAAATTTGTCATGTTGTATCACTCCATTTTACGCATTACGTTTACCAGGAAAACTAATATCACGACTCCATGATGTTAATTCTTCATGGAATTGAACAACACTCAACAATCCCGATGCCCACAAAAATGCTCGGTCTATTTCCGAAATTTCATCCAGCGACATCCAGCGAACCTCGGTCAATATCGGGTTTGCGGTAAATTCCGGGTCGTAACCAAGGGACGGCACTTGCTCGCCAATGTCGATGTGATATGTATAGAAGAAATTTTCATCATCATACGGATCGGCATATTCGCTTGTTTTCTTGATGATTGTTCCCAAAACGTTACATTCTTCTTTTAGTTCTCTAATGGCTGCTTGCTCTGGTGTTTCGCCTTTTTCAATGCCGCCTCCGGGGCTACAATACCACTCGTCGTCTCCTTGTTTATGCTTTACCATCAGAATTTTGTTGCCTCGAACAACCAAACATTGCGCCCTGCCACGGTATGTCATATCGAGAGCTCCTTAAAACCGCACCATTTTAATTGCTCATCAAAATCAATTTCTTTTATTCCGCAAAACGGAATTTTAGCTTCATACGCAAACTGACGCATAACTATATCATGCGCAACTACTATAATTTTTTTGTACTCCGTATGCTTTAGCAAACAATTTTTAACCCGTGTAAACACATCTTCCAAACCCTCGAAAACTATTTCACTTTCTTTTGGGCAAGCACCTTTATGCTGCTTACATAACGCTACCGCTTTTTTCACTTCTTCAAGCGTAGAATTTTGAAACATTAAATCGGGCAGCCACTCGTGCAAATCCAGTTCAATTTTTATATCCAAATTACGATTTTTTGATATCACTGCCGCCGTTTGCAACGCTCTTGTATACGGCGATGAAATTATTATTTCGGCACTGTCCAACCTATTATCACGGGAAACTGCTTCTGCCTGCTGTATTCCTGCTTCTGTCAACTGCGCCATGTTAATCCCATGCCCGGAATAGTTCTTGTTTTTAACAAAAGTATAATCCGGTTCACCATGCCGTATAAAAATTATTTTTGTCATACGCACCTCAACTTACATGACGTTATAAACCTTTTCGGAAAAAATTCATACAATTCTATACTCTCAATCCGAGCTTTAAATGGCTTAAATTTTTCTGCAACAAGCGGAAGTGCTTTAACAATTGCCTCCGGCTCATCTATCAACAAAGTAGTGTGTGCAGCCCAATAATGAAAGCCATTGCCACATTGAGGGAAGAAACTTTGCTGCAATTTAAGCAATTCAAAATTCATGTTCGGGCTAATAAACAACACATTTAGCCCAAACAAACCTATATGCGCAAGATTTATTTCAAACGAAAGCGCACCTGCACATATTTTCTCCATATCACTTATAACTTTTTCTTCACAATCAACATCTACACTCCCCAGCGTAAAATGATATGGAATATTTTTTGTTTGGCTTCCTTTAAACCCATGCTTGCAAAGAACATCATAATATCCGGCAAGAATATCTTGCGTCTGCTCGTCAAACTTTGCCATTAAATAAAGTGCCTTTTGCATTTAACTAACAGCCCCTCTATATGTATCTAAATAATTTAGATTTGCACTATGCGAAGCTAAATTATTTAAGTGCACTCGCCTGCGCCTTCATTTCACGTGCGGCTGCCATCGTCGCCTCTGTAATTTGCGCACCGCCAATAAGCCGTGCCAGCTCACCTGTCATGGCTTCATTTTGCAACGGAAACACCCGTGTAACTGTGCGGCTACCCTCTACCGATTTTTCTATCAAAAAATGCGTGTCCGCCATAGCGGCAATTTGCGGTAAATGAGTAATGCACAGTATTTGCCTGGCTCGGCTGATACCCATCAACTTCTCTGCTACTTGCTGCGCTGTACGCCCGCTAACACCCGTATCCACTTCGTCAAAAATTACGGTGTCCATATGGTCGGCATCGGCTAAAATGGTTTTTACCGCAAGCATAATGCGGGACATTTCACCGCCGGAAGCGATGCGTTTTAGCGGCTTCTCTGGCTCGCCGGGGTTGGGTGAAATCATAAACTCGACGGCGTCATTACCGTCCGGCCCAAAGGCAGTTTTACGCTGTATATCTATAAAGAAGCGTGCGTTTTTCATACCCAAATCCATCAACACGCCGCTTATGCCCTCTGCGATTTTTACAGCCACAGCTTGACGCAAGGCATTCATCTCGTCGCAAATGCGGGTAATTTCTACTACTATTTTACGGCGCACTTGCTTTAATCGAGCAATTTCTGCGTCGGAATTTTCTAAATTGTCTAAGTTCTGTTGCAGCTCCTGCTGCTTTTTAAGTACATATTCAACATCGCCGCCATATTTTTTCTTTGTGCGATATATAACATCCAAACGGCTTTCTGCTTTTTCCAATTCGTTAGGGTCTGCATCCAGCTCGTCTACATAATCCCGCAGCTCGGCAATGATGTCCGTCATTAAGCCGCTTGCTTCCATCGCCATGGAGTATAACTTTTCTTTCGCAGAGTCTATGCGAGAAATTTCTGCAATAAGCCCCTCCGCACGCCCAAGTTGGTCGGCAGCGCAAAGTTGAATGTTATTGCTGCTATATAGCAACGACAACGATGTTGTGGCATTCTTAAATAATTTATCCACACCGCTTAGGCGGTTTCTTTTTTCGGTTAATTTTTCTTCTTCGCCGGGTTGCAGGTTAGCTTTTATTAGCTCGTCCAGTTGAAAACGCCAAATTTCTATTTGTGCATCCCGTTGGTTGCCAACGCCGGCAATGGCTTTTAGTGCCTTGTCAGCTTCTTTATATTTTTTTAATTCTGCTTCCAGCTCGGTTTTTAGCATCACAAGTGCTTGCCCACAAAATTGGTCCAATAAATGTAACTGTTTATTCGAATCTAACAAACTTTGATGCTCGTGCTGCCCGTGTACGTCCACCAAAAGGGAAGCTGCTTCCTTTAATATGCCCACCGTTACGGTGCGCCCATTAATGCGGCAGGTAGACTTACCACTGTCGGTTTGCATAGTGCGGGACATGATAAGTGTTCCTTGGTCGCTCTCCACACCCAACGCAAAAAGACCCTCAAGCACTATGGGGTCTGAAATTTCTAATACGCCTTCTACATGGGCATAATCCGCTCCGGCTCTTACGAGTTCCCGAGTGGCTTTGCCGCCAAGCAGAAAGTTTATAGAATCTACCAATATGGATTTTCCCGCCCCTGTTTCCCCGGTTAAGATGTTCAACCCTGGAGCAAACTTCACTTCTACTTCGTCTATAAGGGCGACATTTTCTATACGCAAATAATCTATCATGGCTTTAACTTCTCCATTAAGGCTGAGGCTGCGGCTTCGCTTCTTACAACGCACATAACAACATCATCCCCGGCTATAGTTCCTAATATTTCTGGGAAGTTCATGTCATCCAGTGCCAATGCAACCGCCATCGCAAGCCCGCTTACGGTATGCAGCACCAACATATTGCCTGCATAATCCACAGACAAAAGCCCGTCATTGAATATGCGGGTTAAACGGTGGCTGGGCGCATCCTTTTTAGAAGGGGCAACATATTTTTGCCCTTTTTCAGTAGGCTCTTTTGTAAGCCTAAGCTCTCTAATATCACGGCTTACGGTTGCTTGCGCCGCAGCAAAACCTGCCTTAGCCAAAGCTTCGGTCAGTTCGTCCTGCGTAAATATATCCTTTGTACGCACCAGGTGCAGAATCGCTTTTTGCCGTTCAGATTTCATGTTAGTTTCTTCCTTTTTAAAATATCATGAAAACGGTCGGGAGTTGTTTTAATAATTTTTGCACTGTAGGCCGCTTTTTTTATGGTTATGGTTTCGCCTTTTTCCAACTCGCCGCAATCTTCGCCATCCAGCGTTATTTGTGCATTTTGCTTAGCGGAGATTTTAACAACATCATCTGCGCCAATGACAACGGGACGGCTACTTAAACTATGCGGGCAAACAGGAGTTACAACTATCATTTGTCCATCCGGTATTAGAATTGGCCCGCCCGCGGATAAATTATACGCAGTCGAACCTGTTGGCGTTGAAACAATAATACCGTCTGCCCTTATTTCTTCCCAAAAGCAGTCGTTTATATAAAGCGAAAATGTTTTTAGCCCGCCAACAGAGCCTATAACTACATCGTTTAGGGCAAGTTTTCCATCAACTTCCAGCATTAGGCGTTCTTCTATTCTGTAGCCGCCGGAAATAACTTTAGAAAGGACGGCGATACCATCTTTTTTTTCTGCATCGG
>Ga0131853_10026958_pt1 | contig 10327 bp, 6 predicted proteins | sample TergutLab28metaG_FD_92764 | JGI IMG/M metagenome (GOLD analysis project Ga0131853, IMG submission 92764) | Labiotermes labralis P1 segment gut microbial communities from Petit-Saut dam, French Guiana - Lab288 P1 (version 2) (version 2) | ecosystem: Host-associated > Arthropoda: Insects >... | reverse complement strand
GATGTCACTTGCTTTATTATTTCATTATTTAATGCTCAACATGTTTCGGATGTTAATACATCCATCCTCAGGAGCTTGCGACTTATTTGTTGAGTTATTTCATGGGTTGTATTGCTCTGGTACAACGTGGTATCCGGATACCACACCAGCCCAGCCAAACCACAAGGTAACACCAACACACATCGAACCAGAGCAATACAACTTATGAAATAGCTCAACAAATAAGTCGCAAGATCCTGAGGATGGATGTGTTAACATCCGAAACATGTCGAGCATTAAATAATGAAAAAATAAAGCAAGTGACATCAAGTTGGTCTCTCTTTATTCAACTAACTCGCCAGCTTTACTTCTCTTTCAAAAATTATTGAATTATTTGTAATTATTAATTCGTGGGATGCTCCAGTGAAACTTTCACTAAATGGCACAGCGATAAGTCTAGGGTAGAATTCTCTTAGAGTTCTGTTCACTGTGTACGACTTTTTGCAGACTGGATACCTGTGAAGTCAGGCAGTAACAAGGACGCGGTACTTAATGTGAAAGTTTGAGTCTATCAACAGTCCTCATCAGGTAATGGTGGCAAGACATCAAACACCGAAAATTTGAGCTTACGGCAAAATAAAAGAACACGGTTGCTTAAACTGTGATAGACGTGCCATTACTGGTATGCCAACCGTTATTTACTGGCATTTGGCCTTAATAAAAACAAAAATATACAAAGAGTATATTTTTTTAAAAAAATAAATAATATATAACTCCCTTATATCTGCTAATACGCAACATTGATGGTAACGTTACATAACTCGAGGTTTTCGCTCTTCTAAGTTGTTACGTAGCGCAGATTGGTAGTTAGTTTCCGCCGTTTTGGGACAACCTATCGGTACTACCTTCGAAGGTCAAGCAGTCTTGGAATGCTTGACCCTCGAGGATGAGACCAATAATTTTAGCCTACTTGTCGGTAATTATACACCAAACTACTCTGCGTAACATCCCAAGATAGCGGACATCTCATTCACATCACGAGCCATAGTTATTCAGGTCAATGTAAAGGTAAAGGAAACGTTGTCATATGCATGTCATGAAGACATAAGGGGACATAGAGGTACAACTCCATTCATTATCAACATCGGAAGTAGATGTGATGGCTTGCCAGTTCTAAAATCACACATCCCCGTTGTGTGTATATAAACAATAGGTGTATGTACTAGTCAATAACACAAGAATATCTAAAAAGATGTTTAATAAAGGATGATAGTAACTCCATGTTTCGGCCTATTGCGGCCATCATCAGGTTTTCATCCGAAAGTATGATGTTAGTGCTTTATAGGATTGGTATGGTTATTTCACTACCACCATACATTCGGATGAAAACCTGATGATGGCCGCAATAGGCCGAAACATGTAGTTACTATCATCCTTTATTAAACATATTTTTAGATATTGTTGTGTTATTGACTGATACCTACACCTATGGCTTGCCAGTTTCACGCCACGCTAAATTTACATGCGCAATACCCACCGAATACGAGACAAGCTGACCCCAGAACCGGTCTGGAATCTTTGGAGAAGAAATGAATATCATGTCTCTGCTGAGAATAGGACCACGATTCCTAGGTTGTCCACGTCTTAACCTAGTCACTATACCAACTACTCTATCGCGGTTTACTTAGTTAATTAGAAGCAAACGAAAAAAAAAAGACACGTAACGACTCCTCATAACAGATGCACAAAATTTCGAATTATAAGTACCTAAAAGGAGATTATAGAAATTTCATTAGACGCCAATATGGAAGCTGATATAGCAGAAAAACATGGGAAAAGAAGTTGATGTGTTCATTCAGGCGCTGTCTCTAGATTCCAGGACAAAACCAGGCCACAATAAAATACTTAGCATAATATTTTCTGCCAGAATGTGGCCTGGCTAACATATGAATATGAATTTGGGTTTCTCTCTGTGGTAACTATTAAGGGTACTGATTTCTGGAAGAGAAAGAGTGTGGTCTGGTAACAATTTGCTGGCATTTCGAAGCGACCTTTTGCCTCTATTATCAGGGTAGCCTATAATACGTTGGCAGGAATTTCTTGAGAATTACAAAGCGCCACATAATTTACTGTAGGATATCTTTCAATTTCTTATAATTTGAGAATATCTGAGATAAAGAAGAATCTGACAGACCTAACGAGTACATTTACCCTGCAAGAGGACATTTTACATTAAAAGAAAGTAAATCGTAACATTAGGATTGAAGTGAAGAATTCGAAGAAAAGGAACTTACGAAAAAGGATGTGGTGGTTAAAGGGTTGGATGACGATGGGAATACGAGGAAGGAAAGGATGACTTGAGAGGAGAGGGAAAGGAAAAATAAATTATTATTTGACTGTAAAAGAACAGCTGCTTCTGATGGGTGGACTAAAAAATCGTGACAAGTTAGTCAGTGAGATCTGTGGCTTGGTTCATCCATGTTGTGATGACTCCCTGATGCGATGTTCTCTGTCTAGCTGCCATTACACTGCCTGCCCACTGCACCACCAAACAACTTACATTACAAAGACATTACACTTAAGAACAACTACAGTATTCACAACAGTCTTACAAATTTATGCCTCTTTGCAACGACCTACTATTTATAATTCTTTTTTTTTTGAAGCTGCTGCAATGCTAACAGCCAGATATAAGTTGTGTGGTCATGTAAGTTCCAGAAACTAAAGTCGGTGATCGAATTCCTTACGGGTGTTAATGTCCACTCTTTTGTTAGTTACTGTATAAAGACAGAGGCGTTGGACGGGGTGGTATTTGTCTACGTCAGTGCTTGATTGTGTTGAAATAATATTTTAAAAATCTCTTGAATTAGAGTGTTCCTGATGGCAGAGCAGCTGTAGGAGTAGGGATGGTGTTGCAGCAGCAGCAGCAGTAGCATTAGTAGTAGTAGTAGTAGTTGTAGTAGTAGTAGTAGTAGTAGTAGTAGTAGTAGTAGGAGGCATAGGTAGAGTAAAGGAAAAATAATGGAAGTATTTTGAAAATAACAACAGAAAAGAGGATTCAAAAACACTGTGTAGTTTTGTATGCACTAAACTATTCAAAATGTGCTTATTAAACTTAATGAGGGAGAAACTAAGCTCAAAGTGGTTTAAAATAGGGTGCTGAGGAACACAGTCGGGCCCAACAGGTTACTGGAGGAGAGTGCGTACAGAGGAGTTTCATGACCCGCTCTCGTCACCAAACGTTATCTGGTGATCAAATCAAGAATAGTGAGATGGGTGGGGAATGTAAAACTTATGGGGGAGAAGAGGGGTACTTACAGGTTTTGCTGGAAAAACGCCAGGAAAATAAACCACTCGAAAGACCAAGGATTAGATGATTGAATAATCTTAAAGTGGATCTTCAAACCATAAGATGGGAGATGTAGGCCGGACTGATCTGGCTCAGGATATGAGCAATTTGCGGGTATTTGTGAATGGAGTGATTATCCTTTGGGTTCCATAAAATGCGGGGAACTTCTTTAATAGCTGAGAAACTGTTAGTTCTCAGCAAGGACCCTCCTACATGGAGTTAGTCCGATTAAACTTGAAAAAAGTTTGGTCATAAATTCCAGACAGGAAATAACAATTTTTAAAAACTATTTAAAATACACAGCTTTTCAGATACCCTATTTTTAGTGTAACGTAGAAGGGTTTAAAAGTCCAATAGTAGAAATGAATCTCAGGAGACATAGAGCAACTGGTAGTTTTGCTTAAGCCACAACCTGCATATGCGTTCCTCAGAGAAAAAGACGTCATAGTCACTTGAACCTCTCTACTTGTATTGTATATTCTCTTTCATCAAATTCTAGTATTCGACAGTAGAATTTGTCCGAAATTGATGAATTCTCTTTAAATAACGTGCTTATTCAAAGCTGGAAGGAAAATAGCAGGGTTGACTGACGTCAACTTTAGTGTTAGTTTACCATATTTCATCTTTTATAGTATGAGTAGAAGATGAAACCGACAGGTGGTACTTTGGACAGGCTGGAAATTGTGGGGACTTCCTTTACAGAACCCACGTTCAGCTGCTGAACGTTGCCTTTAGTTACGTTTCAATATGCACAGCTGTAAATGCGTTTCAACTTACATATGGCAGAGTATGGTACTATAAACTACTGGCCCTGGGGTCGACTCAACCTCCAACAGAAATAAGTATCAGGAATATTTCCTGGGGGATAAGGCGGCCGGTTGGTAGGACTGACAACCTTAGCACCTTCGTGTTCCGATTGTCTTAAAATGTGGGAGCCTCAGACTCCTGGAGACCTCAGGGACTGTCCAGGTCTGTACAAGGATTGCTTTACATTTACTTTTACAGCAAATATACTCACGGATATTGTGACGTTACAAAATAAATTGTCCCTCTGCTTGATTAAGTACCAAGTCGTGAAATCGTACGCGTTTGGGGAGTAAACTCCAATCATTCTTAACTTCGTCACTCGATGGAGGCCAAACATTGTACTAAGAAACAGTAATAACAGAAAAACTAACAATAGGCTGCCGATATGAGTAATTTAAACAGAAAACACTTGCACAATTTTACGAAGTGACCCTTAGAGTTACCACATATATCATTTTTTATGTACAATCAGAAATCATACTGAATTTTTACGCACTTTTATGCTAGAAATCCTAAAAAAATGACAATTGTAAGTTCACTTGTTCTTTATTGCTACTAAACAATCAGATACTGAAGATTTTCCCCTGCACTCGTGTTACTTACTATTCTACAAAATGCAATGTCAACAAAAGTTTCATATCTATCGAAGCTGAATTACGCTACGATACAGGGTTGCTGTCGCTCACAAATCGTCCAGCCACATCGATAACGTTACTGCATAAGAAGCAATAAACAAATACCAAGTCTTGCTGTCCTCTGGTGTAGCGCCATTCCCGTACTTTTACTCCGAAATCGGCGTCAAATTTTCTATCGCAGCCTTTCGATCCCAGACAATCCATGTGGGATTTGTGGTGATCAAAGTGGAATAGCGGACACTTTATCTGCTCGTGCTTCAGATTTCCCGTCATTTGTCATGACACAAATTCTCCACTCACATCCATCTACCACCGACGCTATTTGCTACTAGCAATTGACCGCGTCGTTTGATAAACACCTTTCACACCTTATCCCAAAGCTCAAATTCTCCCTCACAAAATAAGGAAGTCACTCACTCAGTGGCACGTGTATGAGGTAAACTGGTGTAAATTACTTGAATAAGTAGTGGTTCAGCCTACACTCGGATACCATATCACCAACAGGCAATCCTGCTACATAACACCAGGACGCCTCAAGTCAGCCTACACTCGGATACCACATCACCAACAGACAATCCCGCTACATAACACCAGGACGCCTCAAGTCAGCCTACACAAAGCAACAAATAGTCGCAAGCTCCTGAAGATGGACGTATTAACGTCTGAAACATGTTGAGCAGTAGATAATAAAGCAAGTGTCATCTAGTTGGTCAACCTTCATTCAAATATCAAGATGATGGACGGTCCAATACGCATAAGATGGTGTAAATTGCGTTTTGTTCTTCTGAAGTATGACACACAAGTGCGTATTTCAGCTTTGGGGATGCATATGGCTTCAGCCTGTAAGGTGTTCGACATTCTAAATATCGAAGCTGGAGGCATTTTATTGCCTCGAAATGATAAGAACGCTCTACCAGTCTACAAAGTGTCGTAGCGGAGAAGATCGCAGTGTGTACCACAGAAAACTCCAACAAGAATCGCGTTTAATTACGTGTCGATGTCATTACTCCTTACTGCAAGCAAATACAGTGTTAACGGCATTCATTATAATATTTCAAATTTTAAAGTCCAGTTATAACTACATGTATCACTAGCATGATAACACAACAATCTGCATTTTACCTACCGAGTTTATTTGTGGGGTTTGTAAGAGAGGGCCTCCAAGAATTTTTGGTTTGATTTTCAAACAACGGTGAATACGAGCAGAACAAATGGCTTGGATCTGACGTCTTGGAGATTAGTAGGGAAAACGTCACACAACAAGCAGACAGCGATATTGTACAGTATCTACCAACGGACTTCACTTTTAATACTGAAGTGGAAATTCCCGCACCATGGAGTCTAAACACTTGAATGTTTTTTTTTTTAATCAGCGGTATACTGCGAGAAGTTCACAAAATTACAATTATACGGTACATATATATGGATGGATTTTTAAGGCATAAAAAACGAACCATGTAACCAACTAATCGCCTAATCCTATTGTGCTGGGTCTTTCTTGAAAGTATGTATTTGCTAAGTACAGGATGACCCACGGGAACCTGACATCTTTTGAATGGATAGTACTCAGTAGGTAGGCCGGAGGGGGGGGGGACTGTACCAACGTGTGGTTTCAACAAGATGGTGTCACAGCGCACACTGCAAACGATTCAATGACCATTGTTCGAAACATATTTCCCGGGCACCTCATTTCGCGTTTCGGAGACGTGCCGTAGCCCCCTCGCTCTCCCGATCTTTCAACGTGTGACTTTTTTTTTGGGGGTGGGGGGTATTTGAAATCTCGTGTTTACGCTCACAAACCCCGTACGTTGAATGATTTGAAGGAAGCCATCCGTCAGGAAATTCGTCCGATCGATCGTCGGTTGTTGGCCCGTGTCATGGAAAATTTAAAAAAAATGCTTGAAAACTGCATCCAAGAAGACGGTCGTCATCTTATAGATATCATTTTTAAAACTTAACCATTTGGTTTGGCATGTTTTAAGCTTTACTTTTGTATAAATAAATGCGAATTTACTTGAAAAACAACTGAGTACTGTTTAAATTACAGATGTCAGGTTCACGTGGCTCACCCTGTAAATCCAGTACCTATATCCTTGACTCCAAAGAACCGAAATTACAGTGTCTTGTTATAAAAAGTCTAACCTAGGTCGGTGAAGCTTATATCAAAATTATAAACACAAATTAAAAATATGTTTTAGTTTTCATTTACAATTTATTATATTGGCTTTTATTCCCTCATTTAATTAATGTTTAATATGGCAATAATTGCTATTTTTCGCGGAATGTCTGCGTGACCTCTCCACAGGTGACACAGGAAGTCCGTATGCTGTACTTCACAAGTGACGGCAGATACGGTAGGTAAACAGAAACCATCGAGATGCGGTGTATGACAATTAATATCCATCAGAATTGTTAGGAAATTTTGTGTACATGGAATACAGTTATCAGCACAGAGAATGGCAAATCGGTAGAATCTCTCAAGTTCTTGAAGTTGTTTTCTTTAATTTTATATATTTGTCTTGTGCAGATGACGTCAATGGTAAGCGAGTGTACTATATCGATGTTTAGAGAACAAGATTTATGTTCCACTGTATGGTCAAGTTCCTGAGTTTCTTTTTTGTCTTGATTTTAGGTCTTCATATTTATTCCAAAATTTTAAATTTTCAAACTTTCTCCCACTTATAAACACCTGAAACTAGGCGTACAGGGGAACATAAACTGACATGTGTAGAGGTTGAAAAGGGTTATGGTTACATATGAGAAGCGGAAAAGATCCCAGTTCCTGGCTACGCCATGCTCAGGTTGTCATCTGCGTGTCTCATACTGCGTTGCCTTGGTTTCAATGTCAGGCCAATCAATGTTGGATTTGTGGTGGACAAAGTGTCACTGGAACAGGCTTGTCTCCGAATACTTCGAAACCTGCTATCAGTGTCACTACACATTCTTTCATCTATCACAAGCCGTATATTATCTTAACAACTGACGGCGTCGGTAAATAACAGAAACATACACACGGATCAAATATGTGAGCCCTGTATAATCAGTGAACAATGTCCTGACTACTAACTCCGCGGAACAAAGACTTTTTTGATGATTTGAGAAATCTCCAGAATTTTAACGGACCCGAAGTTTCATTCTCGTGTTCATAAGTGCACGCCACATGTCTCTATCCTGAGTAAAAGCAGTCCATTTCACGGCACCATCGTATTCTATAAATATCCATTCTAATATTATCCTCCAATCTACGCCTAGACCTAGAGTAGTATATTACTGTGACTCCAACTTAAAGTGGGCAATTAGCTCTAGTAGGCAATTATTGTTGATTAAAATACAGACACGTTTTTGAAAGTTTATTTTAAGTTGGACGCTTGAAAGTTGGAGAAACTATGGTCGAAAACTTCTCCTTACAGTATCCTGGGATTTGTATGCTCTTTGGTGTTAACCTCCTTGCTAAATCGCCAGCACTGCTGAAGGTACAAAGTGTAGTCATGGGTAATGAGTTTAAAATTGAGATTGACAGCTTTCCTGCCTCCTGCGAGTCGTGATCCGACGATTTCCCTTAATAACACAATCGATTCAAATGTAAAATTGTAGTTTGTCTCTTTCATTTCTTGTAGTGATGCTAGAAATTTCGTCATTCCTTTTACAAGCGATGGTTTGTATTTTCCTTTCCGCTGACCTTGGTTGACGTTAATGGGACCGTGAGGTCATTTCCACGTGGGGGTCAAGATTATCATCGCCCCATTAAGACAACAAAGGTGTACGATAATAAAACTGAAATTATGGGGAGAAACAAATTTCAGTTAAACACACCAAATAAGCACCCAGTCGAACGAATAACCTACCGAACTAAAGACCGAAGGCTTTCGCAGCAATCAGCCAAGTCTACATCAAGATCAGTAAAATACAGCTGTGAACGAAGTTCTATCGTCTTAAGTGTAATTACAATTTCAAAAGTCTCAGCCTTGGTTAGCGTTCTGAGTCTTTTAATTTAAGAGTTCTTTGAATCCTGACATGTATGTTGATTTAGTGCGAGTCAAACTTATATTTCGTCCTTAAGGACTTTAATAGACAGAAAGCTCTTCTTTCCATACGGAAGTGCTGAGAATAATCTTGACCCAGGACAGAGTAAGTAAAAGAGATTTAAGAGAATTCCACAAAGAGCAGATCCATAATTCCTATCTTTCAACAGACAAACATATTTTTTGAATGACAAAATTAAGGAAAGCCGATCATGGTAGCCATGCGATCTAGGAAGTAGGTATGCGGCCGATCGATTACTGGGATCGCGGGTTCGAATCCCTCCCAGGGCATGGATGTTCTTCCCATGTGTTTGTTGTGTGTTGTTTAGGTAGTGGCCTCTGTGACGAGCCAGTCACTACTTCAGAGGGGTCCCACCGGTTGTGTGATCTAGAAACCTCAACAATGATGTGGCTTAGGCCTGACTTGTGTTGTTGCACGACGGAAAGAAGCCTGAGGAAATTTGACTGGAAGGGGCATGTATTAACGAAGGAAGAGGAAACCTAAACGTGTTTTCTTGTTTCATAAAAGTTGGACGATTCCTTGATCAGAAAATGCACCATCATCTTCTCAAGCAATAACACCTTTACGTGGCAGTCACTCAGCATGATTTTCAAATACAGACGTCAAAATTTGTGATGAAACGTCTCAGTACAATTTTTTTGAATTGCCTGTTGTGTACCTAAATTTTTAATATACCCAAAATTACTAATAGCACACGCAATTTAGACGTAATTTAAAAAGGACAGGTTCTCCCTCTGTAGCCTTAATGTGGCCAGCTCCCGCAAACGACCACTGACTCCTACCGTAAAAATGTACGATACAATTGCCAGGCCGACCATCAGCTTCGTGGTGTTTTGCCTTGTCTTCGTATGTATTAAGCAATAAATAATATTCGTTGCGTAACCCCCACTTCCCCCCCCCCACACCCTCCGATATGCGTCCCTTCTCATTTTAAAAACCGTGTGAAAGACAACCCAGTTACACCGAATGCAGGCAGCAATTCTCCACAGCTACACGTTCCAGTCACCGTGAATGTCACGGCAAGACGTGTCTCCCCTACTTGTTGCGACGCCATTAATCAGGTGCCAATCACTACGCTCTGTTCTGCTCAACTCGAATTTAACACTTGAACTTTAATTTCGACAGCTCCTCCCCACCTCTGAGACAAGGGCTTCAGACATGAGTAGGGAGACTAGATGTGCTGTAATTTATTCCATGCGTGTTCCTTACCTGAATGAGACTAATGCCATTCAAAATCAGAACTTTGATATACGAGTCCGCGTAACGGTCCCTTCCCTTAAGAACTACTGACTCATAATTAATTTAAAGAAACTTATGACACCTGGCATAGTTTGTCCCAATATTACAAAACGCCAGGGTAAAATGAACCAATTCATCCGGTGTAGATATCCTGGAAGAACCCATTAAATATGCATAATATATTCAATGCCACAACATGCATGTTGAACAGGGAATCAGGAGCGGAAAGAAAAAACAAAATGATAATAAAAGTAATAATAATAATAATAATAAT
>Ga0131853_10026957_pt1 | contig 10327 bp, 6 predicted proteins | sample TergutLab28metaG_FD_92764 | JGI IMG/M metagenome (GOLD analysis project Ga0131853, IMG submission 92764) | Labiotermes labralis P1 segment gut microbial communities from Petit-Saut dam, French Guiana - Lab288 P1 (version 2) (version 2) | ecosystem: Host-associated > Arthropoda: Insects >... | reverse complement strand
CCGGAATTTTTCAGGCATTTGGCGGCACTGGGTTGATCCTCGATATACCGCCGGAATTTTTCAGGCATTTGGCGGCACTGGGTTGATCCTCGATATATCGCCGGAATTTTTCAGGCATTTGGCAGCACTGGGTTGATCCTCGATATATCGCCGGAATTTTTCAGGCATTTGGCAGCACTGGGTTGATCCTCGATATATCGCCGGAATTTTCAGGCATTTGGCAGCACTGGGTTGATCCTCGATATATCGCCGGAATTTTTCAGGCATTTGGCAGCACTGGGTTGATCTGCATGCGCTGCCAACTGTATCTTGGTATAATTTTCGTAGGTAGGGGCGCTTCGTGACGTGAAAATTTATTTTAGGGTCTCCTCTGTGTCAGAAAAAAAGTTTGGGAAACAGTAGTCTAGACGTTAGAGGATCGGAGATCAGTTCGTGAGATTTGCAGGGATTTTTCTGTTATATACAGCGATCAGGCCGACGCTGTGATCGGTGCAGACACATTCGTAACAGATATTATAAATAATGCGGGCGCAACGTAAAAGTCATCTTTCGCCTTCACCAAACCTCGAGGTTATGAAAGCATCCTTGCATCCTCACAGCATGGTGCTGCAGCTTATTGCAAACGCCCGGTGTGGAATTCACATAACTTTCAATACCACGTAGGATACGGATGTAATTTGTAGCGGGTGTATTCTGATACATGCTGGTCTGTGGCAACATCCGGGTGGAACGAAGGAACTGTCGAATACTGAGACGGAAGGATTGCTGGCAGAAGGCAAGCCAAGTCTATGACCGTCAGTTCATTACCCCAGTTTGAGGGCAGTGCGCCGCATGTGCCCTAGCACGGGGGAAGCAAATCGATAAGTCGCCCGCCACGGGTTGCCGACCTGTCATGATATCTTCTTGTCTACAATGAAAACGGGGTGTTATCGTTGACCACTGTCCGGGGCCGTGCTGATGTCACATGTAGTCGACTGTTCGTCTTGTCTCTACCAGAGAGCATCAGTTAAATTTTAAATAGCAGTTGTGGCTACCGTTGAAAATGCATAAAATTTAGTTTGGGCTGTTTATGGGGGTGTAGAACTGGTCTGTGACCCTAAGAAAAGAAGAGAGAGATTTGAGACCAAAGTACTGAGAAAGGTTTACGAGTAATATCAGATCTAATTATCACTGGCGCTTTTTGGCTCTGTGCTTTGTTCTGTAGTATGACGCGAAAAATCTCAAGTCGTTTCTAACAAGGCTACAAACAGGGACTTGCTAGTACGTAGTTGGCTATTCTGTGATGGATAGAATTTACATTTAATTAGGTGTGAAGGTAATGAACAAGAACGGTATGACTTTCAGGGTAAAGATAGTGGGGACGCTGACCTGATAGGGTGGAAGTGACAGAAGGATGGGGGACACATTGAGGAGCTAAATATTTTATGCCCTTAAGCCAGAATTTAACATGGCGAAGGAATTGAAAATGGTATGGGTGGGGTATGTAGCATGCGAAGGAATGATGATACATGCATACGAACTTAATAGGAAACTTTGATGGGAAGAGACTTCTGGGGAGACGGAATCGTAAGTGGGAGAATAATATTAAAACTAATGTTAAAGGAATAGGAGCGAGGGTGTAATTTGGTTTCATGTATCTCAGGGCCCAGTGGCGGGTTCTTGTGAACTGGGAATATCTTAACCAACTAAACTACTGTGGACAGGGACTTATACCCTTTTAGGATAAAGAGGGACGAGCTGGTACCTTGTCTCCTAGTTCCAGTGATTGAGAAATCGTAGCACTTCTGCTTTATTTCGTTATGTTTGTGTTAGCACTATATTAAACTCATATAGCTCTCCTTGGCAGGAAATACAGCGAAACAGATGTTGGAGGTAATTGGCCACAACGGGAATTCAGGTCGTGAGGGAACGGGAATTGGCGTTTAGAGGGTTTTCTGAAGTAAAGGCACGAACCTGATCAGATTATGTGGCAATGACCTGCGTTGGGAATGTTAACGGAGAGGATCGCACAGTCTGGATGATACTCGTTAATTACGAACAAAACACTAACAGTATGCGCAAATTCCTACTTTTGATTTGTGAAGGTGCTGAGTGAAGTTCTGGTTTCTGAACATTCCGTCGCAATGTATAAAGGTCCCTTATTGATGTTTTCATTGTGGTTTGTAATTTAAGTGACAACTGTTTCAGATAAAAGAGAATAAACCAGATTTGAAACAAAAGACATTGTAACTTCAGTCTCGTATGCGGTTGGTTAGGATTTGCTGTTGCGAAAGGAATGCAAGTTAGTTCCAAGATAGGATGACCTACTTGCATTGGGAGCGTTCAGATTTTGACTGTCAGTCTGTCTAACCCAACTACCTACACTTGTTTTATTCACATAATAGCCTGAAAATCTCACAGGAATATCAAGTGTATTTCATGTTTTGTCTTGCGATTTTTCAGCAACATGCAGGCCTTGTTTGTGAGAATATTCCTGTGGTCGCTCCAAATACAGTGATTCTTGGTGACACGCGGGTGTTACGGGCACCAATCACGGCGTACTGGGCAAAACCGCGGTGCACAAACTTTGTGTTTGAAAAATACGGTTACGTAATGCGGACGATTTTGGATCCAACCCCCTCTGTGGCGTAAAATACCTACATTTTTTAGAAATTAGACATTTATGCAGTACTTGGACATCTTCCGCGTCGGCTGAGTGACCTCCCCCGTTTATCTGCAGGTATTTAATTTTTTTAGCGTTCGGTAATTTTTTCGCCATGCGTTTGATTATTTTCAACCGCGGATGGCCAAACCCGCGCTGGGCAAAATTGTGTTGAGCGAAGGAATAGTGTATTTTGATTGCTGGGAACCATACTTCGCTGAAGATAGGATTTGAAGATGAGTTTTTGTGCGAAAAAAATTTTGAATCTGCAGGTTCCACTAATTTCGCGAAGATTTCAGTATGTATGGCGTGTCTGTTTTTCAAGCAGAACCTTGTGATTTGGAGTTGGTTTTTGGCCTTCTCTTACATCTTTTTTTAGAACACTGTAAACAGCAAGAAAGTTTTGAGCACACAGCCGATAGCCTTGGATAGCATGTATGAAACGTAGCTACCACTGTACCTGATTATACAGTGCCTGCGCTCGAAAATTAAAAAAAAAAAATCGTGGAATTTGACGAAGTAATCGTAACTCATGTACATGTGTTTGTTGTACTTTTGCCCTTTTCATAATAACGGCTAACAAACACATATTCCTAAACATATCGGATCTGAAGTGCACCCATTTTCATACACTGACCATTTTACTAGGTTTAAAGAATCTGATACATGACGAATTTTGAGTTTCGGATGTGTTATTCTTATTATCCTTAACCCTTTAAACCTGACGAGAATGTGTGTGTTTGTAAGGGGGGGGGGGCGTAATTCAAGCCACTACATTCATTACATGGACACTGAAAATGTGTACAAATTTAGACGTTATCAGGCAGTGCCCACTCATCCCGGTGAATGTGGGCTGGAGGGCTGGAGAGAGGGCGAATCGCTGAGAACTGAAGAAGGTAAAGAGACGGGCAGTACGCTGATGCAGGTTACATAATGCAGTACAGAAGCTGAGCAGCTCTTCACTATATTACAGGCGAATTTTGTTGCCGACTTGTGGGGGGCTGGAGGACGCGATGGCCCAGTTGGTTGAGGCACTGCGCTACAAGCGGGAAGGTCGCGAGTTCGATCCCAATGGTGTCTTTGTATTTTTCCGGCCGTAGTCTGGCTCTGGGGTCGACTCAGCCTCTAACAGGAATTAGTACCAAGGATATTTCCTGGGGGTGAAACGGCCGATGCGTAGGGTTGAGAAATTTACCACCTTTATGTGGCAACTGTCTTAAAATATGGGAGCCTTAACCTCCTGGAACCCTCAGGGTCTGTCCGGATCTGTATAGGGATGGCTTTACCTGTACCTTGTGGAGAGCTGCGTGACAAGGATGCAGTGCCAAATGGAATGTGGGTACGAACTCAGCATTTGCACAAGGGCCGAGTGATTGCCTGCCGTATACTGGCTTCAGCAGTCCGACATTAAAAACGCAAACTCCAAATACCAGTCTTTGTGGGTGTGTTGTGTTTTAAATAGGTACAGCTTTGTTTTTCTTGGGTTTCTTGTTCTCTGACCTTTGGTCGAGTAATGGGTGGGTTACGTTGCATGTCCATTAGAAGAGTACAAAGTGTTACGTGGGTCGCCTTCGTGAGGCCTCTAAACTGAGCATACTGGGCCATTTTTGACGTGACTTTGAAAAAGTTGGGTACATTAAAGTGGTTGTTGGTAATCCAAGATTTAACATGTTCGAAACGTATATGTAACTGCAGCTAAACACTTTATTATCCAACTAATGCACAATATATAATTTGTAGATACAATTAAAATTATAAAATATTTAAAAGGGCTCCAACATGTTTCGGATTACAGAGGATCCATCATCGGGGAGTCTTGTACAGTGATTGGATAAAATTACAAGAATGGTTCTATCATGTCCGTTGACATGGACATGCCATAATAACATATATTCTCTTATGCCGTTTAAATTGTCCCTCCGTTTCCTTTTCAAAGTTTGATTATGGTTTTAACAGTTCCGAGACTGCCAAACGGTGGGAGCCGGGTGGTATTTTTTTTTTCAATATTTGAGCAAGTTTCACATCCATTCAAAAGAACAGACCAAAGTATAGTTCTTTATTTCTCAGTCTTTATATTTTTGGACAGCAAACTAGAAGACACAAGCTGCTGTACCGAATGATAGCAAGCGTCCCCGAACTGCAATCAGTTCGTAATTTTTCCTGAGTGGAATTTTGATTCCTTAGGGTTGTTCCCACACTTTTGAACTGCTTCAACCTCTCAAAGGATTTATGTTCAGTTTTCATATTGTGACTTTCCCCTGCATTCTGATCTCGAGACATGACCACGTACTTAATTTTATCAGCGTTTATTCCTAGTCCAGTCTCTGTACTAGCAACTGCTAAAACATCTGCGTTTTTTTTACAGTATGTACGCTTCCGCCCAATATATTAACATCATCAGCATAAACTAGAAACTGGTGCGTGTCATTTACTTTCAGTCCCTTCTGGTGTACCTGAACCCCCTCAGTAGCATATTCTACAGCAACGTTGAAGAGCAACGGCGATAAAGCAGCTGCCTGTTTCAAACTGTTCGTAGTAGGAAACATGTCAGACAAATTCTTTATTTTTCCAACTAATGCACACAAATTACATTAAATAATTATTAACACAATTAAATTTATAAAAGTTGCTCCAACGTGTTTCGGTGTACATAAACCATCATCAGGGAGCTACAGCCTGCGCTTTGCTAAAATTACATTTCTGGTTCCAGTATACATGTCGTTATAGGTGTTTTCGGTGTCATGGCCGCATATTCTGATGATCCCCAGTAATATTAACATAAAAATAATATACTCTTTTCTGATATCTGCTCAGAAGGAAGCTCACTCCAGTTCTTGGCAACTGACTCGCAAACTTCAAACCACAATTTATCCTTCAGATTTCTATCACTGGATTCTTTCATACATTTTTATACAAAGGAGGGCTCCACGCCACTTCCCATATTACCTTTTCTACGTCTTCGACGATAGACTTAGCCGTTTGGCGAAATACAGAATGTTTGTGCGCCTTAATGCAGGCAACAAGCAATACTCTAGTTGTCAGTGAGCGTGGGCATGCTGAAACGTGTGCATACATTTGTTACCGGCAACAATTCCCTTACCTCGAGAATGGGTCAGGTTGTAACTTTTAAGTTGCAGCAGTAAAGACCGTGCGCTCGCTCTCATATACTATAGCAGTGTCCCCCATCCAGGCAACTAAATAGTTGAGCAACTGAATTAGCAGGTGCGCGCGGACACTAACGACAACCCCATCACCATCATCACCACAACCACCACCACCACCATGCGGTCCGCACCCTCCCCAAATGTACCATTATATCCCAAACAGACTGGCATTCTTTTCGCACGAAGTCCTAATATCATAATTAATTCTCCCAAATGTAAATTTGCCAATTTATCCGCCGACCGTATCTCTGATCTGGTCTCGAACCAAAGATTATCGGTAACATAAAGAAAACTGGAAACTGAGGGAGTGAGTGCATGTTTTGTATCACCCCCACCACTGACGTCGTCTCTTCGGCATCATTATCATCACCACCACCACCTTGCCATTAAGCGGTTACTGTCATTCCTACCCCAGCTCAGTTTAAGTTTTTTTTTTTTTTGAACTTTCAGACCTTGAAGATATTCGGTAAGACGTGGAAGAGTGATGATCCCTTCCGGGATCTCTTCAGTATTCACACGGGACTGCATAACTCAAAGAAACAGATTTAAACCCATAATTCTAAAGTTCGAGCAGTTAAGACATTACGCGGCTGCTACAGCAGCCTTGGCAGACTGATGACTGGCAGCTGAGAGCTTGAGGAAAAACCTATCCGACTGCCTCTTTGTTCAAACTAAATTGCACGTGGTTGCCTTGCGGTTGAATTGGGGCCTGGTCTGTACGGAGCTATGCCTCTACTACCCACCGCCCCCGTCATATGTCTTCAGGGTGCGTACAGTTGCAACTTTACCCTTGCCTTTACCAACGTCATACGACCTGTCATGTTAACATATTAATTGTAACTAATCTGACGTGATTTTGGTTGGTTCTGGGCCAGACAGAGTTAATGATTTGCAGATAACGTGGTGACTGGTGAGTTTTTCAAGGCTATGCTTGACACTGACGTTGATTGCGGTAGCAGGGAGTCATTCATTACGCGAAGTCGACAAGAAGTAGTAGACCTTTTGCAGCTGAAGAGGGTTTTACTTTTTTGACGTCATAACGTTCAAGGCATAATACTACGTAGAGCTGTGTGTATGTGTGTGTGTGGGAAGTCAGATGGGTTTGAGAGCTGTTTCTTTCACCTACTGAATTTCTTATCTTATTCGATTAGGCCATAGTTCTCCACAATTCTTTATTTAGTTTGCCACCGTTGTGCTGGGTACTGTTTAAGGCGGAGGATGATCTAGCACTAGGCAAGAGGAACAAGTGCTCTGCACTAGGAACTATAGGAAGTGACTGATTGCTTGTTGCGTAGTTGGAAAGTACAGACGTCACAAAATTTTCCACGATAATATAATAAAATATTATTTAAATTTTACTAAATGTTACTAAAACCTGAAACAAAGACACTGCTTTTAATGCGTGCTTGTAGGATTCGGATGGAGATCAGTTGGACCGATCGTGTGAAAGTAGAAGCGTGACCCAGAGTCAATGAGGGAAGGACTAACTCGATTGGTTATATCTTGCATACGAACTGCCTTCTAAAACACGTTTTGAAGGAAAGACAGACGAAAGCATAGAAGTGACTGGAAGACGAGGAAGAATAGAGAGTGCTGTAAGTTGAAAGAGGAACCACTAGATCGCACCATGTGGAGAAGTCGCTGTGGAAGAGGCTATGGATCTGTCGTAAGCCACATTACGGAATGAATGAATGTGTAGAGTTCGTGATATTATTCAAATGGATCTTGCAGGAGTAGGATATGAAGAGGTCGACTAGATTCTTTTGGCTTACGAAAGTTTTTCCACAGAACAAGCCAATGAAACGTCATGTTAGTAGATGGTAGGGAATTTCTTGACGTGTGGCGACTGGCAGCCTCTCATGCAGTACTTTTTCACAATCCGTGGCTGAAAGCGTTCGCACAAACCAGCAGTTTTATTCACAGGTTGGTCTGTGCCATTGCCCATTGGCCTGGGATCCTTCAAAGAGCACATTTCGAGAACAGGATCTGTTTTCGTTACCCGGCATAGTGGACCCGACGCAGTGGGGCTCCTGAAAAGAGCTGGACATTAACTACCTCTAAAATAGTAGGAGCCTCTACACCTGACGACGGAAATATACAATATCCGAAACATTGTTTGAAGAAACGCAAGATGATAGGCAGTGTCAAATATGTAAGTCATGCTTGCGATACGCCACTGTCAGAAACATTGAGACTTCATTTCATTCGCGAATTTGAATAAAATGAGTTAATTTTAAAAACTGATGTGGCTCTACGTGCTTTGGTGTCGGAATTTACACGTGTCAGAAAGTTGCGTTGCTGTTACGTGGTTACCTTTCGGTACGATTTTGTTAAGGTCTAAGTTAAAATAAGGCTGCGGGATTCTAAGATTCCATATGAAATGAAAGGAGGGCCTCAAAAGTCACCTGGCCGTCTCATGATTTTGTTGGTATGTTAGCGGTAGCTAGTTTCTTCTTGGACCTTTCACACCTCGAAGGTGAATGTATTCCGTCCCTTCCAAACGTCGGAGAACGCTAACCCAGAGACAAAAGTGTCACATCGTAGAACTGTTACCTGCACAAAACCACTGTGAAAACCTCAAAACTGGCCGGATGCAGCAGACTACCGTGTTTCGTGGGACGCTGTCGGCATTGCAGTCAGCCCTGGCCACTGTGGTGGAGGTTCCCGCTAAATGCAGGTCAGCGTAGGACCAGCTGATCTGCAGGCGACCTTGACTGGGGTCAATGTCTGGTACGGGCATCGCTCCGGTCGCAGTACGTTTCATCTTCCGTCACCATGGGAACGGCTTTTACACTTCAGCCCCCTCCTCTCCCCCCCACCCCCCTTCCAAGCTCTGCACATACTGCCACTCCTCGGTCCGTTTTTATTGTGGACATATAAATAGTCTGTACTCTAGTCTGTTGCCACAGCCAGCAGCGTGCCAAACAGAGGTTACTCAAGAACGGTTTCAAACACTGCTCTATAGCCAGGTTATTTTTGTATTACCCCTCCTTGATCTTCAACCTTGATATGGTCGGGACCGAACTGTTTAAGGATTTCCTCACTTTGTGTTTGCCCCATGGTAAATCACACATGATTTTGTTCAACTATGCTAATAATAATAATAATCATGATAATAATAATAATTATTATTATTATTACTACTACTACTACAACTACTACTACTGCTACTATATCGGCTAAGCCGCTCGCTCAACGACCAAAAAATCGGGGTTCTGTTCCTACAAGTCCAAGTCGCTTTGCAACTGACAGTCCGTCTTGGCGTTGAAACTTCGCTGGGGCTCAAGACCAGAGGTTCGATTCTTAGCATGATGCAAAAGATTTTTTCTTCACCACGGATTCTAGACCCACCCAGCCTTCTGTCCAGTGAGTACCGCAGCCCTTTGTCCGTAGGGAAATGGATCAGTTTATGAAGCTACAAACTGGCTATTGATCTAGGTCGAGTTTAAGCATATCTCTGCTCCTCCTGTTTTACTGGCGTAACTTACTTCAGGACGCAGGTAGAATTAACAATAATTACGGGTATTAATTAGTTACATTAAAAATGTCTGTAAAAATGACGGGCTGTGCCTTCGATCACTGGTGTTCGATTCCCGGAAAGGGATTTTTTTTCTGAACAGGTTGTCTTCCAGGATGTGACTTCCTGAGTGTATCCTGAAAATGGAGGAAGGTTCCTCTGAAAAGTTGGTAAGTTTCTACCAAATTACATGGTGTCAGATCTGAAGGTCAAGTTATAATTTTTATGTTCGCTGCAAAGTCCACACAGGCTGCCATTTTCGTTTGTCCGACCATATTTAGTGAAGGGAATGGTACAGTATAGTTTATGAAGCTCCACGTTATTCAGTGTTTCTTTCGTCTTATTTTCTCTCTTTTAGGTATCAGTATACTTCTGAACATCCACTTGCTCAGACACTGCCAATCCATGTCATTGGAACTGAGTAAGAGATCAGATTCATATCCATACAAAACTGAATCACGTATTTTAGTTTGTTAGAGTATTTTAATTTGTACAGAAGAATCATGCTTTGATTTTCGGTATGGGCAAGAGATTTCCCTTTTTTCCAAAGCGCCCAGAGCAGCTTTGAAGCCCACTCAAACTCCGATTCGGTTGGTGCCGCCTACTGTATTCTTGGGTCGTGATTCTGACCTCTGTGTATTGCTATTTACGTGCCTTCGTCACGTTCACTGGGAAGTTTCAACCTAAATATTTATATCAGTGAATTTTCTTGTGCACTTTAGAAGTCCTGAAATTTACCCAGTTAGGTTCGAGACTTGACAAAATTTCCCTTATGATATAACATTAATAAACTGTACATGCGTGTGATGGTTGACAAAGAAATGATTTGCCTACGAATCACAGCGATGAAGAAACCAAGTGTAAGGCAACAAGGTCAGTTAAACCTTTTGAATAAAGGTTGACCAACTAGATGACACTTGCTTTATTATATATTGCTCAACATGTTTCAGACGTTAATACGTCCATCTTCAGGAGCTAGCGAGTACTTGTTGTGTTGTGTAGGCT
>Ga0131853_10026956_pt1 | contig 10327 bp, 8 predicted proteins | sample TergutLab28metaG_FD_92764 | JGI IMG/M metagenome (GOLD analysis project Ga0131853, IMG submission 92764) | Labiotermes labralis P1 segment gut microbial communities from Petit-Saut dam, French Guiana - Lab288 P1 (version 2) (version 2) | ecosystem: Host-associated > Arthropoda: Insects >... | reverse complement strand
GCTAATGCAGTGGCTTCTAGTCAAATCGGAGATTTGAAGAAGCTGTGCAGGGACAATGCTAGCTAAATCAAAGATTTAGAGCATTCTCGCCTGCAAGGAACGAAGAGGGCAAATACAGTGACGTATTTAACTGATGAGGGAATTGCATGTCAATTACCAGTCAGAGCGGAAAATTTGCCAAAAATACAGTCGCAAACAGTTATGGGTGAGGTCTAACAACCTAGATGGAGTGGACAAGAATGAATAATGAAGAAAGAAAAGAAAGGCAGAGCAGGATTCGTAATTTCTCAATTATTGCTCATATTGATCATGGGAAGTCAACACTGGCAGATCGGATTTTAGAGCAGACGAATGCATTGACTTCACGTGAAATGAAAGCACAGTTACTGGATTCTATGGATCTAGAACGTGAGCGTGGGATTACGATTAAATTGAATGCTGTGCAGTTGAAATATAAAGCTAAAGATGGACAGGAGTATATCTATCATTTGATTGATACGCCTGGGCATGTAGATTTCACTTATGAAGTATCACGGAGTTTAGCCGCTTGTGAAGGGGCTATTTTGGTTGTTGATGCAGCACAAGGGATTGAAGCACAAACGTTAGCGAACGTGTACTTGGCACTCGATAATGATTTAGAAATTTTACCGATTATTAATAAAATTGACTTACCAAGTGCTGATCCAGAAAAGGTACGGCAGGAAGTTGAAGATGTGATCGGACTTGATGCAAGCGAAGCAGTGTTGGCATCGGCAAAAACCGGTGTTGGGATTGAGGAAATATTAGAACAAGTGGCTGAAAAAGTACCGGCACCAAGTGGAGATCCGAATGCACCACTTAAGGCGCTAATTTTTGATTCCTTGTACGATCCTTACCGAGGCGTGATTGTGTATATTCGTGTTGTAGAAGGCACGATCAAGCCAGGGGATAAGATAAAAATGATGTCCAACGGCAAAGAATTTGAAGTGTTGGAAGTCGGAGTATACACGCCAAAAGAAACTCGCTGTGATGAGCTTATGGTTGGGGATGTTGGCTTTTTAACAGCAGCGATTAAAAATGTAGGTGATACTCGAGTTGGTGATACGATTACCAATGCTAAAAATGGGACAACTGAGGCACTGCCCGGCTATCGTACGCTGAATCCGATGGTGTTTTGTGGTGTTTATCCAATTGATTCTGCTAAGTATAATGATTTGCGTGAAGCGCTTGAGAAGTTGCAACTGAATGACTCTGCGTTGCAATTTGAAGCTGAGTCGTCTCAGGCGCTTGGCTTTGGATTCCGTTGTGGATTTTTAGGATTATTACACATGGATGTTATTCAAGAGCGAATTGAGCGAGAGTTCAAAATTGATTTGATTACGACAGCACCGAGTGTTATTTATACAGTAACACAAACAGATGGCACACGGATTGATATTGATAATCCGTCGAATATGCCTGATCCACAGAAAATTGATTTTATCGAGGAACCTTATGTAAAAGCAACCATTATGGTACCGAATGATTTTGTTGGTGCGATTATGGAGCTTTGTCAGTATAAACGTGGTATTTTTGGCGATATGCAATATTTGGACGAAAACCGTGTAACCATTACTTATGAATTACCACTGGCGGAAATTGTGTATGACTTTTTCGATCAGTTGAAGTCGAGTACAAAAGGTTATGCTTCGTTTGATTATGAACTTTCAGGGTATAAGCAGTCGAAACTTTGGAAGATGGAGATTTTACTAAATAATGAGCGAGTAGATGCACTTAGCTTTATTGTGCATAAAGATTTTGCTTATGCACGTGGCCGTGTGATTGTTGAAAAGCTGAAGGAACTAATTCCGCGACAAATGTTTGAGGTGCCGATTCAAGCAGCAGTTGGTACAAAGATTGTTGCTCGTTCCACAATTAAAGCCTTACGGAAAAATGTTTTGGCAAAGTGTTACGGCGGGGACATTAGCCGGAAGCGTAAGTTGTTGGAAAAGCAAAAAGAAGGTAAGAAGCGAATGAAGCAGATTGGTTCTGTGGAAGTTCCACAGGAAGCTTTCATGGCTGTGTTGGATTTGAACGAGCAGACATAGTTGATGTATTGATGTAACAATGTGAAGAACTGTGCTTTTGTTGTGCCTAAAAGGGGTTGGGCAGCAAAGCACAGTTCTTTTAATTTTTTTAGATATAATTATTTGAACCACCATACGACAACATGTTGTTCATTTTATCTAATAAAAGAAATAGGATGACGTAGAGAAAGACAATGAAAAAAATTGCTTCATAGTTGAATTTGGACATTTCTAAACGAAGCAAATATCCTAAACCACCGCTGCCTAAAATACCGATTACAGCTGAGCTTTTAATCATCATTTCAAAACGATAAGATACGAGGCTGACTAAATCTCTTCCCATCATAGGGATAAAAACAAAAAAGAAAATAGTCATGCTACTGTAGCCGCGATTTTTATAAGCTTGAAACACAGCATTGTAATTGCTTTCGATTCTGTCTATAACAAGCTTTTTTAATATGCCAAAATTGTGCAAGGCCAATGCTAGAGCACCTGACACAATACTGGGTTTCATGATGAAAAGCAATAGGATCAAAAAGATAATTTCAGGAACAGAACGATTGATGATTGAAATGATCCTATTTAAATTTAAGTGGAAGGTGCTTTCTTTAACAAAACTATGAAAATAATGCATCATCATTAAGCCAAATAAAATGAGCAAAAATACTGTACCCACCATTCCTAAAGCTACAGTTTGCCATGTATATTTCAAAAATTGCATCATATTTTCAGCATTATAGAAATTTTCATTAAACGGGTTGAATAGATTTGAAATCGCATGCCAAGAATCGATGATTCCACTTAAATTTCTTTCGTCGAATAACGCCCAAAAATTTTGTTCATATATAAAGATAAAACTGATAAATAATGTAAGCGACAAAGGAATAAACCACTTTAAGAAAGTGGCTATTTTGTACTGGATTTTTTTCAATATAAAAGATGCTAAGCTCGAGAAAAATAAAACAAAAGCAATTAGGCTATATAAATAAGCAAATAGGCCATTAAAATCTGCATCACTTAGAGAAAGATTAAGATAAAAGCCAATTCCAGGCAATCCGATATAACTCAAAACAATAGAGGAGCGAATCGCACATTCGTAGCGGTATGCTAAATAATTTAAATTGCTATTAAAAGAGTTGGGAAATAAATTGAAAATAAAATTGGCAGCGTAATTGTATCCTCTATTTTGGTACGCATCAAAAACTTTGTTCTCCATTAAATTCATGTTATCCGTGAAGATTTTTCCGATAATTCCGCCAAAAGATATACCTATCGCAAAAATAGCGATATATGGATTTAGCCCAAAAATTAACATCAATATATACATGAATACAATTTCATGAGATGAGCGAAAAAAAATACCTATTACTTTACCAATTCGGAATCGTCGGAATCGGCTACTGAAATAGCTTAAAAGCAACCCTAAATAGATACCGAGGCATAAACCAACAGCAGAAAAAAGTGCTGTATTTTGGGAAGCTACTAAGATATTTTTCAATGTATTTGAATCAAAACGAGGATTCAAGGCCGCAGTGATAATTCGGTCAAGATTTTGCCAAGAATGATGAATCAATAAATCCGTTGTTGCGATGTAGTAAATAAATACCGCCATAAAACAAGCGATGACTACATAAAGCGTTAATAAACTGGTACTCACTCTATTTCTGATCATCGAAATATACACTTATCCTTTCGTGATCTACATTAGAAGTTTGCTCATTTACAATTACTTTGCCGTCTTTTAAAATAATGACTCTCTCGAAAAAATCTAACAAAGCAAGATTATGAATCGCACATATTACAGTGTTTTTTGCCTTATTTTGAAGCAACACTTCAATTGCATTGCGACTATTTACAATATCTAAAGCTGAGGTAGGTTCATCCAGTAAAAATATATTTTTATTCTCGTACATAGCTCGAGCAATTAAAACTCTTTGTGTTTCACCACCACTTAGATTTTTGACCAATTGTTCTTTTTGATCAGCAATATTTAAGCGACTTAAAATATCATCTATTTGAGAATGATCTTTCATAAGAGATATAATGTTATTAAAAAAAGAGCGTCCACCAAATCGTCCCATCAAAATATTTGTTTTAACTGTAAAATTAGCAATCAAGTCAGGCTTTTGTGACGAAAATGATACATCTTGAACATCTGAATGAATGACACCTTCGTATGGTCGTAAACCTGAAATACACTCAATAAGAGTAGTTTTTCCACTGCCACTTTTACCGATTAAACAAACTTTTTCTCCTGGTTCTATACAAAGATGATCGATTGATAAAGTCAATCGATCATGATAAGTTACTTTAACATTTTCAATCTTTAACATGATGTAATCCCAAGTTTTCGGCTGTTTCTTGAATCAGTGCAAATTGTTCATTGTTGGCAGGAATAAAGCCTTCGCTATTAAAGTATTTATTTAAGCTTTCATTATTGCGAATATCAACTGCCAAAAGGGCTTCAACAATTTTATCAAAAACACCCTCGCCATAAGCGGCATCTATATCTTCCTTGGAACGCATAGTGAAATTATAATCATAGTATTCTGGAGATTCTTCCACTTCTTTGATGTTACTTAAGTCAATTAAGCCTTCCTCTACATAGCGCTGCCAAACATAGATATTCAAGGCACCACCATCGAAAGTACCGTTGGCAACCAACTCAATTGTTCTATCATGGCTTCCTGAATAACCTGCTTCACCTGTAAAGTCCGTATCAGGGTTAATTCCTGCCTGAGTAAGAAAATAGCGAGGCATTAAATGGCCTGATGTAGAACTTTCAGAGCCAAATGTAAAGCTTTTTCCTTTATAATCTGTCAAAGATTCTATACCAGTATCAATGCCGGCAATAAAAATGGACTGAAAATTTGGATCTTCAATTCTTTGAGCTACAGCTACAGAATTTTTCACTTTAGCTCTAGCTTGTACACCAGTAAGACCACCAAACCATGCTAATTGAATTTCATCTCGCGCAAATCCATTTACAACTGCAGCATAATCTGTCACTTCTTTATACTGTACATCTAATCCTGTTGCTTCAGATAAAATCGCAGCTAATTCATTCATGCTATCACTTTGAACACTTTGACTTTGATCGGGGATACCACCGATATAAAAGGTTTTGGTTTTTTCATCAACATTTTTTGAGCACCCGATAAAAAGTAATACAGACATCAATACAATAAACGGTAATATAAATTTCTTCAAAATAGTGCCTCCTATATATGGATTTTTTCTCTGGAAAGTATAGAGTAATATCACTATTATGTCCAATAGCAATAATCAATAATATATCAACGCTTTATCAGTTTTTTTTATCATGACTTTGTTGACATTTTACTATTTACGACATATACTACATTACATAAGTAGTGTAGTATGGGTGGTGTGTTTTTGAAGATTGCTTATGATAGTTTGAAACCAATTTATGTGCAAATTGCAGAAGCGATAGAAGATGATGTTTTATCTGGGGAGTTGCTTGAAGGAGAGCCCAGTTATTCACAATTAGTCATTGCCAAGGAATTGAAAGTGAACCCGGCAACTGCTGCTAAAGGTATTAATCTGCTTGTATCAGAAGGGATTTTACAAAAGCAAAGAGGCCTTTCGATGATTGTTGCCCCCGGGGCGCGGGAAATTATTTTAGAGAAAAGAAGAAGTAGTAAATTAGTTAAAATGTTGCAAGATTTTTTGGTGGAAGCAAAGAAGTTAAATGTATCTAAAAGTGAAATTCAGAAATTGATCGATCAGCATTTTCAAGAATAGGAGATAGGAGAGATGAATGGTGGAGCAAGTAATAAATGGGCGTGATTTGAAGAAGCAATTTAGTAAGGTGCAGGCATTATCTAATGTTTCTATTTCGGTTGATGCCGGTAGAATTGTTGGCTTAATTGGTAGAAGCGGGAGCGGTAAGACAACATTGATGAAAATTTGTGCAGGTATTTTGGGTAAAACGGCTGGAGAGCTGCAGGTGTTTCGTGCAGAGCCAATGGATAACATTGATGTGCTGAAGCAGTTAATTTATAGCCAGCACAATCAAGAATATGTTACTCGATATAAGTTAAAGGATATTGTAGGGCAATATGAGAAAATGTTTCCGAATTTTGATCGCGCGTTTGCTAAAAAATTATTAAGTTATTTTTCACTTGGGGAAGAACGTAAGTATACTGACTTATCTCAAGGAAATAAAAGTTGCTTTAACTTCATTTGTGCTTTGGCAACACGTGCGCCACTGACGTTATTAGATGAGCCAACACTTGGGATGGATGCGGCAATGCGTAAATCTATCTATGAGATTATTTTACGTGATCAAATTGAGTTTCCACGGACAATGATCATTTCTAGTCATTTGCTTGTTGAATTGGAAAGTATTTTATCGGAAATTATTTTGCTGGATCAAGGTAAAGTGATTTTTCATAAGGATATTGACGAGGTAAGGGAATTGGCTTACCGAGTCGATGGTAGAAAAAAGGATATTGAAGCATTTGCAGCATATAGAAATGTAGTTCAAAGTTTGGAGCAAGAAATGTTTTCAGCAGCTATTATTTTGGAGCAATTGACAGAAGATGTTGAGAGAGATGCACTCGAACAAGGGCTCTCAGTTTCCAAAGTGGCACCAGCAGATATTTGTGTTTATTTAACAAGTCGGGGTAAGGAGGCTGAATTATCTTGTTTATGGGAAGAGAAGAACTAGCAAATACGATTTTGTTAACAAAGTTACGATTTAAAGCAGATAAATGGAAATTATTTTTCTTGTTAACAATCACTGTAATCGTTTTTGGTTTATGGAATTGGTATCCGCTTCAGCAATTGTTTGATGGAAGACCGTCAGAAATTATTCAGTTTGATTATTTAAGTCACTTTCCCTCTTTTTTAAGTATATATTGGTTTTTTTGGTTATTAGGTGATTATGAAAAAAGCAATCAAAAGTATGCCTCTTTTCCACAAACTAGTAGCAATCGCTTTATTTCTTGGCAAATTGTTGCCTATGCAGGTGTATTGCTGTATTTTGGGACTTTATCCTTGCTATATGGCCTATTGATGGGATTTTTATTTTTAATGGATAAAGCTGAATATGTGTATGCAATGGATTTTAATACATTTATTACTGGTTTGTTAGTGATTGTTGCTTATCATTTTCTGATTGTAGCCATGTTCTCATTTTTAAAAGTTGTATCTCAAAAATATTTATTAATCGCTAGTATTGTTGCTGCTCTTTTTATTTTGAGCCTGTTTCATTCGAGCAATTTGTGGAGATTTATTACAGAAGAAGCTTCGGTATCATTATTTTTTATTAAGGTAGTATGCGGTTGGAGCCTGTTGTTGGCACTAACGTTATGGATTAATAAAAAAATTACCTACTATGCACCTGAACGCTTATCAAATGTTGCTAAAGGTATTGTAGTAACAGTTGTGAGCATTCTTATATTTGGAATCATCATTTACCTGCCAGGTTACGAAGAGGAATCAACAGTTGAAAAAGAATGGCACTTTGAATCACCTGTACAGAAAGTTGAATTGGATGCATCATTTTTAAACGATTACTCAGAAATTAAGCTAGTCATTTTGGATGAGACGGAAGGAATCAATTGGGATGCTTTTGACGAGCCATTTTCACACTTTTTATCAGAAATAGAATATGAAACAGGTGCACCTGATGACAAAATTATCGTCCGGTATGAATTACCGTTTGATGCAATTAATGGTGTTGATATTTTACAAGATCGTCAATCACTAGATGTTTTCCTGGAGGGCAAGGAGTTGCGAATTCGTTATCAATTGGATGTGAAACCACAAAAAATTATGATATCACCATGGTTATTTATGGGGCAATTTGAACGTTATCAAAATGAAGCATTTTTTCACATTCGAAATGGTTATACAGGAGAAGGTTCTACGGGATGGATAGAAATTCAGTTGCCTGAAAATATGAAGGTGGTGGAATAGAGATGTTGATGAAAAAAGAAGAGATTGCTAATGCAGTTGCGCTTGCAAAGTTAAAGTTTAAGGGTAGTAAAATATCGCTAGTGATTTTTATGATTTTAGTTATTATATCCGGGCCTATTAATTCAATATCAAATTATGGTGTTGGAATATTTGAAATTAATTTGCCAAGCAATTTATGGTTAGTGATAGCCTGGATTCTGTGGACGATATCTAGTTATAAGTCAAATAATGAACAATATGCAATTTTCCCACAAACAAATAATAGTAAATTCCTTGCAAATCAAATTGTAATTTATACAGGAATATTCCTTTATTTCATTATTAGTGGAGTGAATTTGGGGCTTATTTGTCTCTTTAACCAAAGTGAGTTAATTAGTACAGTTAGTGTACCATTAATCATCGCAGGCTTCTTGATGTACTTAGTGTATGTTTTATTGTTCACAGCAATACTTTTATTTCTGAGTAAGTTATTTCAAAGATATTTATTATGGGCAACACTTGGGGCAATCATTTTTATTGCAAGTATGCTCTTGGGAAAATTTATCCTCGGAGCTGTTTGGGGTTTTGTTGTTCATGAGACTTCATTAATATTATTTTTTGTCAAAGGAATTACGATTTGGGTACTATTGTTGCTAGTATCGTTGTGGCTAAATAAAGGAATTACGTTTCGTGTGCAAGGACGGTATTGGTTAGCACCTGGACATATAGCATTACTCTTACTTGTCATAGTGCTATTGGTGTCCGCTGGTGTTACACAAGTTTCTGTATCTTCTGTTGGTTCTTCTAGTATGGAGATAGAAAAAGCTTTTGATAAAACTATTGAATTAGATATTTCACCACTAGCGAATCAAGAAGAAATAGAGGTCAGAATTTCTTGGCAAAATATAGATGATGAGACTTTCATGCATGATTATGATGCATATGAAGATATGGATGAGTCATTCTGGTTAGGTGAGTTTTTATTTGAGATTTCTCACAGTTATGACGCACCTGATGGGAAAATCATTGTGGAATATGAATTACCAATCGCCATAGAGAATGGTGTAGAGTTGTTAAAAGACCAGCAAGTGTTAGATGTATTTTTAGAAGGTAATGAATTGCACTTGAATTACCAATTTGAGCAGGAAGATGCACTTGTACTCAGATGGCCGGATTTGCGATTTAGTAAAGCTTTTTCAGCGCGGGGCTTTAATGTATATCGCTCTTCTGGTTATATCAACATTCGTTTTCCCGAATCTGTGACAACAATATCTGAAGTGATTGATAATGAATGAGGTTCAAGTGATTAAAATTATGTTAAAATTGTTTTATTAGTTTGCTTGAAAGGGTTGCATAAACATAGATACTTTATTAGAAAAAAACAATAAAACAATTAGCTTTCATACATTAGGTTGTAAAGTAAATACCTATGAATCAGAAGCGATTTGGCAGTTATTTAAAAATGTCGGATACACTCGGGTTGAAGAAAATGAATCAACTGACGTGTTTATTATCAATACATGTACTGTAACAAATACAGGCGATAAAAAAAGTCGTCAAGCAATTCGCCGTGCAATTCGCAATAATCCTAATGCAGTGATCTGTGTGACAGGATGCTACGCACAAATCGCGGGTGCTGAAATTTTAGAAATTCCCGGTGTTGATATTGTAGTAGGTACGCAAGATCGTGAGAAATTAGTAGAATTGGTGCAGGAGTTTGAAAGAGCCAGACAGCCGATCAATGCTGTGCGTAATATTATGAAAACAAAAATATTTGAGGAGCTGGATGTACCAGCTTTCACTGATCGAACACGCGCTTCTTTAAAAATTCAAGAAGGTTGTAATAACTTTTGCACATTTTGTATTATTCCTTGGGCGCGTGGACTGATTCGCTCACGTGCGCCGGAAAATGTGGTTTCGCAGGCACGGCAATTAGTTGCTGCCGGCTATAAAGAAATTGTTTTGACGGGCATTCATACAGGTGGTTATGGTCAAGATTTTGACGATTATAATTTAGCGATGTTGCTAAAAGATATTGATGAACAAGTGCCGGATTTGAAAAGGGTTCGTATTTCTTCAATTGAAGCTTCACAAATTACAGATGAAATTATTGCTGTTATGGGGGCGTCTGATAAAATTGTGCAGCACTTGCATGTGCCACTGCAATCTGGTTCAGATACTGTGCTTAAACGCATGAATCGTAAATATACAACACTAGAATTTGCTGAGCGTTTAGCAAGTTTGCGTGCAGTTCACCCACGAATTGCGATTACTTCTGATGTAATTGTCGGCTTTCCGGGTGAAACGGAAGAAGAATTTCAAGAAACGTATGACTTTATTAAACAGCAAAAATTCTC
>Ga0131853_10026955_pt1 | contig 10328 bp, 5 predicted proteins | sample TergutLab28metaG_FD_92764 | JGI IMG/M metagenome (GOLD analysis project Ga0131853, IMG submission 92764) | Labiotermes labralis P1 segment gut microbial communities from Petit-Saut dam, French Guiana - Lab288 P1 (version 2) (version 2) | ecosystem: Host-associated > Arthropoda: Insects >... | reverse complement strand
CGCCGATGGACGAGCGCGCGTCCAGCGGCGGGTTGGGCGTGCCCGTGCCGTGGTACTGCCACAGGGTGCCCGCGGAGTCCCGGGCCAGCAGCGTCCCCACCAGCGACGGCGACGGCACGCCCGTGCCGGTGAGCTTCTCCAGCTGCGCGCCCTGGCCGGCGTCCCCGGTGACCTCGTAGGTGGACGACTGGCTGCCGTTGGTGGTCGGGGCGAAGGTGACCGACTGCCGGATGCTCTGCTCGGGGCCGATGACCAGGCCCTCGGCGAGCGGGTCGGCGCTGCTGAACACGCCCGCCGGCGCCTTCGCCTTGGTGATGGTGACGGGGATGTTCCCGGTGTTGGTGATGGTGAACGTCCGGGTCGCCGACGTGCCGCGGACGACCGTGCCGAACGCCAGGGTCGTCGGGCTGAACACCAGGTGGCCCGAGCCGCTGATCGCGCTGCCCCTGATCGGGATGGTGAGCGGGCCGCTGGTGCTGCTCAGGGTGATCTGCGAGGAGGACGGGCCGGTGCCCGTCGGCGCGTACCCGACCTGCACGACGATCGAGCCCTGGGCCGGGATCACCGTCGGGTCCGCCGTGTCGGCGCTCGGCAGGTTGGACGCGGTGAACGGCCCGCCGGGCGCGGTGACGGAGGTGATGACCTCGGGATCCGTCCCGGTGTTCGTCAGCTGGACGTTCATGGAGGCGCTGGTGCCCGTGGGCTGGTTGTCGAACGCCACCGTGCCGGGGAACGCGGCCAGACCGGCCTGGGTGCCGACGCCGTGCAGGCTCAGCGCGAACGTCCCGGCGTCGGTGGCGACGGTGAGCGTCCCGCTCGCGCCCAGCACCGCTGCGGGGGCGAACGAGACGGGGACCGTCAGCTGCCCGCCGGCCGGCACGCTCGACGGCAGCGCCGAGGTGTCCGCGGTGAACGGGCCGTCCACCGTCACGCTCCTGATGGCGAGCGCACGCGACGGGCTCTGGTTCTCGGTCAGCACGACGTCGGTGCTCACCGAGGTGTTCACCGGAACGAGCCCGAAGTCGACCGGGCCGGCCTTGAGCGGGCTGCCCACCGGGTTGCCGAACGCGTAGACGCGGCCGTCGCGGGTGCCGGTGAAGACCTGCCCGCCGTCGGTGGCGGGCGTGGCGAACTTCGGGGCGGTGCCGATCGGTGCGGACCACACCAGCGGCAGCACGCCGTTCGCGTCGGGAATGGCGTTGTAGGCGCGCAGTTGGGCGTTCACGCCGGTCGGGCCGCCGGACCAAACCACCCACACCAGGGCGCTGCCCGAGCGCGTCCCGTCGGACGTCACCACGGGCGAGCCGCTGGTGTACGGGAAGGAGTCCTGGCTGGATCCGGCGACGGCCAGCGCCGGGTTGCCGGAGCCCGTGACGCCGCGGCGCAGCGCCACCAGGGAGCCGCCGTTGCCGACGAGGTAGACGTAGCCGCCGTCGCCGCCCCAGACCGCGGGGTGGCCCCACTGGCCCTTGAGCGGCCCGGTGGTGCCCACCACGCCGTCGGTCCCGCCGGCGCCCTGCGCGCGGCCGCCGAGGGCGTCGCGGTCCAGCAGGAAGACCCGGCCGTCCTTGCCCTGCTGCACCATCAGGTGCGGGTGGGAGGGCGTGCCGAAGCTGTCCGGCAGGCCGACCGGGCCGCCGGAGCCCAGGTCGGTGTCCCGCTGGTCGAGGGTCGGCGCGTCGACCGGGCTGAAGAAGTCGGCCGCCTTCAGGCTCCGGTCGGCCTGCACCTGGAGCCGGACCACGGACTCCGCGAGCGTGCCGGGCGGCGCGCTGCCGGGGCCGGGCGCCGGGCTGACGCCGTTGCCGGTGGCCAGGAAGATCCGGCCGGGCCCGTCCGAGACGAGCCCGCCGCCGGCCTGCCAGACGCCCGCGCCGCTGTTGCTGGCGCCGGTCTCCGTCGCCCACATCGACGTCACCGACGGGTTGGTGGTGCTGACGCCGACCACGTAGCCGCGGTACGGCTGGGCGTCGCAGTGCCCGCCGAAGCCCGCGTACACCACGCCGTCGAGCAGCAGCAGCCCCGGCCGCTGCATCTCGTACGCGGGCAGGAACGCCTGCGAGGGGTCGTTCGACGGGGTGCCGTGGATGGTCACCGGGAAGCCGGACTTCTCCGCGCCGGTGACCGGGTCGAGCGCGTGCATGTACCAGTGCGGGCTCAGCGGGTTCGGGCCGTCGTCGACCTTGGTGGTCAGGTAGACCGCGCCGCTGACCGGGTCGTACACCGGCGCCGCGGTGCTGCCGATGGTCGGCGTGAGATCGCCGCAGTTGAGCGTGGACGCCGGCCAGGCGGCCCCGAAGCTGCGCTGCCACAGCACGGCTCCGGTGGTGCGGTCCAGCCCGTACGCCTTGTTGTTCTCGGTGACGGCCACGACGGTGCCGCCGACCACGAGGGGCTGCGCGTAGATCTGCCCGTCGAGCTGCGCGGGAGCCTTCCACAGCTGCCCGAAGGACGACGAGCGCACGTCCGACGCGCCGAGGTCCGGCTCGGCGCGGTCCCAGCCGGTGCGCAGGGTGTCGACCGAAACGGTCGTCTCGCTCGCCTGCGCCTGCGCGACGCCCACGCCGATGAGTCCCGCGGTCACCGCGGCCGTGACGGCGAGCGCCAGCCCGCGCCGCCGGGTGCGTCTGAGCCTGTGGAACCGCGTGGTGGCGCCCACCGCGCGGTCCCTTTCCGAAGTCGCCAACGAAACCCCCCTCTTGAGTCCCCTGGTGAAGGTGCGCCGCGTCCCCCCTGGGCCGCGGCGGCCTCCTCGAAGACGCGGGAGGGCGCGGCGCACAGGCACGGGCCCGCGCATCCAATCACACAAAAGGCCCCTGTGGTGGGGCTACCTGGCACCTCTGACGACGCCCCCGGAAAGGTCACCTGCCGTTCGCATGCCGCACATCTTCAGCAGCCGCGCCTGCGCCCCCGTGCAGTGCACGGACGGCCCCGGGGAGGCACCGGACGGGGACGCGCCCAGCCGGACGAGTTCGCGGGCGCAGTGCGCGTCGAGGAAGGCCAGGCCCGTCAGGTCGATCAGGGCCAACCCCGGTTCACGGACGGCCAGTTCGAAGGCGGTGCGGGTGGCGAGGTCCGCGTCGCCGGCCAGCCGCAGCACGTCGCCGTCGCGCACCGCGTGCAGCGCGCCGGGCACCGGCACCACCGACAGCGGGTGCGTGCGCAGCAGCGGATCCAGCAGCTCCGGGGGGAACGCCCGGCGGTCGTACTCGCACAGTCCGGTGAAGCCGAGCTCGGCGAACAGCGGGGTCAGGTTCCGCTCGTACGCGGTCAGCGCCTCGCCGTCCACGCCCGGCCCGGTCGCCCACGCCATGTCGCCGGCCGCCCGCAGCCCGGTGAAGCCGCGGGCCCTGGCGACCTCCGCGGCCCGTACCAGGTAGCCGGTGCGGACCTCGGGCTCGAAGCCGCGCACCGGGTCGTAGCCGGGGAAGTCGCGGATCACCGCGAGGCGGCCGTCGGCCGCCGCCTGCCCGGCCGGCACGCCGTGCGCGGCCAGCCGCTCCAGGGTGTGCGCCGGCTCGGCGCCCGCGCCGGGGAACAGCAGCACGCGCTCCCCGCGGGCCAGCCCGGCGGCCGCGAAGGCCGCGCGCAGCGCCCAGCGTCCCTCCGGGCCTTCGGACGGCAGGCAGGCGTGATCGCCCGGGGCGAGCCGCTCGACCGCGACCGCCCGGGGCGTGGGTGCTCCGCCGGCCCCTCCGGTCCCGCCGGCGCCGGCCGTCCCGCCGGCACCTTCGGTCCTGCCGGCCCCTCCAGCCATGGCCAGGAACGTACGCCCGGGTGACGTCCCGCGGGTCCCGCAGACCGCTTCTCCCCCGCCCGTGACCCCAGCCGACCGGGTGTGACCGGATCCGACCGCCCGATGGCGGACCGTGATCGCCGCGGGCGGCGGGCGATCGGGTCCCCCGGGGGCGCGCCGACGGGATTCTCAGACGATTCACAGAAACGGCCAAGACTCCTTTCATAGCGGGCCCACAGGGTGGTCGGCATGGCTACCACCTCTCCGATGACCCCGATCACCTCGGCGGGCGCCGCCGAGACCGCGGCCGTTCCGGCCCCCGCGGGCGAGCTGGCCCGCCCCGACGGCTCCCCCGTGCGGGTGCTCGTCGTCGACGACGAGGCGCCGCTGGCCGACCTGCTCTCGATGGCGCTGCGCTACGAGGGCTGGCAGGTGCGCACCGAGTCCGACGGCTCCTCCGCGCTGCGCGCGGCCCGCGAGGCCCGGCCCGACGCGGTCGTGCTCGACGTGATGCTGCCGGACATGGACGGCCTGGAGGTGCTGGCCAGGCTCCGCCGGGAGACCCCGGACGTGCCGGTGCTGTTCCTGACGGCCAAGGACGCCGTCGAGGACCGCATCGCCGGCCTGACCGCGGGCGGGGACGACTACGTCACCAAGCCGTTCAGCCTGGAGGAGGTCGTGGCCCGGCTGCGCGGCCTGCTGCGCCGCTCCGGCGCCGCCGCGGTGCGCAACGAGTCGATGCTGGTCGTCGGCGACCTCGTGCTCAACGAGGACAGCCACGAGGTCAGCCGCGGCGGGGACAACATCCACCTGACCGCCACCGAGTTCGAGCTGCTGCGCTACCTGATGCGCAACCCGCGCCGGGTGCTCAGCAAGGCGCAGATCCTGGACCGGGTGTGGAGCTACGACTTCGGCGGCCAGGCCAACGTCGTCGAGCTGTACATCTCCTACCTGCGGCGCAAGATCGACGCCGGCCGCTCGCCGATGATCCACACCCGGCGCGGCGCCGGCTACCTGATCAAGCCGGGAGAACCTGCGTGACCGGGACGCGGCCCGGGCCCCGGCGCCGCTGGTCGCTGCGCCGCCGCCTGGTCGCGTCCTGCGTGGCGCTGGTCGCCGTGGTGTGCTCGGTGATCGGCGCGGTGACGATATTCGCCCTGCACGACTTCCTGTACGGGCAGCTGGACTCCAAGGTCCAGGACGTGGCCATGCGCGCCTCCGGCCCGCACCGCCCCGACCAGGCCCCGCCGCCCGGCGCGGACCGCGCCTCGGGCCTGCCGTTCGCGTTCCTCGCCGGCGGCGGCCAGGAGGGCGAGACGGTCGGCGCGATCGTCACCGCGACCGGGACCGTCAGCGAGGCCGCGGTCAGCGCCACCAACTCCAGCAGCGGCCAGCTCGCCCCCAAGGACCTCAGCCAGGCGCAGGCGTCGTCGTTCGCCGGCGTGCCGCGCGACGGCAAGCCCCACACGCTGCACATCCCGGGCCTGGGCACCTACCGGGTGGAGTCCGCGCTGCCGTCGTCCGACGGCACCACCGTGATCGTCGGCATGACCACCGCGGGCGTCGAGGACACCCTGTCCACCCTCATGTGGGTGGAGGTGTCGGTGACCGCCGCGGGCCTGGTCGCCGCGGGACTGGCCGGCGCGGCCCTCATGCGGATCGCCCTGGAACCGCTGCGCCGGCTCGCCGCGACCGCCACCCGCGTCTCCGAACTCCCGCTGCACCGCGGCGAGGTGGCGCTGCTCGAACGCGTCCCCGACGCCGACGCCGATCCGCGCACCGAGGTCGGCGAGGTCGGCGCGGCCCTCAACCGCATGCTGGGGCACGTCGGTTCGGCCCTGCACGCCCGCCAGGAGAGCGAGACGCGGGTCCGGCAGTTCGTCGCCGACGCCAGCCACGAGCTGCGCACCCCGCTGGCGTCCATCCGCGGCTACGCCGAACTCACCCGCCGCGGGCGGGAGTCGACCGGCCCCGACACCCGGCACGCGCTCGGCCGCATCGAGTCCGAGGCCGGCCGGATGACGACGCTCGTGGAGGACCTGCTGCTGCTCGCCCGGCTGGACGCCGGCCGCCCGCTCAGCCTCGCCGAGACCGACCTGTCCCCGCTGGTGGTCGACGCGGTCAGCGACGCCCGCGCCGCCGGCCGCGACCACCACTGGCGCCTGGACCTGCCCGACCAGCCGGCCTGCGTGCACGGCGACGCCCAGCGCCTGCACCAGGTGCTGACGAACCTGCTCGCCAACGCCCGCACCCACACCCCGCCGGGCACCACGGTGACCGCGCGGGTCGCCCGGCCGCGCCGCGGCGGCGTGCTGCTGCAGGTCGAGGACGACGGCCCCGGCATCCCCGACGAGCTGCGGCGGCGGGTCTTCGAGCGGTTCGCCCGCGGTGACGCCTCGCGGTCCCGGAACGCCGGCAGCACCGGGCTCGGGCTGGCGATCGTCCACTCGGTGGTCGCCGCGCACGGCGGCAGCGTGACCGTCGACAGCGCCCCGGGCCGCACCGTGTTCAGCGTCACTCTCCCGCCCGCGCACTCACAGCCGGTGCCAAGCTTCGCCACATCGTCATGACAGGGCGGTTGCCGAGGGTCGAATCATGCGAACCCCACTCGGCAACCTGCCCGCCCGGCAGCATCTGCCGGTCACGGCCGCAGCCCCTGACCACGCAGCCGGCGCACCCGTGCTCGACGTCGTCATCCCCGTGTACAACGAGGAGGACGACCTGGAGCCCTGCGTGCGCCGCCTGCACGCACACCTGTCGGGCACCTTCCCCTACCCGTTCCGGATCACCGTCGCCGACAACGCGAGTACCGACCTGACCCCCGCGGTCGCCAGATCCCTGGCCGCGGAGCTCCCGGAGGTCGAGTACTTCCGGCTGGAGCAGAAGGGCCGCGGACGCGCGCTGCGCACGGTGTGGACGGCGTCCGACGCACCGGTCCTTGCGTACATGGACGTCGACCTGTCCACCGACCTCAACGCGCTGCTGCCGTTGGTCGCACCGCTCATCTCCGGCCACTCCGACCTGGCCATCGGCTCCCGGCTCGCCCGCTCCTCGCGCGTGGTCCGCGGCGCCAAGCGGGAGTTCATCTCCCGCACGTACAACCTGATCCTCCGCGGCTCGCTCGCCGCCCGGTTCTCCGACGCGCAGTGCGGCTTCAAGGCCATCAGGGGGGACGTGGCGCAGCGGCTGCTGCCCATGGTCGAGGACAGCGGCTGGTTCTTCGACACCGAGATGCTGGTCCTCGCCGAACGCGCGGGGCTGCGCATCCACGAGGTGCCGGTCGACTGGGTCGACGACCCCGACAGCAGCGTCGACATCGTGCGCACCGCCACCGACGACCTGCGCGGCGTGTGGCGGGTCGGCAGGGCGCTGGCCACCGGCCGGCTCGCCCTGGACCGGCTGCGCCGCCCCTTCGGCGACGACCCGCGCGACCGCGACCTGTCCGACGTGCCCCCGGGGCTCGCCCGCCAGCTCGTCGGATTCTGCGTGGTCGGCGCGTTGAGCACCCTGGTGTACCTCGCGCTGTACATGCTGTTCCGGCTGGGCATGGGCGCGCAGCCCGCGAACGCCCTCGCGCTGCTGGTGTCCGCGCTCGGCAACACCGCGGCCAACCGGCGCCTGACCTTCGGGGTGCGCGGCCGCGACCGGGCCGTCCGCCACCAGGCCCAGGGCCTGGTCGTGTTCGGCATCGGCCTGGTCCTGACCAGCGGCTCGCTGGCCGCCGTCCACGCGGCCAGCGCCCACCCCGGGCACGGCACGGAGCTGGCCGCGCTGATCGCCGCCAACCTGGCGGCGACGATCCTGCGCTTCCTGCTCTTCCGCGCCTGGGTGTTCCCCGACCGGACACCGGCGACCCCCCAGAACCCGGCCCTCCACGAACCTGCCCTCCACGAACCCGCCCCCCACGGGACCGTCCCCGACCAGACGCCCGCGGCCCCCCACGAAACCGCCCCCGATCTGAGGAGTGCGCGATGACCGCGCCGAGCAACACCCCACCTCCGCCGAGCAATCTCCCGCCCCCCGGGCACCTGCCGGCGCAGGCCTTCCACACGCCCGTGCCCGACGCGCCCGCCCTCGACGGGCCGGGGTCCGAGGCGGCCGCCCCCGCGCGGCCCGCCTCGCGCGCCGCCCGGCTGTGGCGCGGGCGGCCGGAGGACCCGGCGTGGGCCAGGCCGGCGTTCCTCGGCCTGCTGGTCGGCACCCTCGTGCTCTACCTGTGGGACCTGAGCGCGTCCGGCTACGCCAACTCCTTCTACTCCGCGGCTGTCCAGGCCGGCAGCCAGAGCTGGAAGGCGTTCTTCTTCGGTTCCTCGGACGCGGCGAACGCCATCACCGTGGACAAGCCGCCGGCCGCCCTGTGGCCGATGGCGCTGTCGGTCCGGCTGTTCGGGCTCGGCTCGTGGCAGATCCTGGTGCCCGAGGCCCTGATGGGCGTGGCCACCGTCGGCGTGCTGTACGCGGCGGTCCGCCGCCGGTTCGGCGTCGGCGCGGGCCTGCTGGCCGGGACCGTGCTCGCGGTCACCCCGGTCGCCGCGCTGATGTTCCGCTTCAACAACCCCGACGCGCTGCTCGCGCTGCTGATGGTCACCGCCGCCTACTGCGTGCTGCGCGCGCTGGAGGGCGCCCGCACCCGCTGGCTGGTGATCGCCGGCGCGGTCTTCGGCCTCGCCTTCCTCACCAAGACCCTCCAGGCCTGGCTGATCGTGCCGCCGCTCGCCGTCGTCTACGCGGTGTGCGCGCCCACCCCGCTGCGCCGCCGCCTGCTCCAACTGCTGTACGCGGGACTGGCGATGGTGCTGGCCGGCGGCTGGTGGGTGGCGATCGTCGAGCTGTGGCCCGCGTCGTCCCGCCCGTACATCGGCGGCTCGCAGGACAACAGCTTCCTGGGGCTGACCTTCGGCTACAACGGCTTCGGCCGGATCACCGGCAACGAGACCGGCAGCGTCGGCGGCGGCGGAGGGCCGGGCGGCGGCGGCCAGTGGGGGCAGACCGGCATCGGCCGCCTCTTCGAGTCCGACATGGGCGGCCAGATCGCCTGGCTGCTGCCCGCGGCCTTCCTGGCCCTGGTCGCCGGCCTGGTCGTCACCCGCCGGGCCCGCCGCGCGGACACCGAGCGGGCCGCGTTCCTCGTCTGGGGCGGCGCCCTGCTGATGACCTTCGCGACCTTCAGCTTCATGTCCGGGATCTTCCACCAGTACTACAACATCGCCCTCGCGCCCTACATCGCGGCGCTGGTCGGCATGGGCGCGAGCGTCCTGTGGCAGCGGCGGGACCACTGGGCGGCCGCCGGCACCCTGGCGGTCGGCGTGCTGGGCACGAGCCTGTGGTCGGCCGAACTGCTCGGCCGGTCGTCGGGCTGGCACCCGTGGCTGCGCACCGCCGTGGTCGTCGCCGGTCTGGCCGCGGCCGTCGGCCTCCTCGCCGCGGCGTGGCCCGGACGTACGGTGGCCCGCGTCGGCACGGTCGCGGCCGTCGCCGGACTGGCGGCGGCGCTGGGCGGCCCGGTCGCCTACACCCTGGACACGGTCAGCACCGGTCACAGCGGCTCGATCGTCACGGCGGGCCCGTCCGTCCAGGGCGGCATGGGCGGCTTCCCGGGCGGCGGCCGCGGAGGCGCTCCCGGCGGCGGGCGCGGCTTCGGCGGCGGCCAGGGGATGCCGCAGGCCCCGGGCGGCACGACCGGTGGTACCACCGGAGGCACCACCGGCCAGGGCCAGTTCCCGCAGGGGCAGATGCCGCAGGGCGGCCAGGGCGGTCAGAACGGCTTCCCCGGGATGCCCGGCGGCGGCACCAGCCAGGGCCAGGGCAACGGTCAGACCAACGGCCAGGGTCAGGGCAACGGTCAGACCAATGGCCAGGGTCAGGGCGGGTTCGGCGAGATGCGCGGCTTCGGCGGCGGCGGAGGCGGCGGCATGGGCGGCCTGCTCGACGGCACCAAGGTCAGCTCCCAGATGACCGCGCTGCTGAAGGCGAACGCCGGCAAGTACACGTGGGTCGCGGCGGCGATCGGCTCGCAGAACCAGGCGAGCTACCAACTCGCCACGCAGAAGCCGGTGATGTCGATCGGCGGCTTCAACGGCAGCGACCCGTCACCGACGTTGGCGCAGTTCCAGAAGTACGTCGCCGACGGGCGCATCCACTACTTCATCGGCGGCGGCATGGGCGGCGGTGGCGGCATGGGCGGCTCCGGCACCGCGTCCCAGATCTCCACCTGGGTGGAGGCCCACTTCACCGCCAAGACGGTCGGCTCCACCACGGTCTACGACCTGACGCAGCCCAAGTCCTGACGTCCCCCTCAATCGACCCCCGCGCGGAACTCCCCCCCTCCGCGCGGGGGTTCCGCCTTTCCGGTCGGGGGTCAGGACTCCTCGGCGTCCTCGGGCTGGTCGCGGAGTTCCCCGTGCTCCTGGTGCATCGCCCCTCCGGGGCGGGAACCCGGGCTGCCCTCGGGCCGCCGTTGCCGGGTACGGACCCGCTGTGGTTGAGCGCGCAGTTCCCCGCGCCCCTACGGGGATCGGGTTGCCCCGCGAGGTGATTTGCCGTCTGCGACGTGCGTGGGTGGCTGGGCGCGGAGTTCCCCGCGCTCCTGGTG
>Ga0131853_10026953_pt1 | contig 10328 bp, 5 predicted proteins | sample TergutLab28metaG_FD_92764 | JGI IMG/M metagenome (GOLD analysis project Ga0131853, IMG submission 92764) | Labiotermes labralis P1 segment gut microbial communities from Petit-Saut dam, French Guiana - Lab288 P1 (version 2) (version 2) | ecosystem: Host-associated > Arthropoda: Insects >... | reverse complement strand
GAAAATGTCGAAACAGTCAGGCATTGAACCTGCCTGTTTTCGATTGTTAACACTTGTTGAAGAAACATTGTCCAGGCATGGCAAATATCCTAAACTGTCAACGAGGGGAACGTCTCTTTTATTCTCAGGAAAGTATTTCCAACCCAAATCCGTATGGATAGAATTCCCTGGTCCCGGCCTGACCCCGGCCTCAGCGCCTATTCACGAAGCAAAGATTCAGCCCGATCAAGAGTCTGTTCAACCCTATCAAGCCAGGCCATAGCACCTATATAATTGTGGACCCCATTACCGTTTTCTGAGAAAACCCAATCAAAGAAAAACACTGCTTCGCGCTCTTTGCCACGCAGCACGCCAACACGCTGCTCTGATAGTCGCTCTGCTTCTTGCGCAGATGCAAAATCAATCATAAAAGTGGCTAAACGCTCGCCCAAAGCATTTCTTCTTGTAATGGTACTATCTTGAGTACTGCGTATAAGGTTGCGCACAGCATCATTGCCACCGGCATGGCACCTACCACAACTCTCAAGAACCTCGTCTGACTGAGACGGTGAAAGAATCTTATGGTTGGTGAGAAACCCGCCTTGCCCATCTGAGGTTGATCTTCCCATGTGACAATCCACACAGGTCATGCCCTCTTCTTGGTGAACGCTGCCAGCAAAGTGCTGGTATTCAGGATGCTGAACCTTAATGTGTTCAGTTCCTGTATTAGGATTGACGTGATCAACAAGCCCTAAGGCATTATAGTAGGCAAAGATAATATCTGGGTCAGTGGGTCCTGGAGGCAGGTTCACCTGTCCAGTCGTCTGATCAAAGTAGTATTCATTGTGACACTGCGCACAAGAAGCGGTCGAGCCGCGTGTTTCTTCATACCAAATACTAAAATGGCTGCGTATGGAACCTGTAAAGCCTCCGTCAAGCCCTTCTCCCCCAAGTCCTCGACCTGGTTCATTGCGATGGCAGTCATAACAGGTAATAGTATTTTTCATATCATCAGCGACCTCATGAAAGCCTCGCGACCAGGTTCCTTGTGGGTTACGCGCCTCCATAATCACGTAGTCGGGAGTCTTGCAGGCAAAGCAGGCGGCGGTGTGCTCATCAGTGACGCGCGAGGAGGCTTTAGCGCTCTCGACAGCGTAAATATGTGGCTGCGGAGAATAATAGCCATGCTCAAAACGTGAACCTGCGAAAATGATGTTTAAGAAAGGATAAAGTTCAAGATAATTTTTTCTGGGACTAGTTTCACGATCTTTGAGAAAGCTCTCTGTCTGATAAGGAAATTCATCCATCCAGTAATTTGCATCAAGAATAGGCTCATAGTCGATTTGCCTAATTCGCTCAGGAGGAACAGCTGCTGTGACTAGTCCGCGCGAACCATCTTCTTCTGCAGTGGGCAAAATTGTAGTTTGCGCCTGCTGTTGTGGCAAATCATTATCTCGTGAAGTTAAGAATATAACGCCAATAATAAGTAACATAATGGCGACTATTGCGCCAAGTAAAACAACAAGGATACGTTGCTGCATGAGTTACGGTCCTTTCTGTGTCCGCCAGAAATGGAATATCTGAAGTGCAAATGACAGTGGACGAATCAAAGCACTTCTACCAAAACACATCATAGCGTAAGGCTTACAGTCACGCAAACACATGAGGTGCTGCGACACAGAGAGTCAAAATTGGGGCCATAGGGTGGACCATAGGGCAAAATGCAAAAATCAGAGACACTAAGTCTCTGACCTGCGCTGTTGTTGGTGGAGGTTACCGGGATCGAACCGGTGACCTCTGGCTTGCAAAGCCAGCGCTCTCCCAGCTGAGCTAAACCCCCACTGACTACAGCAACGTAATACTATACAGCAATTTCAAAATACGTCAAATTGCCTCTACATTGACAGTTCTTTTGGTGGTGATTTTGCAGTTACAAATCCAAGTATATACATAGCTGCAGGTGCAAAAATCGCCTGATCAAAGACAACCTCAAATAAACCGAAGGTTATAAGTGCCACCGCCAACATTAAAGGGAATCTTGGCGCAACAACTGCTCTGGCTGAAAACATGAGCCAAAAAATGAACCAAAGATACAGTCCAACACTTAGTGGTCCTGCAGTAACCCACCTGTTAAGCAGCTCGTTATGCGCATGTGCATTTTGTAGCACAATTCCTGACGCTTCCCAAGTGCCGAGAGGATTATCCATTATGACACCAAAGGCTTCACTCCATACTTCCCCTCGACCTGAAGAAATTTCATTTAGAAGATAGGACAATTCAAGCCTGCTCAAATCATCTTCAGCCGTATGCAATTGTTCATATGGCCCCTCAAGTAATCCCGTGCTACCTACCACAGGACTAACCGCGCCAGAAGCTTCAGCTCGAGGTATATTTCTTAAAACATTGCTTGATTCGGCAAGCATAGACAAACCCCCAAGAAATACAATTAGCGCAAAGAGCAGTACGGCTATCTTGAGATAATGTTGCCGAAACCAGTCAATCAATTCTTTTCTTCTGATGAGAATGACAGCAAAAACAAGTGCAGCAAGAATAAAAGCAAGGTATGCAGTCCTTGTGCCCGTTAAAAAGCATATTGAAACACTGAGAAACACTACGGAAGATCGCAAAAATAGCATCTTTTTGCTAGAAATCGCCCAACAAAACGCAGCCAAAGCACTAAAGGCATAAAATGAAGGATACTGGGCTAGACCTTGCGCCCTAACTGGTTCAGGGTAGTGCCAAATGTAGAGAGAGTGCACTCTGATGCTTATATCATTTATTTCAGCAATTAAAATACCTATATAATTTGCCAAGCCACTCAAGTGAAGAAACTCGGCAACGAGCATTCCCAGCATAACCGTGAGCGTAAATACTAAGACATAGCCCAAGGCTTTGTTGCCCATTCCCGCAGATTTTCGACCTATATACCATGCGGCAAGAACGGCTACCTGAGCTAAGAAGAAATTAAAGCCCCAGCGCAACAAATTAGGATTATCAAGTGAAATTCCGTTACCTGTGTGTATATATGCAATTACAACAAAAGCGATATTAAATAGGCAAAACACCAACAAAGGAGCGTTTTCTCTCAGAACAGATTGCCAGCTTTCTTCACTGCGTAAAAGATGCTTGCAGCCCAAAAACATCAAAGCTGCAACTACTGCAAGCAAGGGAGCTGCGAAAGATAATCGAGGCATGCCTGTCATAAAAAAGAGGTGCCTGTTTGGAATAACCATGAAGACAAAAATCGATAAGCAGCTCAAAGCGTAGAGTATATTTCTAAGTGACAGTGACAGTCTACTGCTAAACTTGCTGCCTCCTGTCGAATCTGCGCAATTCATCATAGCTATATTTTTGTCCTCTTCGAAAAGCGAGAAACTTTGCGTGAAAATCGAAAGATTCTTGATTCTTTAATTTCCTTTAGTTCAGAACTTGTTCTCATGAGCTTCTTCTTTGTCTTTTTGAATTTCATTTGGACTTCTTTGTATTTTTCATCCGCCTTTTGCGACTTGGCGAGGGCAAGCTGTAAGCGGTCCTCTAGGCTAACTAAATGCTTACGGTTTTCCACATGGCATACAATGAGTTCTGAAAACAAAATCTTTTCATGGTTGTCTAAGTGATAAATTGCAAGTTTTTGATTGTCTGCAAGCAGCGTGTAAACATCTCTAGCACACTGCAACATTTCACATGCATAGCTTTGCGCATGCTCAAAAGAAGCCGTGCTTAACTCGCCTATGCGTCTGAAGCTGCACATTTTCAGATAACAAATAAAATATCCATACACATCCAAAAAGAGAGGCTTTTGTACATCAAGCACAGAACTGTTCCTACACTCTACAAAAATATCAGCGCCAACATAAGCAATCTTTGCTGTGCTAAGAATTGCCTCATAGACAAAAAGATGCTCGCTATGCTCAATCCCTTCCTCGAAAGTAATCTCTTCTAACTCCAAAAAATTCTTTCTGAATAATTGCTTATACAAGCTAGGAAAGTTCTGATCGCAGACATCACAGCCAGCAATATCTATATCTTTGATAGTCACAGCAGAATACAAAATTTCTAAGGCGCGCTCGTCAAGAACAGTATCACTTTGGGCAAAATAAATATAATCGCTCTGAGCTTTAGACATTCCAATATTTCTTGCTCGAGATAATCCGCTTGTCTCTGACGCAATTATTGAAATTCTTTCATCAGCGACTATCGACTTTAGCCTATCAAGCGTTTCGTCAGTCGAGCCGTCATCAACACATATAATTTCAATTTCTTTTAGTGATTGATTCATAAGCGACTCGACAACATCCACAACTGTCTCTTCATCATTATGCAGCGGAAAGACCACGCTAACGAGAGCACTTCCTGTTGCCGATGATTGCGCAACGTAGCCAAAATTTTTTGACTGGAGCAAGCGCTCGCGCTGCACTCTCCACTCAAGTCCAGCGATTTGATCAAAAACAGAATTGATTTCCTTTTCAAAATTCATATTTTGCATCACGAAATTTTCTCTATTATCGATAAGTTCGCTCTTAATCCAATCCTTAGCAGTTAGCTCAGAAAAAAGTTTAACTCTTTGAGTCGCAGAAGTGGCAATTTTTGAAAAATGCAGCACTTGATGTACGGCAATTAGGATTAGGTCATTCAAGAGCAATTGTGTCAGATCATTTTCTACAAGCACATTATAGACTTCGTCTACTGCACTAATCACATAGGAATCCTTTTTTTCAAAACCACCTGACAAGCTTTCAATATTATTTGCACGGTAATTTACCAACCTGCTTTTTGAAAATGTAATTCTGTCCGCCAGAGCGAGCGAAGAATAAGTAAAGCTCATATCTTCACAATTGGGCAAGACTGAAAAACGAAGCCCATTTTCTCTTAGAAAGGAGCTCTTAAAAAGTTTATTCCAAGGGGCGGGATTTGTAATCTTAAAAATACTGCCCACCATGTCAAAGCGATTGAAAACTTCCTTTTTTGGAAGGAATCCAAAATTGAGGAAGTGGCTTGGCTTGGTAAAAATTTTTGATTCTTGATCAAAAATTTTTCCGTCAAATATGGTCACGTCAGCACGAGTCTTTATTGCCTGCTTAAAAACTTCTTCCAACATTGTTGCTTCAAAAAAATCATCTGCATCTAAAAACAGAAGATATTCTCCCTTAGCTATATTCAAGCCCGCATTACGTGCAGCACCTGTAGTTTGATTGTTTTGAGATAATACCGTAATGTTTGAATACTTATCCGCATAACTATTTAGAATCTCCAAAGAATCATCAGTGCTACCATCGTCGACACAAATGAGCTCAAAATTGCTTGCAGTCTGATTAAAGATGCTATCAAGGGTTTGACGCAGAAATCGCGAAGAGTTATATACAGGTACAATTATTGATATGTCGACTTTATTGTTCATGCTAAGCGCACACACTCGAAATCCTGTCCTGTCACTGCTTTTCCAATAGCTGAATAAACTCTTCTGGCAAATTGTCAGACTTTATTAACCTCTCGTCATCAATGCCAGACAAGATGCTATCCTGTTGAACAAGTGCAATAATTTTAGTTCCTGTCGCCAAATAATCAACAAATTTCGATGGCAGATATGGGTTAATCTTTCCTGGATACATTACATCGTTTAAAAACAAATAGTCCATACGTTGCGCCACACTAAGCATTTCAAGAAATCCAATAGAGTCATTTGTTTTAAGCCGAGCAGAATCAACTCCAAGTCGTTTGACATCGTTTCCAATTTCACCATAATTCGAAGTAAAGTAATCTGGTGTAAAAATATGCAGGACCACTTGAGGGTTTTTGAGCAGTCTTAACATGGTGTCATGACATCGATTTTTGTAAAAGGATCCAAAAAATGCAATGTTTATCATATTAGAATCAAGCTTATATACAACGGGCATTGCTCCAACAAATGCTTGGTCAATTTGTGGATGCATCCAAACTAGAGCTCTTGTGCGCACTGATTCCTTTTCCGCATCACCCAAAGTACTATCCTTAAGCATTACTTCAAGCTGATTTTCATTTGTGAAAACTATTTTGTCTGCCTTTTCGTATACCATTTCTTCGATTATTTGGTGTCGGTTATGTCTTTGCGATCCATCTGCCGCTGTCGAGAGCGGATCGGAAAATTCAGCAAACCAGATTACTTCTGGATATAATTCCTTATATTTATAGGCTGCTACATGCGATCCAGGCATTTGTGCCCTTGAGTACATATAACGAGCTTTAGTAAAAAGTGCTCTTTCAAAAGCTCGCTGTCCCCACCATTCAAATTTCTTTATTTTTTTGATATTTACTTCTGTTTTTGTCCCATAAAAATGCTGAGCATAAATCATGTCATAGACATTATCGCAATTTCTCTTTTTCGAGTAATCTTGCTTGAACACATTCCATGCAATACTATCATCTAAATAATTTGCAATTTGCTCAAGCCGACGCGTTGCCACATATGCAGAAGGGTCTGCTTCAGGAGCAAAGAGTTGGCAAAAGGCAATTCCCTCACTCTTTGCAAAGAGTGCCCTATTAACGAGAAGACCCTCATCACTTTTTAATCGGCGCCTCACGACATCATAACCCTCGCCTGTCTGGTCTAAATCACAATAGCGCTTCAAGTGATGACTCTGTGGGCTTATTTGACTCAATACGAATTGCTTATGCGACAATGTCGTCTCATCATTCAGAACGATTTCTGACAAACTTTTCAAAACGTCAAGCTTATCGTGAATATATTCCATTAAGCGCGAATCAGTAGGACGAGACATGCTATGCTTTAAAATTCGACGCATATAAGCCTCATCAGAGCTTGAGTTTACAAATGCAAGCTTTCCCCTTAGTTTTCCAAAATTCTCTGCCCAAAATACAACATCTTCGGTATGAGCAAGATCTTCAGGGATTGGCCCGAAATCATCTACGAGTATACTTGTGCGAATTAATTTGCAAGTGCAATTGCCAAAGAGCGTAGCTGCAGAAAGATAATCCTCGGATAATTTTTCCGCCTGTTTTTTGAGGCCACTATTAATATAGGTATTTTCACAAATTTCCCCACTTTCAACATCGCAGAGCCTGCCAAATACTATCGCGACATTCTGCGCGGCAAGCGTCAGCATCTCCTCTAAATAGCCCTCTGTAAACCAATCATCATCGTCAAGAAAAGTAACATGTGTTTTGGTGGCACACCGAGCTCCTACATTTCTGGCATGTCCAAGCCCAGCCTTTTCTGTATAAACAAGCTTAACTCTGTCTTCACCGCAATACTTCGAGTCTAGCAAGTCAAAATAATCTTTATTTTCTCCATTAACAACAATTATTAGCTCGACTAATTCGGCCTTGAGAGTCTGTTTTAGCACAGAATTAATCGCCTCTTGTAAAGTCGGGACACTTTTCCAAGTTGCAAGAATTACCGAAACACCATGATTCAAGCTATCAGAAGCGAAAGATGATGATTTAGCCATGGCCACTACTTAAATCTCCTAATTGCTGCTCTTTTATACTTTCTGACGAAAAGACACAATCTAAGCGACGCCCTAACCAGCGCAAAAGATTCAATTTTTCGCACTTTCTTCTGCGCTTTCTTAAACCGTCTTTTCAATTTCTTGTTTTTTAATTCTAATCGAGAAATATCCCGCAAGTAATGATTGCAGGCCTGCTCTGCGGCTTGAAGAATTCTTAAATACTGATCGCGTTGTTGAGTAACATCGTCAAGAAGTAACAAAGTGCTCGACAAATCATCCTTTAGGGATAACTCCTCACCGACACCTTTGCTAGCTTCATTTGTGTAATCAAGTTGCTGCATAGACTATCAATAGTAACATTCACCTTGGCAGCCAGAACTTGGCACTCGCCAAGGGCTATAAATTACCCACTCTAAGCCCACTTTACAGCATTCAATTATTATTTCTGGCACTTTAAGCAAAATATGACCTTACCAAAACGAATGCCTTGTTCCCCTCATCAATCTTGGAGGGAGCTTCTTGTAATTCCCATAAATAGATTTAAGTATGTCTTCTGCGCGGTGCGGAACAGGATACTGTTCGCCCTCAAATTGAACCATTCTAGCTTCGCCATAATAGTCATTGGGAAATGTTTGCTTACGCACATCATAATAACTGGCAAGATTGACCGTGTAACCATTGTAAGCATCTTCATATTTACGATAGCTCTTTTCAATTTTTCTGTGCAAAGCCTTAATCGGCACTATCTTGCTAAAAGGATACACAATTTTTGCAGGCAGTGTCTTTGGTCGCGTATCTCCCACCTTAAGACTAAGCGCCTTACGATAAATAGAAAAGCATGCTTTTTGCCGAATCTGCCTCTTCGAATATCTAGCAGGCACGCTATCTAAGGGAAATATATCAAGATAAGGACCACGGTATTCAGTTATGCCCTCTAGAGATACCTGTGAAAAATCACTTGCTGCAACCATTCTTACCTTCATAAAAGCAGCCCAGTAATTGCTTACAAACTTAAAGTGTTGAACTATGAAGTCGTCGCTCATTATCTGTGGCGCTTCTAACAAAAAGCGCTCATAGTCATCTCTGGGCATTAAGATATCAATGTCATCATCCCAGGGAATCATTTTTTTATCTCGAACTGCACCAAGTAACGTGCCCTCTCCTAAATAAAAAGTAATGTCTAGCTTTTGACAGATACGCTTTACCTCCCGCAGTGCCTCAAGGGATTCTAATTGAAGCCTGCGTATCGTCATAAGCTGTTTTGCATTATCTTGCCAGTATTCCTTTTCGGAAAGCACGTCAATGGAGCCAAAGTATTGAAAGCTTCTAAACTTTCCTGCACTATCCAAAGGCTTTGAAGCTGGTGACTGCCAGTAAGTCCAACTCGCATCAGGAATCCGCCACCCTTTGCCATATTTTTCTTCTAATAGTTGCTCTGCGTTCTCTGGAATATATACAGTCGCGTTAATTCCTGCAAAATAAGTAGGAATTGTCTTAGCAATCGGACTATAGCTGAGTTCGACCACATCACGCAAATTGCCAAAATATCTACTCCGTTTTTTTCTGTAAAAAAGATAGGTCTTTGCTCCAATTTCATCTGCAGAATAATAATGAATGTCAAATTTTATCTGCTTCCAAAGGTAAGACTCTTCGGTAACGGATGCCTCAAAGAGATATTGTCGATAAACTTCAGCACCCAAGCGCTCTAACTCAGCACGAATACGACGCTTATCATTATCGCTTTTCGCAATAACACCAATATCAATGTCTAAGTCGTTGGTCAGAAATTGTCCCTCCCTAACAAGCCCTAGCAAAGTGCCAAAATCGACAAAGCTCAAAATGTCTAAGCTGCTTAATACTCCTTGAACCTCAGACAGTATTTCAGGTCCATTTTTTTGCAGAAGATATTGCCTACTTCTTTCTGCGTTGCGACGCACCTTACTTCGCTTCCCCATAATTGTACGCGTCATCGTTTTAACATGGCTTAATAATTTAGACGCTCCCAAGGCAGACTTTTTAAGAATTCTTAAAAATCCTGGCAGGATAAGCATCTTATCTAACAGTTTTAAATGTCTTGCAGCGCGCCCAAAGGGATTTTTGGACGTTGCTCTAAAAAATGAACTGCTTTGCCAGTGCGGAAAGCTTACTGTCAAGAAAGAGTGCGCCTGCTTAACAAATTTTCTGGCAAGACTTTGGTGTGATGATAATGAAAGAATATCAATTCGAGCATACAGGTGCACTAAGCAAAGATACTCAAGCTGCTCTTGCAGCTCCTCAAAGACATCTGCGTCTGAATAAAAATCTATGATACTTTCACAGGATTTGAAAATGTCAAAAATCCTTTCATCACTAGTCGAGCCCGTAATGGATTCGTCTCGATCCTTGTAGTAATTTACAAAGGGAGTATTTACGCACTCTACTCTGTTTGCCGCAAGCAACACATTATAAATAAGCGCACTATCTTCAAACCATTGATTGCTGAACTGAAAATCATTCTGGAGCCAAACAGATCTGCGAAATACCTTGTTCCATGCATATGAGCCAGCCGTAAGCAGCAACTGGGGTGACTGCCTGACAGGCAATCCAAAATATTGTTCATCCATAAAGCGCTTTTCTACACGATTGGTGTAATAGTACGCAATTCCGCAGCAAACCACATCTGAGTCCGTCTCGACTGCCTTTGCATATAGACATTCATACATATCAAAATCTACATAATCATCACTGTCAAGAAAGGCAATGTATTCACCTGTCGCCTTTTGTATGCCAAAATTTCTCGCATCACTCAAGCCGCCATTCTCTTTAGCATATGCAATGATTTTTTCCGGATATCTTTTCTGATAGTCATCAATAATTGCCTGACTATTATCAGGACTTCCATCATTGACTACGATTATTTCCATG
>Ga0131853_10026948_pt1 | contig 10328 bp, 7 predicted proteins | sample TergutLab28metaG_FD_92764 | JGI IMG/M metagenome (GOLD analysis project Ga0131853, IMG submission 92764) | Labiotermes labralis P1 segment gut microbial communities from Petit-Saut dam, French Guiana - Lab288 P1 (version 2) (version 2) | ecosystem: Host-associated > Arthropoda: Insects >... | reverse complement strand
GATTATAATGTCTGGTTTGTTGTTGGGGATAGTTCTGTCAGTTTGTACTTGTTGATTCCACAATGTGGTTACCTTGCCTCCTTGACTTGTTTCTACTGATTTTGGCACATGTTCATACCAGTGATTTTTGTCCAACTGTACCCCTATTTTCTTGCATATGTTGAAGTGTAGTTGTGCACACACTCTATCATGTTTCTTAACGTATTGTTCTTTTGCCAGTATTGGGCATGCTGATATAATGTGGTCTATTTTCTCTTCAAATTGTTGGCAAAGTCTGCACTTGCTATCTGTGTTCAATATTTTTGTCGCATACTATTTTGCTTATAGCGCCTGGTCTTGTGCTGCCACTATTATTATTATTCTTATTATTATTATATCATTACTATCATCTTCCACTCTTCCATCTTCCACATTAGTCTGTATTTGTGTTGTTCGGACGTTATTTTTTTGTGTGTTGTCATTGGTTACTTGTGTTGTTCTATGTTGTTCTTGTATGTAAATGTGTACTGCCACCGGGTGACAACCCAATTGCAGTTAATAAATATTATTATTATATTATTATTATTATCATTGTCGGCGTCGTCGTCATCCTCATCATCCACATTTCTTACATCACAGCAGCGTGGCCCGTTCTCAAAACAGTACCGGTCTCAACTGACCTAGCACTTCTTATACACTGTACTGCCAAAACCCTTCAGACTATACGGCATGAATTAAGCACCACTGCCCCCTGCATTAGAATGTACTGTATAGAGCAGGGCGGAGATTAGCAGTTTTAAACTTTCGCGCAGTTTGTTTGGAATAATACCGGCTGTGGATAGTACTGGTGGGATTCTACAGGCCGTTTCTTGTTTCCATGTTCTTACAGCTCTTTTTCAAGTCTGCATACTTACGTAGCTTCTCGGCAATGGTGCTGTGAAGGTTGTCACTGTTTTCCCAACCGCTACACCAATTAACTCTGCTTCTTTCTTGGTTCCATCAAGCATAACCATGTCCGGTCTATTGTTATGGATTGTTCGATCAGTTACTATGGACCTGTCATATTACAGTTTATAACTGGATTTCCCTAACACGGACTGTAGCTCACAACACGGCACTGGTGGTACTGTACCTGTGACAGTCCACTTCCGATAGCCGGTTCTTGATTGACAACAGTGACTACGTCATTGTGACAATGGTGTAATCGCCTTCAGCTGGTGCACGACATGCACCGGCTACTTATCGAATGGTTTCTGATTTCTCTCGCATTTTCCACAGATTTATAATCATTACTATCAACATCATCATCTTCATCATCAAACATCCTCTGCGCCCGCCGTCAGCAGCTGACACCAACACACCCGCAGCAGATTCTCCAATCCTGTCTATCCCTCCCCGCCGCAAACCTGTCTGCACTGTGAACGGGTGCCCCGTGCCAGAACTCGCTTAGCGAGAAGGAAGCTAATTAATTTATCCGTGCATCTGTATAATGCGACGTTCTGGGAAAAACCTTCTGACGCCTACGTCGCTTTGATCTCTTTAAAGTGGAAGGCAGAAATGACATTAATCACACATCTTGGTATGCCAGTGGCCGAGTCTCGTATCATTCTGCACAGCTCACATACACACACACACCACCACACACACAAGCGGCACATCGCAGAGACAGAATCCCACTTTATGAAAGGCGTAATTCTCTTACGGTGTTCTGTGTCATTCTGTGGAAGATGTGGTACTGTCATGGACTAAATTATGTATCCAACACTCAATATGGGGACCGCGGTAGCACAATGGTTAAGATGCTGTGCTACAAACCGGAAGGTCGCTGGTTCGAGCCCAGCTGGTGTCACATGGATTTTTTATTGCCATAAAATCCTTCCGATCGCACTATGACCCTGGGGTCAACTCAGCCTCTAACAGAAATGAGTACCAGGAGTATTTCAGGGGGTAAAGGCGGCAGGTGCGTAAGGCTCACAACCTTACCACCATCCCGTGCCATTGTCACGAAATCTGGGGACCTTAACTTCCTGGAACCCTCTGGGCCACTCCAGGCCTGAAACGGGACTGCTTTTGACACTCAATATATTGTACGAAACACAAACCTCGATACCGTTATGTGGAATTGTGGAAAAATTAACGGCCTATGAAGAATGAAAAACCGCGGTAAACCTAATCAATTTCGTGACAGCTGGTGGGGGCACGCGGTGGCGCAGTTGGTTGTGGCAATGCGCTACAAGTCGAAAGGTCGTTGGTTCGATGGTGTCATTGGAATTCTTCATGGACATAATCCCTCCGGCCGCACCATGGCCCTGGGGTCGACTCAGCCTCTAACAGAAATGAGTACCAGGAATATTTCCTGGGGGTAAAGGCGCCCGGAGCGTAGGGCTGACAACATTACTACCTTCATGTGCCGACTGTCAGGAAATCTGGGAGTCTAAACCTCCTGGAACCCTCAGGGCTTGTCCAGGCCTGTAATGGGATTGCTTTACCTTTACCTTTAGCTTTCTCTATGACAGCTGGTAAATTATTTTCTGGTTCAACTGTCTATAAATTGCCACTTCTAAGTCTTACACATACGTGACCGTTACGGATCTACCCACGTAGGGCTGATAAAACTGTAGAACACAACAAATTCAGGGCATCTAAAGACAACGAGTAAGAATCTGAACCAGAAGGACCACATTCGACACTTGGACATCAGGCAGTGCCACTGTGTACTGACACCCACTCGTTTACACACCAACCAACTATGCTGCACGAGATGAGGCTATCCCAGCAGCGGGTATGAAGAACAGCGTCGTTTACAGTATGACGCCGTGTATTGTGGTAAAAATCAAGGCGGGGAGACCCTCCGAAACATATATGCACACGGCGTCACTTGCCGGAAGGCAGTAATCTTCACGTAATTTTTTATACCTCGCTTTCACCAATTTTACTTTCACTACAATGAACACACACACACACACACACCACACACACACCAACACACACGCACACCGCACGCACGCACGCACACCCACACCCACCCACACACACACACCAACACACGCACGCACGCACGCACACCACCCACCCACGCACGCACGCACGCACCCACACACACACACACACACCCACACACTGATATTAGTCAATACAGAAGGGTGACTACATCCATAACTCAGTTCGCGGACTGTGGATTTTTTACTGTGAAACTGACATTCTTTCAGCCGATCAAGAAATCTCCGCCTGCTATTAATCTTGAAGCTTCGTTACAGTATGGTGAGCCAGAAGAATCCAGAACACACCGTCACATATTACTTATGTAATATCCGTTTTGGTTCCTTGTTTCAGAAGGCTAAAACTGTGAACGTCCTAATCTCCGCCCATTCATTCGCTCTACACCGTCCTTGATGCATCACCTCACAGTACTACTTTTCACGAACAAACTAAGGTCCTTTGAAGGTGCTGTGTTTTAGAGACTGGACCAGTGAAGAGCGACAGAGGGAACCTGACAACACTGAGCACCTCGTCCTGAAGACGCACTTCCATGGCTTTGCTTATTAACATTCACATAAACAGCTAAAGCTGACACACTGGAAATACAGAGCCCGAGGACCCACCGGGCTCGTTTCTAAGCCACTTCGGTCCAATCCATATCTTGACACTGTATTTCCTTCTTCTCGGCCTATCAATTGGTTGACTGTGTTGTTATGTACGGTCTCTTCTCCTGCGGAGGAGATTCAAGTATAGGCCACCATTCACTTAACTACAGGTCCGCAGTGACAATAGATGAACTGCATGACACGCACCTAGTACAAAATGTACTTCTTCCCTAACCCAAAAGGGCTCACAGCAAATATCTTGCGCTACCTGCAGCTCAAAAGGGCTCACAGTAACTATCCTGCACTAGCTCCAACCCAAAAGGGCTCACAGTAACTATCCTGCACTACCTCCAGCCCAAAATGGCTCACAGTAATTATGTTGCGCTATCTATAACCATAAAGGGCTCAAGGTAACTATCATGCGTTACCTCCAGCCCAAAAGGGATCACAGTAACTATCCTGCGCGACCTACAGCCCAAAAGGGATCACAGTAACTATCCTGCGCGACCTACAGCCCAAAAGGGATCACAGTAACTATCCTGCGTTACCTCAAGCACAAAAGTGATCACAGTAACTATCCTGCGTTACCTCCAGCACAAAAGTGATCACAGTAACTATCCTGCGTTACCTCAAGCACAAAAGTGATCACAGTAACTATCCTGCGTTACCTCCAGCACAAAAGTGATCACAGTAACTATCCTGCGTTACCTCCAGCACAAAAGGGATCACAGTAACTATCCTGCGTTACCTCCAGCACAAAAGGGATCACAGTAACTATGCTGCGTTACCTCCAGCACAAAAGGGATCACAGTAACTATGCTGCGCTATCTCCAGCCCAAAAAATTTCCTTTCATCACAGCGTCCCAACAGCTCTGCGGCATGTCAAACTGCCTTCCCAGTAAGCCTGGGGGGGGGGGGCGTGAAGGTTACTCGCCAGGTTAATTTTGCCTGAAGCTTTGCCTAAATCCCTCCACACGTTAAAAGTGTATAAAGCTTAATTAACCTTCTATAGCCCGGTGGTAACTATATGTACCATCCGCTATTAATATTAAGACCTGCAATCTTCCACACAGCGCTGTTTGTTGTGATACCCACAATAAACAGCCACTGTTTCACCAAGCAGCATTAACTCACCAGTTGCTCTGCTGTAAGAGGCCAGTGGTAGGAAGTTAATTGTTATATACCATTTACATGAACGGCTGTCACCGTAACACAGCCGGGGTTCGAGCCCGGACCAATTCACGTGGAATCTGTGTTGGGTAAAGTGGCACTCGGACACGTGTTTCTCCGGGCACTGCGGCTTTCCCACACGACCGCTGCTTCATGGTTATTTCCAACGCTATTATTAACAGAGAGACAGACGGAAACAGCCGGGGGACCTTGTAACAAATGATGAATCAAGAAAATACTGATCGTTACTCGGGAGAAAAGATTTGGCCTTGACATCGTCGACGAGATCCTTTACCTCGCGATTTGCTATGTGTTCAGCACATAATACGCCTAGGGACAATTTAAAAGCAGCTGTAAACAGAACATAACAGAAAATTCGGTATCGCATAATGGGATTAAGTCGCACATACAAGATACGATCGTACTTAAGCCTAATATATTTTACCTGGAATACATCGGTCACTTGTAATGATCACGTGCCGGTCGATTCCCCTCCCTGCGGAACCAATGCCAAGGTGTCAAGTTCAAAGTCCGTATCCTGACCACGCCACGGTAATTACTTTTTTTTTCCGGTCTTCGAAGGTTTAAAGCACAGTAAGAAACATACAGATCTATAGGACAGGTTTCGTGGTCGACGTCGACATTAACTAGAGCTGTTACAGAAACACGTGTGCAGCACGTTACGTCAGAGACACTGCACGCAACTTTCCATTACTGCTTTGTAGCCACTTTACTTAATCACGGTGTATTTAGAGGCACTTTAAGCTCGGCGAAGCGTTGAATGGTAGGTGCAAAGATGTAGCAACGAAACGCACCGATGTGGAACGGTGAGGTTGCGGCCTGATCTGAGACACCTGCCCAGCATCTGCCTGGGCAGGCTCAGCAAAAACACGAAAAACCTCAGGAGAGCCCAGTGGCCTACCCAGGAATTTTGTTCGGGGGGGGGGGGTTCAACAAATTCAGTTGAGGACAGGGAGAACGGGGATCTGGGGGCGGTAGCCCCCTAGTCAGGGGTTCTGGAGGCAGCTGTAATTTGGTACAAGAAATTTCATTTCATATAGTAAAAGTTTCTTAATTTTTGGTACTTTAAGACTATTTATGACGACAACCAATTTATTTGTCATTGCTAATGTAAAACAATTGCGAACCGGCGGTAGTTTTAGAATTTTACTGCCATTTTTCGGAACATCTTGGGGTGTTGGCATACCAAATTCAGCAATTTTTAACAGTTTTCACAATCGGGTTGAGTTTGGCACGATTTTGGAGGGCCTTCGGAATTTCGGGGGGGAGGGGAGTTGAACCCCCCAACCCACCCCTCGGTATGCCGCTGGGATAGCCCGTCTCTTAACCCGATATCTGAAATGAGAATCTCTACTGTGAAATTCGTACACTACGTCTGGCAACGACAACAACCACAATAACAACAAAGAACATCACTCACGAAACAGCAATTTGTCGTAACCCACACAATACGTCAAACTGCGATTCCCGCACTACAATACAGCTGTGCTACAAACACACCTTCCGTCAAAATGTTGTTTACCACAACAAAATTGCCCGCCCTTACATTTCCATAAAAACATAACATGTTTAAGGTTGGTCATTAATAGGCAGGGTAATTACAGTCAATAACACAACAATATATATATCTAATTTATGTCATTTTCTAATAAACATCAATTAGATATACATTGCTGTGTTATTGACTGTAATTACCCAACCTATTAATTACTACACACAACGGGGATGGCATATTTCAAAACTAAGATTGGTCCACTGAGGATTGGTCAAGTTTCTTCTATCTGCTGTAAAACTGTGTGTCGGTGGGTCACGACAAGTTTCATGAGAGATATAGCGTCCTGCAATAAGACGCCGTGTAGATTGTTCAGATTTTTCAGTACTTCTTGGCGTGGCATACTCTTCTTGGACAACTCTGAGCATGGTGGCAGTCAGGTCTGCGAAACGTCGGTACCTATACTGACGGCTTCGTATCCCACACGTCTGTGATCACCACTACCGCGATTCGAACCTAGCATATCTCCAGTCAGAGCCACGTTAAACACAGCTTGTTACTAAACTACAGGCCATAAATGGCGGTGTCATTCTAGCACATATTTACTTATGTCCATACGTATCGTGCAAGAAATATGGGTCTAGTTACCTGCAATCCTGCCAGATCGCTTCGCGCTGTCGTCTGAGATTAGTGGCGCCAGCCTGCGTGCGGTTATTACACAGCAAAACAGCATCAGCAGTTGAATCAGCATGAAAATGATCTGCGCCATCTCTTTACACTTCCCCACTTTCACTTACAATGACACAAAACAAAAACCTATCGACACGAATCACCTCAGCTTTACCGCAAACTTACTGCTAACGTGATAGAACGCGATTTTCTATTTTTTATGTCACTTGTTCGCTATTCGATTAAGATTTATGACGCAAAGTATAAGATATCTCTTATCTTGCCCACTTTTTTAATCAAAATCACTTTCCAGTTAAACAAACAACATATTATTATTATTTCTATTGCTATAAATGTTAGTCCTTCCTTTTCGGATGTGCTCTAAAACTCTTTACTGCCAACTAATCGATTGACATGACAATGAACTATGAAGGAACACGAGACAAATTACTCTGAGCCACATCACTGTTAATCTCACTTAACATCATCTGCTCATTATTCAACCATTTTGATATACATAAACAAACCACAATTCAAAAGTCGTAAGGTTTACACACAAGGTCACACAGAACACACTTTATGATGGGGTACAAACTGTGGTTAATAAAGTATGTTCATTGTTACAAAAAAAAAGTTCACTTTATTTCGCAAATAGAAACAATACGTCGCCTAACCACTGCGAAATTAAAACCCTTTACGTACGATAACCACACACCACCGCGAACAGACGAACACCTACTCCATCTCCTAACCGGCACACAGTACTCTTTATATACAATTTACCACCACCACTTCCACCACCGAATCAAGTGACAAACGCGGTGCACAACAGAAGGAGAGACAGCTGTTTCTCTCACCGGCTTGACACACTCACTGAGCCAACTCTGGTAGCGGCCAGTGGTTTAGCCTAGCAATGCGCCAGTCCTACCAAGACGAGGTCCCCCTTCGCTCCACACCGCTCGACTTGTGAGTACGCACTTCTATGTTTACTATGGGACACGCCGCCGCCAACCCCCCTCCGCACCCACATCAGTCCGTTTCATGCAGAATACATACGGTTCGGGTTAGCTCAGTTAGTTTAGTAATCTGCTATGCAAAGCAGAGACTGTCAGAGATCGTGAACTCCCGCACTCTCGGCGTTGTGGTAGCCGCCAGATTGCTGGAACGCAAATTTAAAAATCCGAGCAATATCACAAGACAGGAAATGCACGTATAACGTAACACTGAAGTGTGTTCGTGTTATCACTATTGCAGTGGAAAAGCAATAAGTGTTACTTATTCTACGTGTGTGTTTGCAGACTTAGGTACTGTACCTAACACGCAACGCGCACGCTTCATATTGTTATGTTCCTGCCCCCACTCTACAATATTTTTCCACATTATCTAATGAACGGCACGATTTTCGAAATAAGCTATTGAACACAAAATGTGTGTTTCGATTTTCTCTACCAATTCTGCATGAAAAATTTCTCATTTCAAGAAGAACTGAGCGACTTAGGGTCAAAAATGTATATCGGTCTCCACGTGAAGTAACCCTTATTTTTGTCATATTTTAATGAACTTTGAATCCACTCGACAGATTTTAGAAAATATATTCAAACGTCAAATTTCATAAAAATCCGTCCTGTTGAAGCCGAGTCCTTCCATGCGGGCGGGCGGGCGGCCATCCCGAAGGTAATAGTCACTTTTCGCAATATTGTGAACGCCTAAAAAGGACTCAAAGGTTTGGAAGCAGAAGGGATGTCATGAGTAGAGGTAAATTTGACTTTTTTTCCCCCGCAATGAAGGCGTATGAGCGGATATAGGTACAATTCCACACATCCTTAACCTCGGCAATAGGCGGGGGTCAAATTCACCTAAGGCACCTCACTACCCACTCGACAGGATGCTGGTTGGGGCCTCTGAGCCGGTCTGGACGCTTGGTAGAGGAGAAAATCGGTCGCATCTGCGGGAAATCAAAGGGAAATATGGAGATAGGGAGGGAAGGACGGTGACAGGAAACCGCGGCGAGGTCTTGTAGGAACGGTAATGAACAATAGGGTTCTATGACGTGCGAGAAATCTATGGGACAGATAAGCGACTACAGGGTTCTCACAAGAAATCTACAAAGTCAGGTTTTATAAATCTTTGAAAAGTGCGTTGACATTTCCGTTTGCATCATTAACATGCCTTTCGGTCCAAATAAATTTCTTTTGAAGAATATTTTGTTTTTGATGTGTGTTGGACCGTTCGTGATTGTGACTACTGAAGAATAAAAACCAACTAGATGCTACCTTATTATTTTATTGTACTTCTTATAGGCTCAACATGTTTCGGGCACTACTATGCCCATCAACAGGAGCTCATAACTATAATGTTGATTAGCATATTGGTCGTCTCGTTCTGTAAAAATGGAAACGGTAGTGTTAATGTAAGTTTATGGTTCTTAGTGTTGTATGTTCGGTGTGAATTTCTTTGTCGCTTGGTTGTACTTGATAACGTGTTTATATTGACTACGATCACAACACACAAATGATCACAACTACTAATATTAAAAGAAACACGTTATCAAATACAACCGACCGACAAACAACTTCACACCGAACATACACCACTAAGAACCACAATTTTACACTAATACTACCCCTTCCATCTTTACAGAACGAGACGACCAATATGGTAATCAACATCACAGTCGTGAGCTCCTGACGATGGGCATATGTTGTCCCGAAAAGTCGGTAAGGAATTACCACTACTGGCTGCGTAATAACAAATAAATGGGCAGGTCTCTTCTCAAGTAAAAGAAGTTCAAACCCGCCAGGAATTCAATCCCAAACCTCCAGTCCCCAGAACTGAAAACGGGCCTGCTTGTGCTCAGGCCATCCTATTGAAGCCAGTCGATACGGTGCCAATCTATCGTCAAGCAAACACCCTGCAGGAAACCGTTAAACAAACACCGATCAGAGATAACAGGACAGCGCGACATTTTATCCTCAGTATCACGTCACTAATCAGAGACGTCGTGAAACAGATCATCAGCCGGAAACCCATATTAGCGACAAAAGTTGAGAAATCTCTCAGCTGCTCAAACGCAACCCCTATTCACGGACGATCAAAACACGCCGTCACGACATGGTACGGTATTTGTTACAGGGCCCAACTTATGCAGCTTCTTACTGCATTCTTAACCTTTTGACGCCTAATGTCAACTATAGTGATCGTACCGCACCGCTAACCTCTTAAGTTGCATTTTATATATTTATTCAATAAATATAGATACCGAATATTTTAAACATGGTGTATACTCTCCGTTTTTTTTCTTCAAAATGCAGTTTGTTTCATAATTCTAACATATTTGGTTCCTGTATTATTCACATTTTATATACAGGGTGTGCTAAAATTAAAAAAAATAATTCCGGCGCCAAAAGGTTAAT
>Ga0131853_10026947_pt1 | contig 10328 bp, 3 predicted proteins | sample TergutLab28metaG_FD_92764 | JGI IMG/M metagenome (GOLD analysis project Ga0131853, IMG submission 92764) | Labiotermes labralis P1 segment gut microbial communities from Petit-Saut dam, French Guiana - Lab288 P1 (version 2) (version 2) | ecosystem: Host-associated > Arthropoda: Insects >... | reverse complement strand
TTTTTTTTTTTTTTTTTATTTTTTTTTTTTTTTTATTTTTTTTTTTTAAAATTTTAAAATTTTTTTTTTTTTATTTTTTTTTTTTTTTTTTTTTTTTTTTTTAATGATGCTGACTATATAACTGGCTATTTTGCTACTGAATCAACACATTATTACATAAGTAATTTACCTGAAATATTATGAAAACAGCTTTTCAGTGACTTCCATGGCACTGTCTATCAAATCATATAGTTAAATTGGATCTACAACACTGATTTCCAGGTAGTAGCATCTGGATGGCTTTCTTAATAGTGATTTTAAAACAAAATTATTTGCTCATCTATTCTGGATTCTGTTGGTTTGTAGAGGCCTACAGTTTAAATCACATACTGCCCTCATTTCACTGTATGCAAACATTCTGTGATCCATCTCTCATCTAGAGGTTTTATTGCTGGTGATATGATTTGTAGAAATACTGACATGTAGACTGTAGTTCACTTGTGGACTTTTTTATTCATTCAGGTGTCAATTAATGTGTGAATTATATTAGGTTTAGAGTCTTTATCTTTCACTTAAGATATTTACCTTGTTTTTATGCTATTGGAAGTTTTCATATTTTACTGAATTATGTGTATTTTTATGTACTTCTTTTTTCTTTCAGTGCTGGCCTGTAATTGTCATCTTTACTGTTGTTATTGGATACTTAATTGGCTTATTATTAGTACAGTGAACCTACTGAAACCTGGAGACTGAGCTTGCTAAATGAGAAGTAAGCATGCAAGCCAGGAATATATAGCTGCCAAGTTTGGTTTCCTGACATTATGTTGACTTCCACCAGTTTAAAGCTGCATGCCTCTACCATAATGTGAAACTATAAGTGCAGTGGGGAATTTTTAAAACAATACGAATAAATTAAAATGATATTGGACAGTTCACAAAGTATGCTTGTGCATCATTTATTGTGTTAAAATGAATTTGGGTGCTAAAAGTTAATTAATAATTTAATTTTTTGAGCACTTATTCAATTAGAATTAAAAACAGTGCATGATACCTTAGTTTTTTATTAATTCTGAAGTGTCATAAAACTCAACAAATGTGATTTTTTTTTTTTCTTGACTAAGAAGGGGTTCATGGCAGAGAAGATGAAAAATGTTACTTGTGGCATTACTTATTGACTTGCTGAGAAAATGCACATGCTGTAGTTTATTTCTTGTGAAACAAACATTTTGCATGCCCACATTGGCACTTGCACGCCAAACTAAGTATGAAAACTTGTGTAATGTTTGTGCAAGAAAATATTAAACATGGCTGCACATGTAAAGTAACCAGCCACAGTATGGCTGATGGGAAACATGTACTCAGTATTACTAGTATGAAGTGTAGGATAAAAGCACGTGGTTGACATATATAGCCAGTAAAGTGGGGTTCCTTAGTCCTCTCTATCAATATTATGGTCGAAAATAATTAGGAATTTCTTCTAAAAAAATAAGTGTGCAAAATAGTATTCCAGTAAGAGACAGATTCTGATATTACTGTTTTACACTTTTCTTGTGATATAACTATTTACTGTTGAGCCGTTAACACGAATAATTTTTTCATAAAGTCTGGTGACCGTGGTAAATTTTTTGTTACACTGGTACACATATTTGTGCGCATTAAGTGTATTCATAATACAAGCACTTTCCCGCAAAAGACTAGTGCTGCTGCCACTGAAATGTAACTATGAACACGTGAAGATTGCCGTGCGAAGTTATTTACGTCATTGAAAGATGGTCACATGGGATCAGCTGTGGCGTCTGCTGTTGTTGCTCGGCGTTATATTCGTGACACGAAAATAAATTAAACTGAAAGTGATATTAAAGAATATTTTCACCGAGGAAAGGGTACCAGTGATTTGAAATGGTGAGTAAGTACAATTCTGGTGTATTTTTGTACGTGTAGGTATTTGCATATAATTGTTGCGATTATCTGTAAACATTGTGCGGGGCGTTGGGAATTTTCATAGTAAATGGCGGGCGGGGGGAGGGGAGAATCGTCGATTCAAACGTAGCTGTTCATATTGTGTAGGACTTGCATTTAGTAACCAGAATAACTAGACGAATATTATTTTTTGTTTCAGTGACGTTAATATTTCTGCTCGTAATACTCTACTGCTACACCACCATAAATGTTCAAATCTTTAATTGCAGGTTTAACATTTAAATTACTATTAAGTGTTCTTAAATGACATATAAATTAAGTTAAGGAATTTTAAATATTTCTTTGTGGTGGAACTGTTAACCACCCTATGACTGTACTTGCTGTAGTCGTGCACAAGTTGTTGCTGCCTTTGCAGAGTGTCTATCTGTAACGTACATTCAGTTTTGCGACATTCAGTCACTTTCAAAATATAAAGTTTTCATAGGACACAGGTAAAAATTCATGCTGCTGCAATTTCTGGATGCATCTACTGCAGGAATCCTCTAATCGTTTTAAATGTATCGTGTTAGGTTTACATCGTTCCAAAAATTTATTAGAAACAGGGCAACTGAAAGAAATTGATCGGTTGATGTGTGATGCCACACGCAGACTGTGAGAAATTCGTTTTTAATTTGAGGCGATAAAAACAGGATGTTTCAATTTTAACGCGTGGATGAGAGCGTAATATTTATTGTGCTTTGGTGTTCTTCCACCCATTTCCTATTTTTCGGATTATTTAAAAAAATAGCTTTTTTTTTTAATTAGATGGGGATAATGTTCTCCGCATGGGTGCGAAATAAATTAAAAATTTGAGAAATTTCGAAAGAAATTTTGCGAATTTTTGTGATCGGTTTTGTCTTCTGGCGAGTATAAATTAGCCTAAACAACTTAATGGTTTCGCTCGACCAGTAGAGGCCTAATGTGTAACTAGTTTGAACCGCAAATTGTGGCTACTGCATGAGTCTTTTAAAAGGTCGTAAAGCCGATGCTTCTGTGAATTCCGACGGTAGCTCAGATTGGTTTAAAATATTACTTATGTTCATAGTGCAGTATGGGAAGTATTGGCAAGTGCTTGCTATCTTATAAGCAGGAATGTTGTTTTTCTGAGGTTTTTTTTTTTTTTAGTGTGTGGAATATTTGCTTCTTGTGACGAAAGAGGCTTCTGTAAAGTCGTTGTTTCCATCCATTCATATGTTTCGTTTACATACGTCAGTCACGGATGGTACATTGCTTTCAGTTATGCATTGCAGCTTTATGCAAATGTAATCTTTAAAAACATTTCCACAGCCTTTGACCTTGTTCAGCAAACAGGAGTAGGAGTTCTTTAAAGCAGCGTTTGAAAAAATTTTTCTTTCCTTTCGACCCACATATGAGCGTTGTAGAGTAATTTTATTTTGAATTATAACTGTCCTGTATCCCAACTACTCTATTCCCTTCTGTTTCGTACTCTAGTAACTGTTCAGGAAAATGTATGAATGCGAGATCAATGGAGACGTTTTTGATCGTTTTGCTGAATACTGCAGGAACGAATCCAGTGTTTCATATTTCGTTACCCAGTTCCGGGTTTTCATAACTACTTTGAAAAATCAACCGACGGATCCAACGCGTTGTTTGAATTTCTTACTCATTAGATGGGGCACGCGGTGGCGCTGTTGGTCGAGACACTGGGCTACATGTCGGAAGGTCGCGGGTTCGATTCTCGATTGTGTCACTGGAATTTTCCATTGACGTAATTCTAACTGCCCCACTATGGCCCTGGTCGACTCAACCTCTAACAGACATGAGTACAGGAATATTTCCCCGAGGGGTAAAGACGGCCGGTGCCTATGGCTGACAACCTTACCACCTTTATATGCCGATTGTCTTCATATCTGGGAGCCTCGACCTCCTGGAACCCTCAGGGCCTGTCCAGGCCCGTAATGGGATTGCTTTACCATGTTACTAATTAGCTATTCATTTGCCTACTCACTCTCACTCCAAGACGCAAAACTCTTACGTTCCTTGAAAATATGTCGTTTTGATTTTTAGATTATTTTCACTTCTTTCATGACGTATTGTGAATGCTTTAAAGTTTTCTATAATTTTATTTGCTTCTTATGCATTAATCTTATGGGGTTCGTCATGGGACGCAAATGAAAACAGTAGTCAAAGAAATGACTAGTGACAGAGGCAATCAAATTGATTTCGAGGTTTTAGTCTTCCTGTTTGCAGCGATGTTTGGGTGGCATTTTGTTCAGGAAAATAAGTTATTTTATATACTCAGTCATTTTTCCCGAATCATAATATTTCTCACTCTATGCTGTACGCCTATAAACGTATTCAAATTAAGTTTCGACTTTTATTGGCTCCGCAATGCAGTAACCCAAACCTAACTTTGAATTCAAAATGACGACTTTGCTGTCGGGATAAATCTGGCTAATTGGATTGGACAGTGGCTCATTAAGAACGAGGAACTTCAAAATAATCGACATGCAACAGGAACAGATTAACCAAATTATCTTAGGCTAGATGGCTTTAGCATTATTATTGCGTATTTTGTTACGTTGGTTCTGAAACTTTTATGAAACAAATGTACTGTAACAATTTCCTAAACATTGTAGTGACAGTAGTGTGATTAGTGCTTACAATTAATATCACCAGTAATTTCTGATAAGGTTGACCTTATGAAAGTACACAATCTCAGCCAGTTAGAAGTCAAGGTAACTGCAATGGCGTTACATTCAAAATATCCATAGTAGGGCTAGCGCGCACAAACGGTTGGAATGCCGCGTTTTCTTTATCGCTTCTATGAAAAGCTTTCTTTTAAATGCGGTCGAGCGCACGTACGGCTGTTTCACAGCGGAATTTTTCCAAATGCAACATGCTTCATTTTCTGGCCGGTGCGGTGGACGACCAGCATTTGGGAATGGCAAAGGAACTCGAAAGAAGACACCTTCTTGCGCGCACGAACGACAAAACAACCTCCCGGCTACCAGTCTTCGTTTGCCCTTCCAGGCAAATGCACACGTCATGGATCAAGACTTCAAGATTTTTGAGAGTGTGATATTATTAATTGAAAAGGAGAAAAGGCGACTCCGGAATACGGTGACAAAAACTGCAAAGAAAAACTGTGGATAGACGTTTGTGAAGCTGCAGTTCCGAATTGGAGCCGACTGGACACAAGATAAACAGTGGCAATAGGTAAAAAGTGTAAATCCTTTTCATGTTCACTGCAGTTCATTTGTAGAAACAGTATTCTTTCACAATCGTTTATAACTTTGGCAAAATTACGCACATACCTACTTATATTTATGTAATTTTGTATGTATGTAAGTAATTTACATATAATAATAATAATAAATACAGGATACCTAGTAGCCAGCATGTGGAAGTAAACTTTATAGATGTATTATAATACCGTGTACAGTTTTAATGTAGTGTGTACCGTGCATTGTATAGTATTAATCTATAAAACCAACTTTAATTGCACCAGAATGTATACACGTCAGATGTTCGTAAGTCCTCTACATGTTTAGGCACGTCGCGCATGCCACCGTCAGGGAGTCTGTCAGGAAGCCCTCAGAATGGTCCGTTGCATAGTAAGTGGATAAAAACACAGACATACACTTTCACGCGCATTAAAATTTGAGTTTAAACACTAGAACTCCCACAGCACAAATATTTAATCACTGAAAGAGGTGTTCCTGCGAGCGCCATGCAGATTGTGAGTGGGGACTCTACAGTCTTCAGTAGACGCTTGTCACTAACGTCTAGTGAATTTTAAATACGTATGGGAATATCCAAGTTTCTTCTAGGGTATGGTCGTAAAACATGTTGTGACAGGGCAAATGCCTCGTCTCCTTCCACAACAAATGTCATAAGTGAGGATTATTGTCATTAGGCAACGGCCTTGAACATGGAATATTGAAGTGATTTATTGTTTATTATTTATTTTTACAAATTTCTAATATTAAAGATGTTGCAGTCATGAGATGCACCATAAGATTCTCCATTTATGCTAATGAAACAGTAGCTGCATCGACGAAATCCATGACAACCATGGAAAAGAAATTCCTAGAAATGAAAAATAGAGATCCATTGTCATCAAGCGTACACATCCTTGTGTGTTTACCGTCAGCTGCATCCAGGCTGTTCGGGAAATTTGTTATCATAAAATTCTTTTGCTAATCATAGCCATTTGTTCTCGCTTTCCTGTGACAAACAGCTCGCAGACCTCCCCATACTGCTTCGCGCGTGTCCAATGCAGTTTCGCGAATGGTTGTGACTCCAAGCAGGTATTCATGATGCAATGAATGGAAACTGTTGCCATTTGCAAGGTACTTGTAAGTAATAACAATATCAAGCCTTGGTACTTTGTTTTTTGCTTCCAGGTAATGAAGTTCAACGTAAATGGAAGAATATTCGTGACAGTTTCCGGAACGAAGTTCAGTTGCAAAGGAAGGTGGCATCAGGGCAAGGGGCAATAAAAAGGCGCAAGTGTATTGGTTGTGATCAATTCCTCCTGCCGACAATGCACGAACGAGGTACATCAGGCAATGTCACTCCTCCACCGAGTGTTAACGAGAGTGAGGCTCAAGATGTACGGACAGGACATCATGTGGGAGAAGGCTGACATGCAAAGGACGCTACTTCCAGGCTCCAGAGCAACATATGAAAAAACTTTCATTGAAATAGAATTTTATTGGTGAAGACAAATCTTTTTAATGTCTCTGGTACCGTCATTCAAAAAAAAAACTGAATGACGCACAGAAATTTGTTGCGAAGATGGAATTCCTTTTGCCAACCCCCATATCATGCCAGCAGTCCACCCCAGTTTCCATTTTATGCCAACTTGCCAGGTCTACTTTCACGTCCTTCAGATATTGGAATCCTCCCCAATGTTCAAAATCCATCCCGAACACATCACAAGTTTTGTAATGAATTTCAACATCCAAACAATCAGTCCTTTCAAAATCCTGATTCTGACTTTACGCCTAGTCCACAACACTCTTCTTCTACCAGCAGCGTACTCCCTTGCACACGTCACACTCTGAAGGAAATACTTTGTCACCAATAACATATTCCGAACTGTGCGAGCTACATTATGTATCTTCCTGATCTTCGCAACAAACCAAAAAGCATATATGAAGGCTACAATAAATATAAGAAGGAAACTTCCGTGATATTATGTTGATGCGATTGCTATAATAAAGAATAAATACGAACAACTGAGTTAGCTAAGTGTTCTTGCTTTGGAGTTGCTGCCACTCTTCTGTTGGCACAGATACCCTCATCACTGTATTTCGGTAGGAAATGTTGGGTCTAATCAGTAACAAAAGCTCGTCAAAACTGCTGTAACTTATCCCAAAATATCCAAACGATTTTTTGGATGCGTACGCAAGCCTTCATATAACTTGTGGAAATGGCGTTTCAATAATTTTTTACTTATAAGTCGATGTACCCAAAACTTATTTTTCGTTATGCCCTAGTTCTTAGCAGAAGAGTGCACACAGCAACCGATTCAACAAAATCCTTGCTAGTATAGCGCACACATTGTCCATACAGGATCCTGAGGCAGATGTAAGATCTTAGCGTTTCTTTTACCGTCCGTGCGCTCAACCAAGAAATAATCGGCCACGCGGCTCTTTCACCGCGGCGGTGTGTCTGGTGTCTGACTTGAAAATGGCTTTAATAAGCCGAAACTTGTAGTCAGGTATTATGTGTCAGTTATTAAATCATCTGGTAGAAAGTGTGTAAATGAGAGAGATGTTGCCTCGTATTTACTTTTTGACTGCGGGGTTTGATTTCCGGCTTAATGAGACTCGTCTCTTGTTCTAGTCCAGACTGGTACCCGGGGCTCTTTCCCAGGATCGAGGGGTCTCACCTACTTACTTACGTATAATGCTGAACTCGTAGAGCTGTACTGTACCTTTTCGCTTCATATACCCTCCGTGATCTGGTGCTTGGGAAACGTAAATTCCACCATGATTTAGAAGTGTCCTGCTTGACACTTGAACTCGGAAGATACCGCATATGAGGCAAAAGTATCGTACACTAGATCGCAAATTTCTGTATGACTGCATATCTTTATACGCAGAAGCCCTTTCTTCTTACTTGATGGGCGAGGAAGTGCCCTGAGTTTCAAGCTTAACGAAAGCTATAATTTACAAATTTTGATGTGCTGACCGTGCATCTCAGTATAATCTTAGTAATTGACCACCTTAATGCACAAATTATTGTTTTATAATAAGGTTATTATAAAACAAGAATCTGTGCATTAAGTTGGTCAATTACTAAGTCTATAATTTACGTTAAGTCGTTCTCAATGCCGGGGGTTGAACTCGGGGAATGCTTGCTATCATTCGATGCAGAACCTTTCGTCTTCCAGTCTGCTTTCTAAAAATATACTTACTTAATACTTACTCCGTGGAGCAGAGTCCTTCCTGAGAAGCTGACAGGTTCTTAGTTAAGGAATTCTCCAAATTTTATGGAACCCGAAGTTCATTACTGCATTCGCAAGTGCTCTTTACCTGTGCCTATCCTGAAATAGAACAGTCCAGTCCCTGCCTCTCCGTCCAACTTCTTGAAGATCCAATTTTAATATTATCCTCCCATCTATGCCTAGATCTTCCAGTTGGTCTCTTTCATCAGTTCTCTCCACCAAAACCCTATATGCATCTCTCCTGTCCCCAAACGTGCCACATGCCCCGCCCATCTCATTCTTTCGGGTGATCAAATCAAGAAGAATGACATGGGTGGGGCATGTAGATGGATCTTCAAGAAGTGGGATTGGAGGAGAATGGATTGGATTGATCTGGCTGAGGACATGGACAGGTGGCGGGCTATTGTGAACACGGTAATGAACGTCCGGATCCCATGAAATGCGGGAAATTTCTTGACTAGCTGATAATCTGTTAGCTCTTCGAGAATGCTCCACGGAGTAAGTTCGCTTTCTAAAAAACTGTTATGTCTTACTTCTTACCTTCATACCGTAACCCCTGAGTAAATATACGTGGATGTATCCACAGTTCTCTAACCGATAACGAAATACAGTCTACTTGTTTTGTCGTTGTGGTTCTCTTCGGTGTAGTCCTCTTACAAGTTTGTGCTACGGGTCCATTGGGAAGCATCATTAGGAGTGACCTTTTTGAATGGCACTTAGGGTGGTCAGTGTTTATTCCTGATTTTCAGAGACATGCCGGAAACGGCGCCCCTGCAGCATCGAGTTGATTTTCGGAAGGAAGAAGAAATTACAGGGGGCCGGATCAGGCGAATAAGGGGGTGGGGGACCACAGTCATATCTTTTAGGGGCCAAAAATATCTGCATTGCGCCAGGCCGTAGTGAGCCAACCGGTCCTCCTTCTGTCGTCGTCACGAACGTTTTCGGCGGATCCGTTTCCTCAAGTTGCAAAGACGCCCGTTAATAATGCTGTTTAACCCTCATTTCTGGAGGAACAATATCATGATGAACAATGTTCTGACAGTCAAAAAATATCACGAATATGCTCTTGATGTGCGAATGAATCGCTTCTCTTTCTTCCAACGTGAAGGGAACGGCCGGTGCCACTCAGAGGTCTGCTGTTTGATATCAGGGACAACTGAAGAATAAGCATGATGAAATTATGTTATAAACAAGCAAGTTGAGTTACTTTTAAATTTATACCTACTTATATGTACTTACGTATTTTTCACTTTGTCGCCGCACCGTCAATTGGCGTTAAAATTGTAGTCGAGAAACAGTAATATGGCCATTTATCGTCACGTTGGCGATGTATTTTATCTCGTGTCTACACGTCATAGGCCTACCTTCGTGTTCGCTGATTAGACCCTTGAGCACGTCAGTACCCTGAAGGTCACCGAGCCGCCATTTTCGTGACAGAACCAGTATGTGGTGTCTGGTTTACCTCGATATTGTGTTTCATGAGAATCGCTTCATTGATTCCTATGTTTATTTTTCTTAAAGCAAAGGACATGCTTTTATATAACTATGTGATGAAGGCCCTTTCTGAAACACCTACTCCTCAGTACGGTATCTTCAAACAGCCTACATCCATAGGCGTAACTTGAGGGGGGGGGACCCCCCTCCAATATCTTTTCTGCCTAAGAATAATTTTCTTTAGGCTACTGAGTGGAAGAGGAGCAAATAAAATATATGGAGTGGGAGTGAAGGACGGGGGTTTATGTTTATTAAGGACTGGTTCAAACCAATCTTTCTGCTCTCTCTAACTGGACTCCCCCGTACATTAAAGTTCCTAATACCCATGGTCGATTTTGCACCCCCCCCCCCCCCCCTTGTTGTGGGGGGGGGGGGAAGGATGGGAGGTGGGTGGTTGGGGGAGGAAAAAAAAAAAAAAAGAAGTTGCCCCTCTTTTATTCGCGGGGGGGGGGTGGGGGGGGCGGCACTGTTTGGC
>Ga0131853_10026946_pt1 | contig 10329 bp, 10 predicted proteins | sample TergutLab28metaG_FD_92764 | JGI IMG/M metagenome (GOLD analysis project Ga0131853, IMG submission 92764) | Labiotermes labralis P1 segment gut microbial communities from Petit-Saut dam, French Guiana - Lab288 P1 (version 2) (version 2) | ecosystem: Host-associated > Arthropoda: Insects >... | reverse complement strand
GGGTGGACTCCACCGGGTTGAAGTTGCCGCTCGCCCTGAGCTTGTGGAAGAAGTCCAGGCCGGGCCGGATGTCGTCCAGCGAACCGCCGTTGGCGAGCGCCGCTGCGTAGACGCCGCCGAACGCGGAGCCGGACTTGGTCGGGTCGCCGTTCAGCGCCACCTGGCCCTTGTACTGCGGCTTCAGCAGGTCGGCGAACGTGGTCGGGCAGACCTTGACGGCCTTGGCGTCGCAGCCGATGGAGACGTAGCCGCCGTAGTCGTCGTAGCGCAGACCGCCCGGGTCCTTCTGGGCGGCCGGGATGTCGTCCCAGGTGGCGACCTTGTACGGGGCGAGGATGCCCTGCGAGGCGGCGTTGAGCGCGAAGGAGTTGCCGAGGTCCACGACGTCGGGGGCGCGGCGCTGGCCCTTGCGCGAGGTGATCGCGTTGATCTCGTCCTGGCTGGCGCCGTCGGGGTTCTCGTCCTGGACCTTGATGCCGTACTTCTTCTCGAACGCGGCGATGACCGCGCCGTAGTTGGCCCAGTCGGGCGGCAGGGCGATCGCGTTGAGGGTGCCTTCCTTCTTCGCCGCGGCGACCAGCGCGTCCATCCCGCCGAAGTCCGCGGCGGAGGTGGCGGTCGCCGCGTTCCCGCCGCCTCCGGCGGCGTCCGAGGCCGAGGTCTCGGAGCCGCAGGCGGCCAGGGCGAGGGCCGTGCAGGTGAGCCCGGCGGCCACGAGGGCGGCTCTGAAACGGTGGGCAGTCACGGGAATGTCCTCCAGGGGGAACGTGGCGAGCGGCGGAGATGTCCCCGGGCCGTCCACGGAGCACCAAAGTTGGCTGTACAACTTCGCTCAGTTCGCCAGACGCCGATGGCCGGAAGATGAACGGCCGGGCGCCCGCGGGGGGATGGGACGGGAATCTCGCCGTCCGCCGGTAGCCGGCCGGTCACCGGGCGGGACGGGTGGCGCGCGGCGGTCACGAAGCGGATAGGGTCCAGCGGGACTGGTGGTGCGCCACGGTGCCGAGCAGCCGCCGGTGCCGCGTCGCGCCGGTGTCGAGTGGCCACGGCGACGCGCCGATGGCCGGGCCGATCGGGAGGGACCTTGCAGGACGGGCGTGCGGAGCCGGCCAAGGGCACGCTGTACCGCAAGGTCGCGGGCGATCTGCGCGACGCGATCGCCGCCGGCGAGTACGGCTCGGGCGGCCGGCTGCCCGCCGAGGCCACCCTGGCCGAGCGGTACGGGGTCTCCCGCGGCACCATCCGCCAGGCGCTGGCGTCGCTGCGCGCCGACGGCCTGGTGACCTCGCGCCGCGGCACCCGCCGCGTGGTGCTCGGCACCGCGCGCATGCAGAGCTTCGCCGAGCTGGTGAGCTTCACCAACTGGGCGCGCTCGCTCGGCGAGGAGCCCGGCGGACGGGTGGAGCGGGTCGAGCGGCGCCCCGCCGACGCCCGCGAGTGCGAGCAGTTGCGGATGGAGCCCGGCGGCGAGGTGGTCCTGGTGCTGCGGGTGCGCACCCTGTCGGGCCGGCCGGTCATGGTGGAGCGATCGCTCTACCCGCTGTGGGTGGGGGAGTTGGTGGCGCGGATCCCGCCGGACGCGGTCTCGCACACCGAGCCGCTCCAGGAGCAGGGCGTGGTCTTCGCCGACGCCGACCACACCATCGACCTGACCTCGGCCGACGCCGACGACGCGCGGCTGCTCGGCTGCGAGCCGGGCGACGCGCTGCTGCGCGAGCGCCGCCGCTCCACCGACCCCTCCGGCGCGCCCCTCGAATGGTCCGAGGACCGCTACCTGCCCGGCACCGTCGCCTTCACCGTCCACAACTCCATCGCCGCCTCCGCCCTGACCCGCCGCCACCGCCGCGCCCTCTGACGCGGGGCACCTCCCGGACCCTGCCGGCCGCCGACCGGGTGGAGCGGCCGGGGAAACCGGTTGATCGGCCCACCCCCTTCGGATAGCAATGTCCCGTGATACGAGGTGAGAAGATCGGCCTGCGGGCACGGCTCGAAAGCGACGTCCCCGTCCTCCACGCCGAGTTGTACGACGACGTGGCCACCCGGTCGCGCGCCGACTCCCGCCCGTGGCGGCCCATTTCGCCGGGCTCGGATCACTCGCCCTTCGCCGTGGCCGGACCGTCCGACCAGGCGGCGTGCTTCTCCGTCGTCGAACTGGACTCGCAGGGCCTGGCCGGCGAGGCCCTGCTCTGGGGCATCGACACCCACAACCGGACGGCTCACCTCGGGATCGCGCTGCGCCCCGCGTTCCGCGGCCGCGGGCTCAGCGGGGACGTCCTGCACGTGCTGTGCGAGTACGGCTTCGCCGTAAGGGGATTCCAGCGGCTGCAGATCGAGACCCTCACCGACAACGCGCCGATGCTCGCCGCGGCCGCCAGGGCCGGGTTCACGCGGGAGGGCACCCTGCGGCACTCCGCCTGGGTCTACGGCGCCTTCGCGGACGAAGCCGTCCTCGGCCTCCTCGCGAGCGAGTGGGTCCGCCCGTAGGGCGCCCCGCCCAACGTCACTTCGAGCCGTCGCCGTCGCGGCGGATCGCGGCGGGCGCGCGGGCGAACGCGGTGGTGACGCGCGCCCGGTGGGTACCCGCTGGGGCGGAACCGGGCGGGCGCCCCGCTCGGCTGGAGCGGGGCGCCCGAGGGGCGGGGGAGTGGTGGTGCCTCAGATGGCGGTGGCATACCTGGCGGGGTCGGCGTCGAAGACCGGGCCGCACCCCGCGCAGCAGAACCAGTAGCGGTTGCCGTCGTGGTCGCGGAACAGGCCCTGGGCCTCGGCGACGCTCTTGACGACGGTGCTGCCGGTCATCACGGGGCACACGGCGGTGTCGTCGCCTGCGGCCGCCGCGGAAGGCGCCGCCGCTGCCTGGCCGCCGCCGCAGCAGCTGCCGGTGGGGAGGGCCTGGGGCCCGGTGTTCTCGGTGGTCACGAGGGATACCTGTCTTTCCGTGACGGGATGGGTGATCGGGTCAGGCGGTCGTGGTGGCCGCGCTGGTGAAACCGCGCAGGCGCAGGCTGTTGCCGACGACGAAGACGCTGGAGAAGGCCATGGCGGCGCCGGCGAGCATCGGGTTGAGCAGGCCGAGTGCCGCGATCGGGAGGGCCGCGACGTTGTAGGCGAAGGCCCAGAACAGGTTCGACTTGATGGTGCCGAGCGTCCTGCGGGACAGGCGGATCGCGTCCACCGCGCCGAGCAGGTCGCCGCGGACCAGGGTGATGTCGGACGCCTCGATCGCGACGTCCGTGCCCGTTCCCATGGCCAGCCCCAGATCGGCCCTGGCCAGTGCGGGCGCGTCGTTGACGCCGTCGCCGACCATCGCGACCGTCCTGCCCTCGCCCTGCAGGCGGGCCACGACGTCCACCTTGTCCTCGGGCAGCACCTCGGCGAAGACCTGGTCGATCCCCACCTCGGCGGCGATCCGCCGGGCCACCGCGTCGTTGTCCCCGGTGAGCAGGACCGGCGTCAGCCCGATCCTCCTCAACCGGGCTATCGCCTCGGCACTGGTGGGCTTGACGGTGTCGGCGACCACCAGCACGCCCCGGGCGGCACCGTCCCAGGCGACGGCGACCGCGGTCCTGCCCTCGGCCTCGGCGCGGGCCTTGGCGGCCGCCGTCTCCGGGCTCAGGTACAGGGACCACTCGGCGAGCAGGGACTCGCGGCCGACGAGCACGGCGTGCCCCTCGACGACGCCGCGCACGCCCTTGCCCTCGATGTTCGCGAAGTCCTCCGCGGCCGGCGGTGCGCCGGTCTCCTGGGCGGCGGCCTTCGCGACGGCCTGGGCGACCGGGTGCTCGGAGGAGTCCTCCAGCGCGCCGGCCAGGCGGAGCAACTGCGCCCGGTCGGTGCCCGGTTCGGTGAAGACCTCGACCAGGGCCATCTTCCCGGTGGTGACCGTCCCGGTCTTGTCGAGCACGACCGTGTCGACCCGGCGCGTCGACTCCAGCACCTCCGGCCCCTTGATCAGCACGCCCATCCGGGCGCCGCGGCCCGTGCCCACCAGCAGGGCGGTCGGCGTGGCGAGCCCGAGCGCGCAGGGGCAGGCGACGACGAGCACCGCGACCGCCGCGGTGAACGCCGCGGCCACCGGGAACCCGGCCCCCAGCCACGCCCCCAGGGTGGCCACGGCGAGGGCGATGACGACCGGCACGAACACCGCGGAGATCCTGTCGGCCAGGCGCTGCACCTGGGCCTTGCCGGTCTGCGCGTCCTCCACGAGCCGGGCCATCTGCGCGAGCCGGGTGTCCGACCCGACACGGCCGGCGCGGACCACGAGACGGCCGCCGGCGTTGACCGTGGCGCCGGTGACCGGGTCGCCCTCGCCGACCTCGACCGGGACGGACTCGCCGGTCAGCATCGACGCGTCCACCGCGGAGGTGCCCGACACGACCACGCCGTCGGTCGCGATCTTCTCGCCCGGGCGGACGACGAACTCGTCGCCGACCCTCAGGTCCCGGATCGGGATCTTCGTCTCGACGCCGCCGCGCAGCACCGACACGTCCTTCGCGCCCAACTCCAGCAAGGCGCGCAGGGCCGCGCCGGCCTGCCGCTTCGAACGCTTCTCGAAGTACCGGCCGGCCAGGATGAACATCGTCACGCCCGAGGCGACCTCCAGGTAGATGGCCGAGGCCCCGTCGGTCGGCGCGAGCGTCAGCTCGAAGGGGTGTTTCATGCCCGGCGTGCCGGCGTCGCCGAGGAACAGCGCGTACAGCGACCACAGGAACGCCGCCGCCGTCCCCATGGAGATCAGCGTGTCCATCGTGGCGGTGCCGTGCCTGAGGTTCGTCCAGGCCGCCTTGTGGAACGGCAGCGCCGCCCACACGATCACCGGGGCCGCCAGAGTCAGCGACGCCCACTGCCAGTTGGTGAACTGCAGGGCCGGGACCATGGCCATCACGATCACCGGCAGCGTCAGCACGACCGACACCGCCAGGCGGTCGCGCAGCGACCTCAGCTCCGGGTCGGCGTCGTCCGGGGACCCCGCCGGGCCGCCGTCCTGCTCCGCCGCCTCGGGCAGCGGGAGCGCGGCCGTGTAGCCGGTCCTGACCACCTCGGCGACCAGCAGTGCGGGGTCGTAGTCCGCGGGGACGCTCACCCTCGCCTTCTCGGTGGCGTAGTTGACGGTGGCGGTGACGCCGTCGAGCCTGTTCAGCTTCTTCTCGATCCGCATCGCGCAGGAGGCGCAGGTCATCCCGCCGATGGCCAACTCGATGCTCTGCCCGCTGCCGGCGGGCGCCGTGGTACTCATGCCGATCCTTCTCCCGACCCGTCAGGCAGCCGACCGTGCGGTCAGTGGCCGTGGGAGTCCGTGTCGTGGGTGGTGCCGGCCCCGCCCCGGGCCGCGTCGAGGACGAACGTGGCCGTGTGCACCTGACCGCCGACCTGGAAGTCCAGGTACAGCAGGTAGCGGCCCGCCGTGGGCGCCTGGGCCGCGAACGCGATCCGCGGGCCGCCCCTGTCGCCCGGCCCGGGCTCGGCACCCTGCGGATGGACGTGCAGGTAGGCGAGGTCCCCCTGGCGCAGCGCGACCAGGTGGCCGTAGGCGCCCAGGTAGGGCTCAAGAGCGGTCACGGGCCTGCCGTCCCGGGTGACGGTGGCGGTCAGCTCGCCCGTCGTCCCGGCCGTCAGGCGCCCGGACAGCGCCACCGAGAATCCGTCGACCACACTGGTCGTGCGCACCGCCGGGGCGGCAGCCGGGGCGAGGTCGCCCGCGACGTCGACGCTGCTCGTCAGCGTCACGTTCGCGGCGTCCTTACCGGCAGCCGGCGTGAAGTCCGTGTACACGCGGTACGTGCCCGCCGCGTCCCACCGCCACGGCACCGACCACGTGCCGGTGGCCCGGTCCAGGGTCGGGTGCACATGGCGGAAGTGCGTGCCGTCGGAGCGCACCACGATCAGGTGCAGGTCCTTGTCGTGCGACGCCGTGTAGTCGAGCAGCGGCCTGCCCGCCTCGTCATGGATCCGGAAGTCCAGGTCTCCCGGCTGACCGGTCGTCCCCGGCGCGCTCACGTCAGTCAGCAGGTAGCCGCCCGCGGACGCCGAGAGCCCCGCGGGGGCCGTCGAGGACTCCTCGTGAGCCATGGTGTGCCGGTCGTTCATGTCGGTCTTCCCCTCCCATCCGGTGACCACGCTCGGGGGGACCGCGACGGCCGCGATGCCGAAGGCACCGGCGAACGCGATCGCCAGCCCCGCCGCGTAGGCGGTCAGCCGTCCTGCCGCGTTCATCGGACCCGCACCGCCGGGTAGCCGGCCTCGTCGACCGCCGCGAGCACCCGCGCGTCGTCGACCGCTCCGGAGCCGGTGACGACGAGCCGGCCGGTCAGGGCGCTGACCTCGATGCCCTCGACCCCCGGCACCTGGCCGACCTCCTCGCGGACGGACATCTCGCAGTGGCCGCAGGTCATGCCCGTCACCTTGTACTCGATGCTGCTCGTCATGCCGCTCTCCTTCCCCGCCCGCCATATACCCCTAGGGGGTATCTGTTGTGTCTGCGACCATATACCCCTGAGGGGTATATGGCAAAGGTGGGTGGGTGCGAGCGCGGGACGGCCCTCGGGCGCCGGAATCCCGGTGGCTTCGGCCCGGCGGATCCACCACGCTGTGAGCGTGACGGTCTTCCACCTGGTGCAGCACGCGGAGAAGAGGCGGGAGCCCGGTGATCCGGGTCTGACCGGGAGGGGGCGGCGGCAGGCGGCCGCGACGGCCGAGTGGGCGCGGCAGGCCGGCGTGCGGGCGCTGTTCAGCAGTCCGTTGCGGCGCGCGCGGGAGACCGCGCAGCCGATCGCCTCCCGGACCGGGCTGCCGATCCGGGAGGACGCCCGGCTGCGCGAGCGGATGAACCGGGACGGGACCCAGCGCCTCGACGAGTTCCTGGCGGAGTGGGCAACCGCGGTGCGGGACCGGGACTTCGTCCCTTCCTCCGGTGACTCCTCCCGTGGCGCCGGGGAGCGGATGCGCGCCTGCCTGGCCGAACTGGCCGGAGAACCGGGCCCGGTTGCCGTCGTGACGCACGGCGGCGCCACGGTGGACCTGCTGCGCACCCTGCTCGGCGACCGGGCGGTACCGGCCGAACTCATGGAGCAGGGCGTTCCGTCCTGCGCGATCACCACGCTGGATCAGCTGTCCGTGGTGGAGATCGCCTCGGTGGCGCATCTGGCGCCACCGTCGCCGTTCACCGCGTAGTGCCGGCCGCACCGCCCGCGCCGGTCCATCGGCCGGTCGGGCGGCGGGCGTTGAGAGCGGCGCGGCGCGCGGGCGGCGCGGGGCGGAGGTCGCTTGACCGGCCCTGGCCGCCTGCGGCGAGTCGCGGGAGTCGCGCTACGGACGTGCGCCGGGACGGCCGCTCCGGCGCCGGACCGCGACGACGGCGACCGCGCCCGCGGCGACCAGGGCGGCGCCCGCGGCCGCGGTCGGCAGCACCTGCGAGGAGCCCGTGGCCGCCAGCGCTCCCCGGCTGCCGGACTGCGGGGAGGGATCGTTCGCACCGGCGCCGGGGGAGGGGGCGGGCGGTGTCGTCGCCGTGCCGCCGCCCGCCGGCGTGGTCGCCGTAGCGGTCACGGACGGGGTCGCGGACGGGGTGCCGGTGGGAGTGCCGGTGGTCGCCGGCGGTGTGGTGGCCGGGGTGGAAGCCGTCGGGGCGGGCGTGGTCGTGGTCGGGTCGGGAGTGGGGGTCGTCCCGGTCGGGTCGGGGGTCGGGGTGGCACCGTCGCCGGGCAGGGTGATGGCCGAGGTGTCCAGGTCGCCGACGGCGAAGGTGTAGACGGCGGTGTCGCTGACGGTGCCGCCCTTGACCAGGTCGGCGGACCAGGTGAACTTCAGCCGGTAGACGCCGGGTCGGGTGAAGGCCCAGTTGGCGTGCTGGTGGGTGAAGGTCGGCACCGGGTAGGAGGCGGGCAAGCCGGCCCGCCCGTCGATGACCATCTCCGGTTCCCCGAACGGCGACCACTCCCACAGCACGACGTCACCCGGGCCGTCGACGCCCTCCAGCGTCAGCCTCATGTCACCGCGGACGTCGTCGGAGGTGAAGGACTGGGTGCTCCAGCCTGCCCAGATGACGTCGGGATCCTGGGTCTGCGGAATGGTGTGGATCGTCGTCCCCGGGGCGCCCAGGAAGAAGAACCCGGGTGTGTCGTCGGAGATCGTGACCGCACCCGCCTGCGTCAGGTGCAGGATGACCGACCCGGGGGTGCGCCACACGGGAGCGAGCGCCTCCCGGTCGTCCAGCAGCAGGGTGCGGAAGGCGCCGCCCACCATGCGGGGCGATATCGCGTCGACGTGGCCGACGTCGATGACCGTGCGTTCGCTGTGGACCGGGGCTTCGGCCGGCGCCTGCGCCGCGGCGGCGGTGGCGGTGGCGGCCGGTGCGCCGGATTCTGCCGTGGCCGCGGGCGCGGCGGCCAGTGAACCGAGAGTGATCAGAGCGGCCGCCGACGCTGCCGCGATCAGTCGCGGCATGGGGCGGGAGGGCGCGATGTCGCCCATGGGGCTTCCTTCTGCCGGGGACGAGGGACGCCCGAGACGCTAGCGACTTTGAATGTCGTTTTCAATTAATTGACCCGCGACTGACGTCAACTGGCCGCCGAAGCATGGCATTTCGGGTGTACTGAACCTTTCGGACAGGTCGGCGCCGCGCCTTGCGTGATGAAAATGAAAATGGTTATCGTCTCGACCGGGGGTCCACCCGGGACCCCGGAAGGGAGTTACTGTGCGTCACACTTCTGTGCGCGTACTGGTCGGGGCGGCCGCGATGGCAGGTGTCCTGGCAGCCGCCGGACCGGCCCAGGCGGCGTGCCCGGTCGTGCTGGACCACGGGCACGTGGACGTGGTGGGCCTGGCGTACGAGGACAGCCGGCTGCAGATCGCGGTCCACGACGAGAGCGGGGCGGTCGAGGTCGAGCACGCCCCGGAGGACGTGGTGCTGCGCGCGCTGCCCGCCGCCAGGACCACCGTGCCCGGCGGCCCGGCGTACGCGTTCCTCGGCACCGCCGGGCAGCCGGTGTGGATCCTGCCGGAGGTCCAGAACCCCGACCTGCTGTGGGCCGGCTTCGGCGCCGAGGAACTCCAGCCGGGGATCTTCAAGGACGACGCGGTGGACGTGAAGTTCCTGTCGCTGTCCGGGCCGGGGCGGGTGGCGGTCTACACCGACGACGTCTTCGGCGACCCGGAGACGGTGCTGGTCGACAGCGGCGACGGCCTGCCCGACACCGTCGGCCTGCACGCCGGCGACCACACCCACGCCAACTGGGCGTTCTCCAAGCCCGGCACGTACACCCTGCAGGTCCAGGCCGGCGGCAGGCTCGCCGCCGACAACCGCCAGGTGACCTCACGCACCGTCACCTACACCTTCCAGGTCCAGAAGTGAGGAACTCCGCCATGCGCTCGCCCGCCCGCCTCCTCGGCCCCCTCGCCGTCTCCGCCGCCCTGCTGGCGGCCGTGGCGTCCCCCGCCCAGGCCGCGCCGATCACCCTGACCAGCGGTCACGTCGACGTCCTGGACGTCGACTACTCCTCCGGCGCCCTCACGCTGGACCTGCTGGACTCCACCACGACCACCAGCGTGGACCGCGACCCCGCCGACGTGACGCTGGCCGTGCCGGTGGCCGCCAAGCACACCAACGTTCCCACCACGCCGGCCTGGTCGTTCCTCGGGACCGGCGGCACCGCCTGGATCCTGCCGCAGAGCCAGACCTCCGGCCTGCTGTGGGCCGGGTGGAACGCCACCCACGTGCCGGCCGGGGTGTTCCGCAACAACACCCTGACCTTCTCCCTGACCAGCGTGACGGGACCGGCCGGGTTCAGCGTCTACACCGCGTCGGGCAGCACCCCGACGGTGCTCTTCGACAGCGGCGACGGCCTGCCCGACACCCTGCCGGTGACCGCCGGCGTCCACACGCACGCCAACTGGGGCTTCGACGCCGCCGGCACCTACACGGTGACCTTCGAGGTCAGCGGCGTGCTGGCCGCCACCGGCCAGACCGTCAGCACCGGCCCCAAGACGTACACCTTCCAGGTCGCCGCGAGCTGACCCCTGCCCGTCCCCGCGAGAACCCGCCCCGGCCCCTTCCCCCTCCCGCGGGAGGGGCCGGGTGCGCCGGGTGCCCGCGGACCCTCACCCACCGACCCACGCAAGGAGCACCGGCAACGATGAAGAGCACGACGGGCATACGGCTGGCGGCGGCCGGATCGGCGGCCGTCCTGACCATGGCCGCCGGCGCCTCCGGAGCGACGGCCCTGCCGGGCACGCCGTCCGGCGCTCCGGACGGCTCCACCGCGGTGGCCCTCGACATGACCTCCGGACAACTGGAGTTGACCCCGGCGCCGAGGCGCGGCGCCGGAACCGGCG
>Ga0131853_10026943_pt1 | contig 10330 bp, 12 predicted proteins | sample TergutLab28metaG_FD_92764 | JGI IMG/M metagenome (GOLD analysis project Ga0131853, IMG submission 92764) | Labiotermes labralis P1 segment gut microbial communities from Petit-Saut dam, French Guiana - Lab288 P1 (version 2) (version 2) | ecosystem: Host-associated > Arthropoda: Insects >... | reverse complement strand
TTCCTGTTTTGTTTTTAAAATAAGCCTTGTGTTCCATTTCTCCATAGACAGTTTACAAAATCTAACAATTTTACTGTTCACTCCTACCAATTCTATTGACTTTTCCACCCAGCTATGTGGAACCCTATCAAATGCTTTTATTATTATTATTGTTGTTGTTGTTGTTATTATTAATCACAATGTGTTCGCCAGCATGTTGCAGCCAGCAGTCCAGCCATCTTCAGGGTGGTGGTACAAGAATAAAATTATAGTTAAATGTTCAGTTTTACCTCTGCATGATCTATAAACTAAGGTCAAGTCCAATCATATGAAGCGTCATTGACACAGTCATTGGTACAGTACTGGCAACAGATCTAAAATAACACCTTAAGTATAGGTTTTGATTCCAGTACCATCCCCCACTTTTGTGATGGATCTCTGTGCCTCTTCTCTAATCCAGTTGACTGCACATCTCTCTTAATGGCCATCACCTTGCGCTTCAGACTGCTGTCACAACACACAGCAGACATAGTATTCTTGCAGTGCACAGCAATGGCCAAGCAACACAACTCACTTTGCTAATTCACCAGAGAACAATGGGGGAGAAATATCCCAAGCTGTAACATGAGGGGAGTGCTCTGACTGCTACCCCAGAAATTAATTTTGCAGTTGTGCTCTAATAAAATTTGGGGAAATATCCAGTAACTGGTGGAATGGAAGGCAAAGGCTTAGAGTGTTAAGTGTGCTAGTGCAGCTGCTGACAGTGATGATGTGACGATGTATGTGACATCATACTAGCAGTCTCCTTGGCTTAGGTGCCACCATTTGTCATTCTGACTCTAGTCCATTGCACTCTCTATAAAAGGCAATATTACGTTTCCATATATTTTCATCTTTACTCTTTGGGTTGCACGTGGCAAGACAAACGGTTCTGGACTGCTGGACCAAATGGCCAGTCATTTTCAGAATTTAACCCTTTAAATGACGAGTTAAATCCCATCTGTAATTCCCAGCTCACCGAATTATTCTGCAGGGTATTTAAATTTTGCGTATGTTTTTCGAAAAACCTGACTAAGTGTTTACACACAAATATGACACAGTACGCCTTTCATGATTGATTCAGTGTTGAGACATTGTGCAGACAATAAAAGGAGAGGGCTGTCAATGTTGCCAAATGTAGGTCACCAAATAGTACACGTTAAAATCGTTGGCATTACTAGGAGCTCGTTATATTCTCTACGTTAGTAGGCTAAGGGTTAATATGCCCTTGTATTCTAATGCATGTAGTTCTGAATTTCTAGTTTCAGTCCCAACGTTTTGTAATTTTGTCACATTTTCAGGGTTTACTTACTTCTAGACCAACCGTCTTACTAGCAGTCAATGCCTTATATTATCAAGCTCTGTGAATTTTCATAATGTTTGCAACTGCATTTATTTTTATGGACAGAGTGTCCAAGTTTACTTACCACAGTTTTTTCAGACATCTTATTTGTTATGGTCATGCTTCAGTCATCGGAATTTTCTGTATGATTTCAGATGATATTCTTTTGTATAGACATATTAGTATGGGTGGACACATCGTTGCAGAAGCAGAGAAGTCAAACATAATATTATGGATGCTTTTACAAGGCCTCTACCAACTTCCTGCCCATTTTTGTCCCCTTTTCATGCTAAGATGTTTCCAGTCTTGGAAAAAAATTGCGAACTTGAATTTTACCTTTGAAAATTCCTTTTTGGTCCTGAAGAATGTCCAACATTTTCTCTTCTAAGATATTTTGAACCTGCTGAAGCATATAAATGAAAAAGAAAAATACTTTATATTATGAAGCACCAGCTGTCTCAAAAATCCACAATAGTTAATAGCTTGTTTACCCAATTATTACACCAACCACTGCACATATATAAAATTTACTCATTAAAACATTAAAAACACTCTGACATGTTTCGGTCCTAAGACCATCATCAGGGGAACTATATATTCCTTGCTGAAGTCACACTAGAAATAGTCACAAATTAATTTCGCTGTACCATTTGGGTATTGTGGCAACATGCCATGTTGTGTAATGTTGCGAAGAGTGCCCTGCTACGAATGTGCATTCTGTGCTTCGTTGCGAGATATCACGCAATGAAGCACATAAAATGCACATCCGTAGCAGGGCACTCTTCGCTACAGTCACACTCTAACGGGTTATTTTGCAGCTTCAGTTCGGACAGTTTTGGCAACGCTACCAATATATTTATACCCCCAGTCCTTAGATTATTGTAGCTCAGGTAAACCTGTTCCAGTGCACTGACGTTTGCAAGTGTTTGAACTGACACTGAATTTATACTGCAGTTTCATAAAGCAAGATGTGACAAAGAATGTGAATTAATGAAATTCCAGTCAGTTGGTATTTGAAGACCCATATTTCCGCCTAAATATAACTCTGGAGTTTTGGTGACGCCAAGAACGCATCTGGATGGATGTACTGAATTTGGTTTGTTCTCAGTTCTATAAATTTTAAGTTAACCAACCCACTGAACACCCCATTATCCAAGTGCTCTAACCTGTTACTGTATAAGTAAAGATATTCAAGACTGTTCATACTCTCAAATGTGCCTGGTGTTATTTCACGTATCTCGTTATTTGATACTGATAGTTGTGTCACCTTTGCAAGCCCATTGAATGCTCCCAACTCTATTCTTCTCAATCCACTTCTATCTAGCTGCAATATCTTCAGCTCATTCAGTGAAACAAAACTGTCCTTCTCCAACAACAATATGCTGCTGGAATAAAATCTGAGTATTTGGACGGATGTGAGACTGATTGAGGGAAATCTGGGTAATAATGGACCACCGCACATGATGTAATATCCTCCCACGTCACAACTGCATTCTTCAGGACATAGTTTTGCGGATCTTGCAGGCAGGATCACCAAACATAACCTGAATATTGCAACAGCTGTTGCCAACAGCAGTGACACCAGCACCACATTTAATCTTGATGGCATGGTGGGTTGCTGTAATCTGCACAGAGAGAGGAACTGATACTGAATGTTACTGTGTTTGTTGTGAGGGTCTGGGGAGGGTAATAGAGAGAGGAACTGATACTGAATGTCACTGTGTTTGTTGTGAGGGTCTGGGGAGGGCAATATAGAGAGGAACTGATACTGAATGTCACTGTGTTTGTTGTGAGGGTCTGGGGAGGGCAGTAGAGAGAGGAACTGATACTGAATGTTACTGTGTTTGTTGTGAGGGTCTGGGGAGGGCAATATAGAGAGGAACTGATACTGAATGTCACTGTGTTTGTTGTGAGGGTCTGGGGAGGGCAATAGAGAGAGGAACTGATACTGAATGTCACTGTGTTTGTTGTGAGGGTCTGGGGAGAGCAATAGAGAGAGAAACGGATACTGAATGTTACTGTGTTTGTTGTGAGGGTCTGGGGAGGGCAATAAAGAGAGGAACTGATACTGAATGTTACTGTGTTTCAATAAGTATTACACAAATGTACGTCAGCACAATCTATTTATTCTATAGTATGGCTACATGTTTCGACTAGATGTTAGTCATCTTCAGGCCCCTACAATTACTTTACCAGATGCTTTGTGAGGAACTGATACTGAATGTTACTTTGTTTGTTGTGAGGGTCTGGGGAGGGCAATAGAGAGAGGAATGGATACTGAATGTTACTGTGTTTGTTGTGAGGTTCTGGGGAGGGCAATAGAGAGAGGAGCTGATTCTGAATTTTACTGTGTTTGTTGTGAGGGTCGGGGGAGGGCAATATAGAGAGGAACTGATACTGAATGTTACTGTGTTTGTTGTGAAGGTCTGGGGAAGGCAATATAAAGAGAAACTGATAATCATTGTTATTGTGTTTGTTGTGCGGCCGGGGGGGGGGGGGTGGAGGGTTTTTAATATAGGGGTTTATTGGGGGACGCAGGAAAATTGCAGTTCTGAACTACTCGCTAAATAAAGAATACATGCTTTTTGCACGACATTTATACTTACATTACTTTTTAGTTCTGAGGTAGATAACCAGAACATTGTAGAACACGGCAGTCTGTCATAAAGTGTCAGAACACAACCACATACTGAAGAAGTAGATAGGAAGCAAACAGTTCAAACACAAACACCACTCTCCAGTAATTGGTAGTAATATAATGACTATATTGTACAGCTACGTGCTTTGAGAATGAGAGAGCCTGTTAATAATGTAGCCAAAATACAAAATCCGCAAACTTGCAGGTTGTGTGAAGGTAAACCAGACATTCCATTATAAAACACGATATGGGAACCGGCAGCTGGTTAAATGTTGCAGGGTTGAACAGGAGGTTTCAATGACGGGCGACGGTTAGATTTATAATGTACAGCTGTCAGGTAATGAACTTTGGTGAAATGTACTGTGACGGTTTGTAACGGTGTGTTCTGACAGCAACACGTTTTGTGTTACAGTAATGTTGTGCACACTGAACGTTCGTAACAAATTGTACTGTGACGGTCTGTAACGGTGTGTTCTGACAGCAACACGTTTTGTGTTACAGTAATATTGTGCACACTGAATGCACATAAATTGTACTGTGATGGATAATTTTCAGCTAACTGTAGCCCTCTCGTTCACCCCGGTTATTGTTCGGATTACAGGGGTAAATCTGAGGCATTCTCGGACATGGCAGCATGTTTGAGGCGGTAAGAGAGCCAGTGTTTAACTGATCAGCAGTGAGGACGTGATGTGTAGAGTGTCGTGGCTTCCTTTCTAGCTTATTTTGTTGTTACAGTGAAATGACAGGTCTTTGGTCCCATAATAATAATAATAGGTACCGGTATAAGGAAGGGGACCGCGGTAGCACAGTGGTTAAGGTGCTGTGCTACAAATCGGAAGGTCGCTGGTTCGATCTCAGCTGGTGGCAGTGGATTTTTCATTGACATAAAATCCTTCCAATCGCACTATGGCCCTGGTGTCGACTCAGCCTCTAACCGAAATGAGTACCAGGAGTATTTTCTGGGGGTTAAAGGCGGCCGGTACGTAAGGCTGACAACCTACCACCATACTGTGCCGTTGTCACGAATTCTGGGAGCCTTAACTTCCTGTAACCCCTCTGGGCCTGTCCAGGCGTCTAATGGGACTGTTTTACCTTTACCTTTACCGGTATAAGGAAAGACCTAGGGAATCCCCTGCCGGTCGTAGGAGGCGACTGTCCTGAACCTACCCTTACCGTCGAAGTTCCTAGATACCAAAATCAAATCCCCAACCTACCCCATCCATCAACCTGGCATACAGTATAAAATACACTAGACCCATGACAATGGAGAACGAAATCAATGAAGCCTCGGAAACTGCTTCGGGTATGCAGTATATCAACCGCACGACTGTTTCCCGTGGTGATTGGTAGAACAAGTGGCGCCATCCCTCGTACGGCTACCACAAGACCCTGTCGCGGGTCCACACAGCACCAAGAGACCCAACCAGTTGAAACTGTTTTCCAAGCCACGCTCGGGACCACTAAAACTGGGAAACCACGCCAGCGCATACAGCAGAGCGAAGAGATGAACACGTTTATTATGCGCCAATATTACATAATCACCAAATTAGAAACTATTAAAATTGGATATAGACGAGAATTACATGATAGGTGTACGAGGCAGTGCCCGGAGATGGAGATCATTGAACAAAGAATAGCAGACCAACGAAGGGCCATTGTTACTAAAGGCTTACTATCAAAACCCTGGTTAGAAGAAATTAGAGCACAAGTGGCTGAAACCTTCAAGGAGGCAAATGTAAATTCAGAGGAAGAAACAAGACAACGTACTGACGAAATTGAACAAAAAATTGCCGAAGATTAGAGCACCCACCGACTGCGGAAAACCCAGAACTGGACAAAATAAAAACAGAATTTAATAATAATAAACTGCAATTGGGTTGCCACCCGTTGGCAGTGGTTATTTTACATGTATACAAAACATGAAATCGGTTACTACTGAATTTAAGTCGGGAGGGCTACATGAAAAGCATGTAGTGGCAACTTGGAATCTTGGGAACCATCTCAGCAAGGCACTAAAAGAATTTGGGGAAACAGACCCAACTATGCGATATCAGATACCTAAACAAAAGTGTTCCCGGAAGCTAGCTACCATCATAACCACCGTAAACCAGGAGATACTTCCGGACTATTTGAAATACAATGACACCAGTTTCCTTGAATTACATAACACCATTTACGCGGCGGCAGTTGCCACCGTCAGGTTGTCAGGGTAGACGGAAAAAAGCTGAACCACATACAAAATGAATCACAAACCCCACCATGGGAAAGAAGACTTAAGAAACAGATTGAAGATTTGAGAAAAGACATTGGACGAGTGCAACATGCCCAAAATGGCAATACCAGTAAAGATTGCAAAAAACATATCCGCGGGATACGGAAAGAAGTACACGTACACACCAAACACGATCCAAACAGTGCTCACATTACGGAAATACTTGACACCCTCAAGCAAAGCTATCTGTAAAATCACAACAGCTTATACGAAAGAAGCAAATGGAAGAAAGCAACAAAATAGGCTTTTTACCACCAACGAAAAAACCTACTATCGCAACCTAAGAAGTAAAGGACGACCCGACTGCCACGACACACTGCCAGATAAACAGGCTTTAACAGCCTTCTGGGCGTCCACTTGGGGAAACGCAGTCAAACAATTTAAAAGCAAGTTGGATAAGAAGGGGGCAAACAAGAGTGTCTAATGTAACAGCAACGGAACATAGCCCAACAACCACAGAACAAATATCTCGGCTGATTGCTAAAACACTTGACTGGAAGGCACCGGGACCAGATGGAATAAACAACTTCTGGATTAAGCGGTTTGCTGCAACTCATTCTTACTTAGCACATCACTTTAATCAATTCATGGAGGATGCCGGAAACATTCCAGATTTTCTAGTTCAATGAATCACATACCTACTATCGAGAAGCCAAGACTGTCAGGATACGCGCAAATACAGGCCAATAACTTGCCTCTGCACAATCTACTGGATATACACTGCATGTAGAGCTGAAAAGATTTATAAGCATCTAGACACAAACAAACTCTTAGCAGAAGGACACAAAGGATGTATCAAAAACTCCCAGGGCTGTAAAGAACAACTAATAATAAGAATCGGTAGTTTTGGATCAGGCGCATGAATATAACCGAAACTTGTACATAGCGTATAGCACTGCGGTAGCTCAGTAGTTAAGGTGCTGTGCTACAAATCGGAAGGTTCGATCCCAGCTGGTGTCAGTGGATTTTTCATTGACAAAATCCTTCCGATCGCACTATGGCCCTGGGGTCTACTCAGCCTCTAACAGAAATGAGTACCAGGAGTATCTCCTGGGGGTAAAGGCGGCAGGTGCGTAAGGCTGACAACCTACCACCATCCTGTACCGTTGTCACGCAATCTGGGAACCTTAACTTCCGAAGAACCCTCTGGGCCTGTCCAGGCCTGTAATGGGACTGCTTTGCTTTACATAGCATACAGCGATTATTGTAAGGCTTTTGTCTCAGTGCCACACAGCTGGCTTATACACGTATTACAAATATACAAAATAAACCCACATATAATTAACCCATTTCAACAGCTTATGAAGAAATGGACAACTGCCCTCCAAGTCAAAGTGAAAAATCATCGGATTATGAGTGACCCGATCCGTATACAACGAGGAATATACCAAGGGGATATTGTGGAGTGAGAGAGAAAACCAACAAGATGCAACAGTTAGATGTTTATTTTTAACACTTTCTCAACATGTTTCGGGCATCATTATGCCCATCTTCAGGAGAACAAGACGTATGTTACTGCATGTGTTGTGCTGCGCTGGTTCTGCTGGATGTGGTTGGTAGCGGTTGTGGGGTGCGAGCACTGTAAAGGTGCTCACACCCTACAAGGCAGCGCCCCACAACCGCTACCAACCACATCCAGCAGAACCAGCGCAGCACAACACATGCAGTAACATACGTCTTGTTCTCCTGAAGATGGGCATAAACAAGTTGAGAAATTGTTAAAAATAAACATCTAACTGTTGCATCTTGTTGGTTTTCTCTCTCACTCCACAATTTGCTCACGATGCACGGTCACAGAAACCTAAACCAAGGGGATAGTCGTACCCCGTTATGGGTTTGCCTTGCACTAAACCCACTTTCATATGTGCTCAACAGAACAGACTATGGTTTTCGTATACAGTCTGTGAACCAAGAAATGTAACGATTGAACCATCTTGTATTCGTGGATGATATTAAACTATATGTAGCTACAAACAATCAACTACAAGAACTTTTACGACTCACTGACACTTTTTCAAGAGACATTAAAATGGTATTTGGGATTGAAAAGTGCAAAACATTATGTATAGCAAAGGGGAAATTAGAAATGAGAAACTTCACAACAGAGGATGATGACACAATGGATGACATGAACGAGGATGACACGTATAGATACCTGGGCCACATGCAAGCTAAACAAATTAAGCGTGTCCGAATGAAACAGAAGCTAGGCTAAGAATACTTAAATCGCACAAAAAGCATATTAAAGACAAAGTTGAATAAAAAAAATACAATAAAAGCTATCAATACTTATGCGACCCCAGTACTAACTTTTAGCTTCGGAATTGTGCATTGGACACCTGCAAACTCCTCATGTATTTTTTCACTTTACCCCTTAGACGACCTGATTCTTAAAATAAATTTACTGAACACAAAATTTGTGTCTTGTGTTTATTGGACCGTGCATCATTGTGATAGTTGAAGAATAAAAGACCAACTTGATGTCACTTGTTATTTTATTTCACTTCTTATGTGCTGAACATGTTTCGGACATTAATTTTTCCATCATCAGGAGCTTGCGACTATACTGTTGAATTACCACATTGGTTGTATTGTTGTTGGTTCGATGTTTGTTGGAGTTTCGGTGTGGTTGGGTTGGGTTGGTATCCGTGTAGCAGGCTTCAACAGCACAGTCGCAAGCTCCTGATGATGGGTGTATTAATGTCCGAAACATGTTGAGCATATAAGAAGTGAAATAAAATAGCAAGTGACATCAAGTTTGGTCTTTTATTCTTCAACAAAATATGTGTCCGAGTTGTTCCATGCGGACGGACAGACATGACGAAGCCAATAGTCACTTTTCGCAATTTTGCGAACGCACCTAACAATTCGTACAAACCTTCAGTTATTCAGATTTTATGTAGCTGCAATACGTTTGTGTGTGCTGCAGACAGCAGTTGCTTGTTTACAGTCACCGGACTGTGACACTGAGTGGCTAATTGGTATAAATGTTGCAACTGGAGAGTCTTTAACTAGAAAGGAATTTCTAAGAATTTAGGGCTCCTTTGCTGTCGACATGGATTGGGTTCATAAAAATGTAAATCGGCACGTGTCTTCGTATCTTAAGTTAGAAATTAATACAGAATTATGAATACATTGAGACTGTCTTGAGGAACCGCACGACACTCACAGTTCACCACTGCACCAGTGTGCAGCTGTTAATCCCTGCTTGACTGCGATATACAGTAAATTTTACCTGAATTGACTGACGTTGTGTACATGTTGCTTGTTAACTGCTATGAAAAAGAATTGTGATTTAAAAAGTAAGTATAAGTATTACATACCATTTTTCTTTTGGAAAAATGTTCTTTGCTTTTTTTTTTAGCAGCTCTATAACTAGCGTTTGGATTGCTCAATGAAAGAGAGTCTGGAACAACAATTTGTTCCATTATTGAAGAAAATTCAGTTGTCATCAAACCTTTGTTTCATTCCTTTACCGACAGAATTATTTCACGGTGTAATCTGTCCGTTCAGAACACAAAACAACAAAAGTAATGATCTGTACTTAACGGTGATGGCTCAGTGTAACTAGACGACGTGAAATTTGAACAAGACAAAAACACTTGGAACCTGTCCGCAGTGTGCAGTGTGCCGTGAGCACGAAAAAACAGAAATATGTAATCAATCGTCACTGCGTAAAACTTGTATGGACAAGTCTCTAGTGAACTTCAAGGACACTAGGTCAGTGTCAAGTAAGGAAGTGAACCTTCTGTACGGGATTCCAGTGATGATACGTCAGCAGCAATGCTGGAAATTTGCGTCTTCCAGAAGAAATATCGGCACATAATGGTTCCGTAAATTGGGATATCAGAATGCAGCTTTTAGCGAATCTTGAAATACACCGACGGCTTTATTACAAAGCGAAATTCTTGGGCGCTAAGTGGTTTGTGATGACTGTGGACTGTGAGTGGGCAATTCGTATTGGGGGGGGGGGGGTACAGAAAAACTGCGCTTGTCAGTGTTGAGCTAAATGTTGCCTTGTTGTATTTGTACTGTGGCCCTTGTAGTAACACTCAAACCT
>Ga0131853_10026941_pt1 | contig 10331 bp, 5 predicted proteins | sample TergutLab28metaG_FD_92764 | JGI IMG/M metagenome (GOLD analysis project Ga0131853, IMG submission 92764) | Labiotermes labralis P1 segment gut microbial communities from Petit-Saut dam, French Guiana - Lab288 P1 (version 2) (version 2) | ecosystem: Host-associated > Arthropoda: Insects >... | reverse complement strand
TCTGTAGTTTCAATACCTAAGGCTTTGCATATTGAGTAGTGCAAATGTGTACAAACTTTATCGTGTCTCATTAAATATTCGTTCTTTGCCAAAATGGGACATCCCGAAGTTAAGTGGTCAATATATTATTACAGGTCGGATGGCACCGAATCACCTCTGTTAGAAGATCATGAAGAGTCGAGTCCGGCAGATAAACCCAAGCAGATCACAAAATATGGAGAGCTGACTATCCTAGGGTGAGTATCAGTTGTACATATATTACAGATTGTTAGTGTCATAGGCGCCTGTCCCGGTGGCCATGGTGTCGAAGCCGTAGTAGATCTGCGGCCGCTCGATTCCTGGGATAGAGGGTTAGAATACTGCTGAGGGCACGGGTGTTCAGGTCGGCCTCTGCTACGAGCTGATCTCTTCTTCATAGGAGTCCTGCCCGGGTGTGTGGTGTAGAAACATCACCACTAAGGTGGCCAAGGACCAACTCGGGCAGTTGCAACACGGAAAGGAAAGAGAAATAGCATAGGCCTGTGGTGACTGAAACTCAAACATTGCATCCCTGCCTGCATGATAAGACTGGAACATTGGTTCTGAAGTTGTCGTTTGCAAACCACATGCGGTGTACTGTGTGTTTCTACACAATGTTCGTCGAAGAAGAAAATGCATAGTTGTGGATGATATTAGTCGGATGACATAAGGCACATTCGCAGAAGAAAGTGCATTAAAATGGATGTCTTCTTGTTTGTTTTATGAAACATCGTTATAGAGACGTTTTCTTGTTTGTTTCCTGTTTTCTGTGTAAGAAATTGTGGGCTTTTTTTTGTGTCCATTCAGTCTCTTTCACCAAGTTTAAACTCATGCGACATAGTATGTTATGTAAAACTTTTTAAGACCGATACTTATATATGGATGTGAATGTTGGCCCGCCTCAAAGAAGAATGGAAATATGCTCCGAATCTTAGAAGGAAGCGTATTAAGAATGATTTACGGTCCTATTAACGATAATGGTATATGGAAAACGAGATACAATAATGAGCTTCATACGCACTGTGATGAAATAGACCTAGCCAGAGTGGTAAAAATAGGAATATTGAAGTGACTGGGACACATCTTCAAAATGCAAGAATTGGATCCTTGCAGAAAGCTTACTCAAACCAGAAGGCACTCGACGTGTAGGAAAACCTAAGTTGAGGTGGCTGGAGTCAGTTGAGGAAGATCTAAAGAACATGGGAGTGAGGAACTGGACGCTTAGGATCAAGAACAGTGGAGGACAGTTTGGAGGAGGCTGAGGTCCACCAATGACTGTAATGCCAGAAGAAGAAGAAGAAGATGATGAAGATGAAGAAGGAGGAGGAGGAGAAGAAGAAAGAGGAGGAGGAGGAGGAGAAGAAGAAGAAGAAGAAGAAGAAGAAAAAGGAGGAGGAGGACGATGACGATGACGACGACGAGGCGGTGGCGGCGGCGGCGGCTTTCGTTTGAGGAAATCTATCGATCAAGAATGTAGTGTTCGTCACTGACCCTCGTACAGTCCACTTCATTCAGTATAAGCTCATGAACGTTGCGAGCTGTACTGCGGAATTTTATCTTTCGTCTTTGAAACGTCATCTTCAGCGAGGACGACACAGTAGTCACATTTCGGTCTGAGGTTATATACTATGTGTACAAACGTTCTGAACAGAAAAGTATCAAGGTTTGTACAGATATTTTTAAACGAAAATTTTCAATGACGGAAAACACGTTGTTTAGATTCTCACTTGTGGTTTCAGAGGGGAGTGGTACAAGCTTAGTAAGCCCCATTACATAGTTTAAATCACAAGCCTTAAACATCAAACTATAAAAGGACATAATTCTTAAGTACAGTACGCTGAAAACGTTGTGACATACGAAATGTATAGCACCACGCCTAACCTGGGCGTTAGGTGGAGATGTGGTTAGCTTTATGCCCTGAACGCTTTTCGTGTGAGATAGATAGGCGGCTGTGGGCTCTGAGGATCGGTCGGACGAACAGTTCTTTCTCACGTTAACTGTCTAGCTGCTTGGTTGTGTGCTTCGTGTGTGTTCTGTTAGCTCATGTTACCAAGCCGGGTGTTGGAAATATAACAGACGTATTAGTTTTTCATGACACAGTTTATGACGGAGAAAGTTAATTAGAATGTATGTATATATATATAACTCCGCCATGTGCCTAAATGTGCTCCGAACTTGGTTCCACGTTCCCTTTGACTCTTAGCGGTGGGTATTGTGAAACCGGAAGAACGTAAAATTTCTTTGATAGAAGCAATGATTCGCAACCATTGACAGATGAAATAGAAAAATAATTGCAGCGTTGGCCGTTCTTGGGTATGGGGTATTTTATTAGTTTTGTGAAGGCCGAAAACTATGTAACATTGCTTCTTCTGCTTGACCTTTTGATAAGAGTAGTAGTAAGATGAAGATGAGTGTGAAAGATTGGTAGAGTGGTACTGACAAAGTATATATCAGTTGTCCGGAAAAAAAATGGTTTCAGTGCCACTTTTTCCACCACGAAACTCACATAGACTGTCCCGGGATCGAACCCGGTCCTCCATGGTGATATGCATGCGTCAGACCGCCTGAGGCATGGTATGGCACCTGAAGGACGAAAGTGGTCTAAATATCAGTTAGGAATTACGTTCCTGCCGCATAGAAAACACGCTGTCAATTGCTTAATGCTGTTGGGATGTAATCGCGGTTTATTAAGAGCCTCATACGTAGTTATGTCGTGTGCGTAAATTTCAGAGTTCATATATTGAGCAGGTACATACATGTAAAAGAATAGATTTCTGACATTTAAGAATACTGCATACAAATTCTGAAGATGGGAAGATCTCAGTGTTCCGAGTGTCGTGTTACAAGGTTTCAGACTGAACGTACTAAGGCTAACAGAACGCAGTGAAGATACTAAAATGTTACAGTTGACTTACTGTCCTTCACGCTGGGTCTGACGTAGTAATCTTAGAAAACCACATGCCTCGTGATCTTTACCCGAGAGATGTTTTGAACATTGACCTCGCATGTTGTGAAATAAGGAGGTTGACCCTTTATGGCTGTTTCCTTGTGAATTACGTGGGTGCTGCAGACTGGAGCAGGGAGCTGTTTGAATGGCTGAGCTGATGTCAGCCACTCGACTGTCCCTCATTTCAGTTTGTTAAGCGAATAATACATCGGTCGTGTTCACGTTAAGCTTGTTCTGATACCGCTTGGACTGGTGTTCGTAGTAGTCCATGTGTCCAGTAGTCGGTGTTGTTGTTTGCAGTATATTTGTGTCTACAGTACCTGAACACGGACATAGCCGAATTATAAAAGTAGTATGCGAGATGGCATGGGACACATTTGTAAAATATGCGTACTTCTGCGGAGTATGGCTGCCTGCCCTTTTTAGACGCCTTCACACAATTGCGAAAAGCGACTATTAGCTTCGTCATGTCTGTCCGCATGGAACGCCTCGTCTCCCACTGGACGGATTTTCGTGAATTTTTATATTTGTGTATTTTTCGTACAACCGTCTTGAAAATTCAGGCTTCATTAAAATCGGGCACTTCTAAGTGAAGACCACTAAACGTTTTTGATCACATTTCGCTCATTTCTTATTACAGTGAGAAATGTTTCAGACCAAAGTTGTAGAGGAAATAAATTTTATGTTCAATTTTTTTTTCGAAAATCGTGCCTTTTATAAGATAATGTGGAAAAATATTGTAGAGCGGTGCAGGCCATAGATGACAATATGGCGCATCCGTATTACATGCTGGATAACTAAGCCTACACACACACACACACACACAGAATATGTAATACTTATTGCTTTTCCACTGCAACAGTGGTTGCACGAGCGGGCCTCAACGTTACACGTACATTGCCTGTCTCGTATCCTGACGTCTTTAAAATAACTGTGTGAAAAATGAACAGAGAAGCTTGTGGAGACCTTCATATTCCATTCACAAACGCAGAATTGTAATGATCTAAATATACAAAGTAAGAAATATAAAAGGCCTGAACCCAGTTGAGATCTGATGTAAGAATAAAACTTTTTGGGACAAATGGTCTGTTCGAGGTACTACTGTAGGGTGCAATAAAACAGTATCAAAATTTAAAAAAAATCCACAAAAATTGTAGTAATTAAGCTGTTTCACTGGCGGGTTATATATAACAGTCTTAACCCGTGTTATGACATGCAGAGTGAGTGGTTTTAATAGGTCACCTAAGGAAACGCATTACGGGTCTTGTTACAGCCCTCAGACATTTGGAAGACTTTAGCAGATTCACACTGTTATGCTCGGTAGGCCTCCAGAAACGTACTTAACAGCATGCGCTGCGTAACAACTCATAAGATCGAAGACCTTCATATACGCTGTTAATTTGTAGCAATCTAATTTTCTTTGGGTGTGTTTCTTAATGTTTATGATTGGAAAGACCTTCGAAAATTGTACATACCGTTTTCCGGTATGGCATCATGTAGTTGTCAGATTTGTTTGCTGTATTATACTGGATTAACCACTTTCGACTGGAAAATTTCTTCGTTGCACTTTATTGATTTATCAGCTTTCGGTATAACAAATAACGCATATCGCCATCCTTATCATTGCACCGTGCATTTCATAGAGTCATTTAATTAGCAGACCAACTAATGCACATAGATAAAAGTTTTACATTAAAACATTTAAAATCGCTCCAATAAGTTTCGATCCTAAGATCATCTTCAGGGAGGGGAAATTAGTGAGTGAGTGTTTTTAAAAATGTGACTTTAGCAAGGAACAGTGTAGCTCCCTGAAGATGATCTTAGGATCGAAACATGTTGGAGCGATTTTAAATGTTTTAAAGTAAATATATATATATATATATATATATATATATGCATGTGCGTTAGTTGGTGTGATAATTGAGTGCATCGCCATATTTAATTATGAGTAACGTAACTGATAAATATTTACACTATACTGACGACAAGTGTATATTCCGAACAAAACTCAATGAATTGCTTGTTGTATCGATAATTTGTTTAGTATAACAACGTAGTTGGCCTGTCAAGTACGGGCGAGGCTCTGCCTGCACAAAGTAAGTGCAAAATCTCTTAGATGCCATGTAATTACTAAGCCGCGTGCGCGTCTGTGTTCAGGATGTTACACTGCGTAGGGTGATTCATGATTACTGCAATAAACATGAGAATCGTCTTCTGCGCTTAAAACGAAACTACACGTTTTTGTAAATATGCTGTCATTTATGCGCGATAAAGGGAAGCAGCAGAAAATCGAAAGGAACGAGTAATAATTGTGACGTATTGAAGGGGTAAGTTTTTGTTTGTTATATAATATTTTTACTTTCCAGTGTCTTTTTAAAATGTCTGTAGGAGTTTCCTTCCCTTGTTTTGAATGCTTAACAGCCCTGTCACACCAAGAATTCATTGTACGATGAAAAGTTCTGGACATGTATCCTATCTTATCGCACACCCGTCAGTTAAATGCCGAAGTTCGTCCGACATGTTGACTTCTTAAAAAAGAGAAATAAAAAAAATCCCTTCAAAGGGACTCAGGTGGAAGTGGGCAGGAATGAGATTGGGCGATCGTGGAGGTCTCGAACCCACGTCCGTTTCGCCTGTCCGCCGTTCCGGGCACGGAGAGTCTAAAAAAAAATTTCACTTCACGGACTAGATGAGCATTTGCTTAGTCATGCCCAAACTATCTACATAATAGTTTTCCGCATTGTGGTGTTAATGCTCCAGTAGTTTATGTAATTCTGTAACAAAGCTGTTCCACCCGTGTGCGTAGGATTTATTTGGGCTTGATTTTAGGAGTGCAACATGGTCTTTTGTTACATCCAGCTACGGATCAGCATGTGTATACGAGTGCGTTGAAGGTGTCGGCAGATCCGTCATACCCCATGTCATCTTTCTTGTAGATGATATGATTCATTGGTAGGTTATTCCAGACGTCCGAGTGGCTCTTCAGCAGGCTACCATGTGCGAAGAAATTTAGCTGAAACTTTCTGGTTCTACATACTGTTTATATTATGTAACATTACGTAATGTAAATACTCTTTAATGCGCGGATGTGGTACATATTGGGCTAATTAGTGTTTTAAGGAGATGCAGAGTTTTAAAATCACGTTGTTATGAAGTGCATCTTTTCCAGTCTCCAGACCACTCTCGTGCCCTGCTTATTCTGCGAAAGTAACCTGAATTACAGAGGAATGACAGGTACTGGAGAAACCGCCCACGTAATCAAGTAGGTTTGTTCAGGCAGTAACACGTTTGTTTTTGAAAGTACAGTAGGATCTCGTTTTACGATGGTCCGTTGTACGACGGTTCACTTTTATGGCCCTTGTCGAGTCTGACCGAGCACTCCCGACTTGTGGTGCATCACTGTCACAACTCAAGGGTCCTTTCTCTACCTAGTGCGCTTCAAGCTCTTTTCCGGTGTGCACGTGTTTCGTCTTTTTATATTTTAGTGCAGTTATTTTAAGTTGATTGTGATTTTTCCACCCATGACGTCCATCAAAGAGACAGATTGTCGTCTGTTGCAAAAAGCAGTGAAAAGAACAAGGAAGACTGTAACTTTAGAGACTAAAATGTTAGTGATCAGAAAAATGGAAGCTGGCGAGAAACGTGCTAAAGTTTGTAGTTCCCTCGGCTTAGCACCGGCTACTGTATCAACAATTATGGCGAACGCTGAAAAAATAAAACAGTCGGTACAGAAAACTACAAGATTGCGCGCATCGAATGTAAGTTACACTAGAAATTTTAACATAGAAAAAATGGAACAATTACTAACACTGTGGGTTGATGATTTAAATAAAAAAAAAATTCCTCTCACTCAGCGTGCTATTGCTGCAAAGGCTAGGAGTCTTTTTGAAGACATTCAACAAAAAGAAGGTGGAAACGAGACATTCACTGCTAGCAAAGGATGGTTTGCAAGGTTCAAGCAACGCTCGCATATTCATTGCATAAAAATTAGTGGAGAGGCTGCTAGTGCCGACATTGAAGCAGCTCGACCGTTAGAAGGTCACTCCCAGCCACTTTCCAATGAAGAACTTTATGACTTGGCCCAACAATTGACTGAACAGCAGAAGGAAGATGAAGATGAAGAGGATCGTGGAACCAAAGAAATGCAGACGACGGACCTTACTGATATTCTTTCCGCTATAGATATGGCAGCTGAAAAGTTGTGTGATATCGACCCTGACTGGGAACGCAGCTCTACAGTAAAAAGGGGCATAAGAGCCGCGCTACACCCTTATTATGAAATTCTGCAAGAAAGGATGAAAAAATCAAAAGAGTTGACGTTAAATTCTTTTTTGATGTCTTCTGAACCACGGCCTGGGCCTTCTTCAGCAAAATAAAAAGTGATTTGATTGATATATTTTTTTTAATTTGTGTAATTTTATATATACCGAATCCATTAAATTTAAATTTTATGTCATAATGTAAAGAAATATTCTAAATTATAAAATTATTTGACTAATTTGTTTGGCCCATGAACATATCGCAATTTAAACCATTTAAATAGTACTCGTTTTACGACGGTTCGATTTGCAGCCAAATATTCGAGAACGTAGCCCCGTCGTAAAACGAGACCCTATTGTACTGAAGTTTGAGCTGGGGAAGTGGCACTTAACTGAGGTTTTCCCGTAGCTGTCTCATGCTGCCACCGAGATGGTGTTCCTTGTAAAATACTGCAATACGTCTTCTGCAGTTCCGTCCTCTATTTCACAGTTAAATACTCTGTACCGGCAGTGACCACGGTGCGGCTGGCGCAAGAGGCCTGTGAAAATAACAGAAACCGTCGGCTGTGCTCTCTCAAGCAGTGATCAATATATTGTAGCTTCCGCAAATTTGACTTCTTGACGGGAGAATAGGCTGTTTCTTAAACTGCTTCCTGAAGTGCGGCTCCCGAAGCTCGTGTGGCTGGCCACCTCTGCCCTGCACTATACTTGCATCTCATTACACGCACATAATCTTTTTTTGCCCATCCAGCGGCCTGGTCCTTTATATTGCCACTAAATCTGAGGGTTATTAACCTTTTGACGCCTAATGTCAACTATAGTGGTCGTACCGCACAGTTAACCTCAAAAGTTGCATTATATATATTTATTCAACAAATATAGGTATCGAATATTTTAAACATGGTGTATACTCTCCGTTTTTTTCTCTTCAAATTGCAGTTTGTTTCATAATTCTAACTTGTTTTGTTCCTGTATTATTCACATTTTAATTACAGGGTGTGCTAAAATTTAAAAAAATAATTCCGGCGCAAAAAGGTTAATATAGGTGTGTTGATTTTGGGGTGTGCATGTGAGTTTAGTGTTTTGAAGGGCGAACGTTGCGAGTGGTTTTCTGTATGCCTTGTGTTACCGTGAGTAGGGCAGTGCTGTAGTGTGGGAGTGAGTGTGGTTAGTGTCAGGTGTCTTCGATGGGGGAAACCTGGGCCCCTTCTGGTGACACACACTAACATACTGCCGTAATTACTTTACGTGCTGGGTGCTTCAAGCTGTTGGCTGTTTGCCATTACAGACCAAGGAGCGGTGTGATGGGAAATTTCGATATCCTCTTCAGCGGAGGATATCGAAATATTAGTCGGAATGTCAGTAGTTTCCTGCTTCTGTAAAAAGGGCCTCCTGAACACTGCAGCCACACGTAAGAAAAAGATAAAGTGCACCCTTGTACAGGCACTGAGGCTCAGTACAGGCTGTACGGCCCATAGGGGGAGTAGAGGTATAGCTCTACTCTTTCTTGACCACGGCACTAGAAGGGAGTGAGGGGTCAGCTTCATGCCCCGGCCGCTTTTTACCCCCGGGAAAGACCCGGTACCCATCGTACATGAGGCTGGGTGGGCCCCAGGGCTGGTCTGGACAGGTGCGGAAAATCTCGCCCCCCCACCGGGATTCAATCCCCGGACCGTCCAGCCCGTAGCCAGTCGCTATACTGACTACGCTACCCGGCCCACAGCAGCCACACGTAATGCATCATAATTCCTAACGTACTTGCTGACCGAATGCACTTATAGATAATATTTAATCACGACAGCAATATCTTGAGTTCGGAGATACAGGCGTATGATTCTTCGGAATGGTGCTGCCATCTCGTAAAGTTATGGGGAAAATGTAGACTGTAATGAGAGGTTCGCAGTGTCGCCATATTGATGCTGTTCAGGAAGTAAGTGCTGCTTTTTAATACCGGTACCTGTCTGAAGGAAACGGGAATGTCTGTACGGTGGCCGGCTTAGGATTCATTACTCATGTTATGTACAGTGTTCGACGTGTTGCATTCGAAAAGGAATAAACCGTTTCGGCAGCTGAATCTGTTTCTGAATAACAGACGATGGAGAAAGCCCAGAAACCCGACAGTCGTGTGACAAACTGTTGTTAGAACACACCACAGCCGCTGGCCTGCTTCATCAACACGGTTGGCAGAAGTACCAGAAACGCAATAATTACAACCTCCGCGGTGATACAGCGAGTCCGTTGTGCTTCTGTTCGTTTAATTGCACTCCCAGTGTAATGATACGATGTTAAGCAGATTTTTGAGTGTTTTTAATGAACGCAGTAATTACTGGCAAGGAGGCGTATACACTTTCTTTGCGGAAAAAAAAAATTCAAATGCTCTTGGAGAAGCAGACAGGGGGACGTCGAAGTCACTCTCTGAGAGTGCCATTATGAAAGGAATTACCATGCGGGGTATTGTCTGTTCGTCTTTGTTGCGCAGAATCGTTAATTAAATGCGTTCTTTAATTGTCGATTGTGAAAACGTGGCTGGAAGGTTATGGATAAGCAACATTACTATGGAGAAAACTCACGCAGTTGTACGTATTTACCGAATGGAAACGAACCGTTGTTGCCTGTAGTAAATAGGAGTTAAAATCCACATTGAAATTTAGAGAATTGACTTTTTACCCTAACCCACTGTCACGTATCTTCATAAATTACATATCCCCCTTTCCCACTGTAGCTTCAGCCGTACGTAAAATGGGGGATTTACTCATTCCCCGCTCTGCTGTCGTTTGAAAAGACAGGGAGGTTGCTCGACATACAGCATGAGCCAAAAGCCAGTTACACGTATTTTAGTGTAACTAACTTCGTAGCCACCTGTATTTATAATTTTTCAGGCGGGAGTGATTTTGAGAACGTGTTACGCCGAAAAGATGTCGCGTTATTGCTTTCGCTCTTTACTGAGTGACATAAACATGAACCTTGTGGTGGGCTCTGTACCGGCTTCATAACGTAATGCTGATACCGCCATTTTTGAGCGATAAATATGTCCCCCCCCCCCCGCCTGAAAAAAGGTTTTGAAAATCGCGTATTTTCCCATTTGATCGATTTTTTTTTTTTTTCAT
>Ga0131853_10026939_pt1 | contig 10331 bp, 8 predicted proteins | sample TergutLab28metaG_FD_92764 | JGI IMG/M metagenome (GOLD analysis project Ga0131853, IMG submission 92764) | Labiotermes labralis P1 segment gut microbial communities from Petit-Saut dam, French Guiana - Lab288 P1 (version 2) (version 2) | ecosystem: Host-associated > Arthropoda: Insects >... | reverse complement strand
GCCGAGCCAGATGGACCATAACCTTCATAACGAATAGGTTCGTAATTCTCAGTAGCGCCACTTTTAGCTTTGGCGATCGCACGTTCAATAATATCGCGCGGCACTTCTGCGACTTTGGCACGATCAACCACATTTGCTAAATTACTATTTAGGGCAACATCCGGCTCCCCATTTTTCGCTGCCATATAAATCTCTTTCCCAAAACGCGCATAAACTTTACCTCTCGCTGCATCCTTGGCTGCTTTACCATACTTAATATTATTCCATTTGCGTCCCATAAAAATGCCTCCTGTAAATACTTGAAATAAATAATTCTTGAATCTCATTATACCACAAATTCTGTATTTTTTGCACAAGATAAGCATGCATTTTCAACAAATAAAATCTCTTGCCGAAAAAAGGTGCGAAAACGACACCCTTCGAAACTTAACTAGCACGCTCTGAAACGTTAACATAAGAAATAAGCGGTGGAAGAACAGGTATCATACTCTGTGCCACCACGCTTCTCGACAAAACTTTGTGGCTTACTATCACGCTGATTAGTAGCAATTTAACTCGTACTCAATGGCACTAATCAACCATCCGCACCATTTTCATCATTAAGCTCCCTGCTTCAGGAACCATCGCCATCCCCATCATCACACCTGATGTCAATTGCACGCCATACGCAAACCCTTCATGCATCAAGCGCAACGCCTTTGTCTCCACCTTTGCCGCATCCATCTCTACACTTTGTCCCCAAACAAATTCCAAGCGCAAATCCGCAATATCTGTCGTTACCGCAATCGTATCGTCAGAAAAACGCAACATCACTTGCCCCTCACGGGCTGTTACTGTGATTTCTAGCTCCGTTTCTTTTTCTGCGACCTGCAAATCTTCCACATGAATATTAAAATACAGCCCTGCTCGAACATCATTCCCACTCCAACGATTGCCATCTACGATCGGGAGGTTATCATACACCATCTCAGGATTGTCGCAAACAGCATCCAGATAACGTTCCGTATAGGCATCGTCAAACATCATTAAATCCCGAAACCACAGCTGTGCTTTCTCGCGGAACAAATTGGTGCGGTAACGTTTGGAGCAGAACCAAACAGATTGGCGATCTTCTCGTTTCCAATCATTTAAAGCAGTAATGGCAGCATTAGGTGTTATTGGATATTGCGCCGAAAACGCAGTAGCTGAATCCGCCAAAGTTTCCACGCGCACGATACCTTGTTCGCGCATTTGTGAAAGGTAATGAAACTGGTCTTGTAAGCCTTCTGCCATTGCGGGCCATCCGAAACTATTCTCCTGTCCTACTTGCGCATAACGGAAGGTCAAACAGCATGTTCCCGTCAACACCTGTTCAAAAAACCATTTTGTCCATGCCTTATCCCCACCGCCGTTTTGATGATAAACTGGCTCGAGCGTAATAACATTTTGCCAACGCGTTGCACCTTCTTTCAAAGACAGTCCTGCATCGTACTGATAAATTGGGTCGCTTCCCAACATCTTGAAAATTGGTACAGGAATTTGATGCGCCACATCTTGCGCAGGAGCGTAAGCATTAGTTCTGCTAGGATAATACGCCTGTCCATAATAGCCGCCCCATAACGTATAACCATCGGTTCCCCATTGATCTTTGCAGTTACAACTAGCCCGCACACCGTATTCTGATGCCATATAGTCCAACGAAACCGCATCAATCATCCAAGAACCAACCGAGTGGGGATAAATGCCAAATATTGACTTGAATTTCGCCATAAGTGCGTCAATCAGACGTTTGCGTTCATCAGGGCTATATCCGACCGAAAAGCCGACATGTGCATGCCAATCCCATGGGAAGCGTCCACGCCACGGAATCCCTGCCGCTTTACAAAGCGGCTCCACAATTTCAAGCCAGCAACCAATTTCATGACGCGTGCTTTGGAGCATAGAAACAAACTGCTCGTCAATCATCGCGTCATATTGCATGAGAAACGTACCTGTCATGTTATGTTCATCCAACAATTGCAGCTGCTGCCGCACGGGTTCATACAAATCTACAGCTTCGCGGGGTTCGATACCGCGGATAAAGTTAATGATATTGATAATGGTCATATACAGTCCTCTTTTCTTTGCAATTATTCAAATCTCAGCCTAGTCATAATCATGTTCCGATACTGTTGCTAAATCCTTTGAAGAGCTTATCAAAATATTGACTAACTTTTTTCACATTATACCACAAATCAGTTGCGTTTGTAAGAAAATAGTGGTATTCTTAATGGAAAGTCATGACGAAAGGGTGATAGTATGGAAGTTTGGACAAATAATGATCATTATTTAAATGCGCATCTAGCCGAGGAAGATCAAGCCTTGAAAAATGCGCTGGCAGTTAGTAGGGAAAACAACTTGCCTGAATGGGAAGTATCTGCGACGCAAGGGAAATTTTTATATCTACTTGCCAAAATGAGAAATGCTAAACGAATCCTCGAACTTGGAACGCTAGGTGGTTATAGTACCATCTGGTTAGCAAGGGCAGTCCCCGAAGATGGCATGGTGGTTAGTCTTGAATTTGATGAGTTGTATGCGAATGTTGCTCGTAAAAATATTGAATATGCAGGATTGTCACATAAAGTGAATATTCTCCAAGGAGCAGCACTTGATTCAATGAAGAAGATGATTGCAGAGGATGAAGCACCTTTTGATATTATCTTTATAGATGCAGATAAGCCTAACAATCCTAATTATTTGAAATTAGCTTTGGAGCTCTCAAAATCAGGAACAGTTATATTTGGAGATAATATTATTCGTGATGGTGAACTCTGTAATGCAGAAAGTCAAAATGAAACAGTGCTAGGGGTTCGGCAGTTTATTGAAGATTTGGGCATCTCAGATAGGATTGAATCGACTGCATTACAAACGGTTGGTATTAAGGGTTATGATGGCTTTACACTTAGTATTGTAAAGTAAAAAATAGTATTTGAAAAGCGTGTCGTGAGAAGATCTTCTCGCAGCACGCTTATTTCTTGTCCAGTTTACAAACAATAAATCACATCATCACTCATAAACTGACACTCTGCTTCATCGTGGGTTACTAAAATAACTGTCTTGCCTTTCGTAGCTTCCTTTACATACTGCATCACTTGCTTTTTTGTTTCTGAATCCAACCCTTTAAAAGGTTCGTCCATAAATAAAGTATTATACCTACTCATCAAAGCTCGTAAAATCGCAACACGCCGCTTTTGACCGCCACTTAATTGATGCACAGCTTGTTTGAGACAATCAGCTGGCAAACCTACTTTTTGGATAGCAGCTAACAGATGCTTCGTTTCTAACGGGTGATGATTCACCATTCTAATATTGCTAGCAACTGTTAAATTTTCACAAAGACGATCTTCTTGAAAAACCACACTCTTTTTTAAATCCTCTAAACCTATCGTCATACCTGCATCAGCTGTTTCTAACCCCATCATGATCCGAATCAAAGTCGTCTTCCCACATCCTGAGGGTCCCATGATGCAAGTCGTTGTCCCTTTGTGAATCACGTAGTTAACATTTTCAAGTACGACTTTATCTCCATATTTTTTCCTTAGACCTAGCAATTTAATCGGCACTTTCATTTACTCACACCCTCTCCAATTTATTGATTGTTTGCTCTAACAAAAACATAAAAATGCGTTCGAAAAGGGTGCTAACGACAATAATCACAAATGTCCAAGCAAACAAATCTGCGGTTGCCAAAAAGATTCTCGCTTGATGTAAATGGGCACCGATTGACCCTCTTGGAATTCCAATGATCTCGGCAGCAACACCTGCTTTCCAACTTAATCCTAATCCAATTAGACAAGCTGCTTTGAAAAAGGGGAGGACTTGCGAGATATAAATATATAAAACTCTTTTTTTCATTGGCATTTTAAAAACCTCAGCCATCTCTAGCAGCTTTGTGTCAGTACTTTTAATGCCAGTTAAGATATTCGTATAAGTAATTGGCATCACCATTAGAAAAGACGTAGCAATAGCAAGTTGCCGAGATGAGACCCAAATTAACAATAAGATGATAATAGAAGCCACAGGGGTTGCGCGGATAAACAGAATAATCGGTTCTAATGCTTGCTCAATCAAGCGAAAACAAGCAGCGAGGGAAGCGAGTATGACACCGATAAAAGTAGCTAAAAAGAAGCCTGTGACAATCCGCCCGAATGAAGATAAAATCGAAGCCCAAAAGTCAAGTTGTATGACGAGATGTGAAAGGCGACTCAAAACAGAAAAAGGAGATGCTAAAAGAATCTCCTGCCCGATATACATACTAATGCCTTGCCAAATGAGCAACCAAAAAATAATTGCCCACAGCTTGATTGTTCTTTTTTTATTAATGGATGTAGTAGAATTCATCACTTGGCATCGCTCCACCGATAGATTCTGGATTTTGCTCAAATAACACACGTAAATAACCCGATAAAAGTTCTTCCATTTCGCTTCCTGCAATAAAAGTAATGTTTGAATGCGGCAAAGCTCTTGTAGCAATCGGCGCTGGGAAAAGATCATAGTATTCAATTAATTCAGCTGCTTCGGGAATGTTTCCGTTGACAAATTGCACGGATGCTTCAAATCGATCTAAAAATTCATTTACTAATTCTGGGTGATTCTGAATAAATTCTGTGCGAGCGACGATAACACCCATAATCAAAGCACTTCGTGGTCCGTCAGTATTTGCTTGAACAGCTTCCCATTCTTCAGTTAAATCAAGTGCTAGATTGAGGTCTTCATTTTGAGTCATCGCAACAGTTACAAATGGCTGCGGCAACATCGCAACCCCGTCCTCAGTGATTGCCATACGCGAAGCAACCTCAGTGTGTTCAGCTAACCATTCAATATTTACATCATTTTGAGGATCAAGACCATTGCCTTCGAGAATATAATTCAACACGAATTCAGGCGCACCACCAGCACCACTTGCATAAATGGTTCTGCCACGCAAATCTTCTATACTTGTTACCTGTTCTCCAGCTTCAACGATATGCAACACACCAAGCGTTCCAATCGCAATAACTTGAATTTCTCCACCTGTATTGTTGTATAAAACTGACGCGATATTTGGTGGTAAAGCTGCGATATCTAAATTGCCTTGCACTAAATCAGGAATGACCACATCAGGTGAACCAGCTAGTGTAAAGTTATAAGTGGCATTATTTATATTTCCATGATCAGCCTCATCCATAACACCAACTAATCCCATCGCACTTGGCCCTTGTATCACGCCGATATTGACTTCGACCGCCTCAGCCGTTTCATCTGTTTCAGTACCACTAGTTTCTGTTTCGTTTTGGGTCGGATCAGTTTCTAAGTTCACTGGTGTTTCTTCGCCTCTACAAGCTACTAAAACCATCAAACCTACGATCATTGTTACACATAAGATTAAAAATCTTTTTTTCATCATTTGTTTCCTTCTTTCTTTTCGACTGCTGAGAACAACTCATTGTTTTAACATTCGCGTATTTTTTCGCAAATAAAAGTATAGCAGATTTGCTTTCGATTTGCTATAAAAATCTTTGGACATTTCAATAATTATTACTATTTTGCATTTTTTGACAAGCATTTATTCAGGAAAATAAAATAACCACTAAACTTGATCATCATCTCAAGCTTAGTGGTTCTATCTTTTTACTCCGCAGTTTCTGGGAAATGCTCTTTCGCCTCATAATGCGTATGGAGCAATTCGTGAGCTAAATGGCCATTTGGCTCACCTAAATAATCTGCATATAATTTTTGAATCAATGGATTTTGGTGCGATTTACGAATAGAATTCGATCGATCTTCACCATACAATACCTTCGCACGTTCTACACGAATATCTATCTCATTTTTGAGTGCTGGGTGAACATGAGGCTGACCACCACCTGTTACACAACCACCGCTACAACCCATTACTTCAATGAAGTGGTAATCTTTCTCACCAGATTTAACCATTTCCATTAAACGTTTTGCGGCACCTGATCCGTGAGCCAATGCTACATTAATTGTTTTTCCACCTAATGTAACAGATGCTTCTTTGATACCTTCAACACCACGAACGGCATTGTACTCGAGTTGCTCTAAATCTGCACCTTCTAATACATCAGCAACAGTTCTTAAAGCAGCTTCCATCACGCCACCAGTTGCACCGAAGATGACACCAGCACCTGTATTTTCACCAAGCAAATCAGCATCAAACGCGCTATCTTTAAGCTGTGTAAACTGAATCCCAGCTGTTTTAATCATACGAGCAAGTTCACGCGTCGTTAAGACAGCATCCACATCTTGATGACCATTAACACTTAACTCAGGACGAGCAGCTTCACCTTTCTTAGCGACACATGGCATAATTGACACCATATAAATATCTTTCGGATCAATACCTTTGTTCTTCGCATAGTAAGATTTGACAATCGCGCCTACCATTTGATGCGGCGATTTACAGCTTGAAAGGTTAGGTAATAAATCTGGGTGGAAATATTCACAGTAATTTACCCATCCTGGCGAACAAGAGGTAATCATTGGCAAGACACCGTCATTTTGAATACGATGCAACAACTCGTGCCCTTCTTCCATAATCGTTAAATCAGCACCGAAAACAGTATCGTATACTTTATCAAAACCAAGACGTTTCAACGCAGTTACCATTTGACCAGTCACACCAGTTCCTACTGGATAACCGAACTCTTCACCTAGTGCTGTACGAATCGCAGGCGCTGTTTGAACAACAACATGCTTCGTCGGATCTTCTAGTGCTTCTAATACCTGATCGATTTCGTCTTTTTCAGTTAAAGCAGCAACTGGACACGCCATAATACATTGACCACATTTAATACATGGTGTCTCGTTCATACTGCGATTAAATGCCGGTGATACCTCTGTTTCAAATCCGCGGTTTGTGAAGTCTAAAATACCAATTTCTTGACGTTTTTTACAAACACTCACACAACGTCCACAAAGGATACACTTACTTTGGTCACGAACAATGCTTTCACATGAATCGTCAAACTTTCCAGGGTGAATATCCCCTTCAAAATCAACTTTCGTGATTTGTAATTCTTCAGCAACTGTTTGAAGTTCACATTTTTTATTACGCACACAAGTTAAACAGTCACGATTATGATTTGATAAAATCAATTCGACTGTCGAGCGTCGAGCGTCACGTACTTGTTTTGAACTTGTTTTAATATTCATGCCATCAGTAGCAGGTTGAACACAAGCTGCTTGAAGTCCTCTAGCACCTTCAACTTCAACTAAACAGACACGACATGCACCAATTTCGTTAATTTCTTTCATATAACAAAGGGTTGGGATTTTAATACCAGCATATCTTGCTGCTTCTAGAATCGTCGAGCCACTTGGAACTTCTAATTCTAAATTATCAATTGTTACCTTAATAGAGTTTTCCATTTTCAAAACCCCTTTCCTAGACTTTGATGATTGCTTTAAATGGACATTTCGCTACACATGCGTCACATTTAATACAAACATCAGTGTCAATAATATGAAGTTCTTTTCTTTCCCCTGAAATTGCATTAACTGGACAAGCTTTCTTACATAATGTACAACCTTTACAGTCGTCTGTAATGAAATATTCCAGTAATTCTGTACAAGTTCCAGCAGGACATTTTTTATCAACAACGTGAGCGATATACTCATCTTTAAAGTATTTTAATGTTGATAAAACTGGATTTGCTGCTGTTTGACCAAGACCACATAACGAAGATGTCTTAATATTAACTGACAATGCTTCTAAACGATCGATGTCCTCAAGCGTTCCGTGCCCTTCAGTAATACGCTCTAAAATTTCAAGCATACGCTTTGTTCCAATACGACATGGTGGACACTTACCACATGATTCTTCAACAGTAAACTCTAAGAAGAATTTCGCAATGTCAACCATACAGTTATCTTCATCCATAACAACCATTCCACCAGAGCCCATCATTGAACCAAGCTCAATTAATGTATCATAGTCGATTGGCGTATCTAAATATGCTTCTGGGATACAGCCACCAGATGGCCCGCCTGTTTGAACTGCTTTGAATTTTTTACCATTAGGAATACCGCCACCGATTTCGAAAATAACTTCACGAAGCGTTGTTCCCATTGGAATCTCAAGAAGACCAGTATTTTTGATTTTCCCACCAAGGGCAAATACTTTAGTTCCTTTTGAAGTTTCAGTCCCGATCGTATTAAACCACTCAGCGCCACGTAAGATAATTAATGGAATGTTAGCATAAGTTTCAACATTGCTTAATAATGTTGGCTTTTCCCACAATCCTTTAACTGCTGGGAATGGTGGTCTTGGTCTTGGCATCCCGCGAAGGCCTTCTATTGAGTTCAGAAGTGCTGTTTCTTCACCACAGACGAATGCGCCCGCACCGAGACGAATTTCGAGATCAAATTCGAAATCTGTTCCTAAAATCCCTTTACCTAACAGGCCTTGTTCGCGCGCTTGATCGATCGCAATTTGTAAGCGACCAACGGCAATCGGATACTCAGCACGGATATAAACATATCCTTGGTTGGCACCAACTGCATAACCAGCAATTGCCATCGCTTCAATAATCGAATGTGGATCACCCTCTAGAATAGAACGATCCATAAAAGCTCCTGGGTCACCCTCATCGGCGTTACATACCACGTATTTTTGATCTCCCTCAGCGTTATAAGTGAATTGCCATTTCAATCCTGAAGGGTATCCACCGCCACCGCGTCCACGAAGACCTGAATCTTTAATCGTTTCAATAACTGATTCACGTGTCATTTCAGTCAATGCTTTGTATAAGGCTTGATAACCATCAAAAGCAAAATACTCTTCAATATTTTCAGGATCAACTAGACCACATAATCTCAAAGCTAAACGCTGTTGCTTCCCGTAGAAATCAACCTCATTAATCGCTTGGATTTCATCGCCACAAATGGCATCTTCATAAATCAATTCCTTAACAATTCTGTTGTTCACTAAATGCTCTTCAACAATTTTTGGTACATCTTCAACCGTGATATGGCTATAAAAAGCACCATCAGGGTAAATAATAACGATTGGACCTGCTTCACAAAGTCCGAAGCATCCTGTTTTAATAATTTCTGTTGTTGATCCTAGATCATGACTTTTAATTTCTGCTCTAAACTGCTCTTCGATTTTAGCAGACTTAGAAGCCAGACATCCTGTTCCTTCACAAACTAAAACATGATTAAAGTTTGTATCAACTTTATTAACACGGAGCTCAACTTGTTTAAACACGCGGTCTCTTACTTTATTCAACTCTTGGGCCGTAATCAAATGGACTCATCTCCTTAAATTATAATATCTATGCGAATTAAGAATTCACAGCGAATCTCAGATTCACAGAAAATCAAGGGTTCACAGCGAATTTTATTTTGTTACGAATTTAATATTTCGCTATAATTCCTTCAACTTCTGCCTCAGTTAATTTACCGTAAACATCCTCGTTAACAGTAATAACCGGCGCTAAACCACAAGCTCCGATACAACGGGTTGCTTCTAATGTGAATTTACCGTCATCTGTGGTTTTTCCAACTTCTAAACCATCAATGCCTTTAATAAAGCCATCAAGTAATTTCTGAGCATCTCTAACATAACACGCAGTTCCCATACAAACACCAATGATGTAATCACCTTTTGGCTCTAATGAAAATTGTGAATAGAATGTTACAACACCGTAGATTTCACCTACAGGAATATCTAACTCATCCGAAATAACTTTCTGAGCATTTAATGGCACACAACCATAAATTTTCTGACACTCATTCAAAACGCCCATTAGTGCGCCTTTTTTATGTTTAGATTTACTCAAAGCTGCAAGTAATTTTTGGTAATTTTCGTCGGTACATATCTTTTTTTCCATCCATCGATTCTCCTTTAAACTAAGTGATTTCCTGCTCTTTAAACGCTAATTTTTAAAAATTTCAAGACCTGCTGGATAAGTTTGCCTTATCAATTTCATGCGACTTTTGTGAAAAAAATCACCTTAATAGCGGTAAAAAAAGTAGGTTTCCAAACAACCTTAGTTTTTTTGACTTTCTACCTATCACATTATATAACATTTGGCGCTAAAATTCAAGCTATTTTATCCAAAATTCCACAATAATTAACCATAAATTGCCAGAGTTAAACGCTTTTTTTGAATCTCAAAAAGTTAAACCTTAAAACGATCAAAATTTCGCGAAAATAGAAAAAACGAATGAAAATTCCTCACATATCTTCCCGACTTTTACACATTCAGAGCCAAGAAAACCGCACAAAGTATTGATGTTCCTTACTTTGAGCGGTTTTTATGTGCTCGAAAAAATGTTGTACACCAACTCTTAGCGTACTGTGCAAG
>Ga0131853_10026933_pt1 | contig 10332 bp, 7 predicted proteins | sample TergutLab28metaG_FD_92764 | JGI IMG/M metagenome (GOLD analysis project Ga0131853, IMG submission 92764) | Labiotermes labralis P1 segment gut microbial communities from Petit-Saut dam, French Guiana - Lab288 P1 (version 2) (version 2) | ecosystem: Host-associated > Arthropoda: Insects >... | reverse complement strand
CTGCTGGTGCTTGGGTTGTGATTCGCTGGTTGCTTGGATCGGCGACGCGCGGCTCACGACTGCTCAAGCGGCTGATTTCGACCCAACTACCCGGCTAATTCCGGCTTGGTTTAGTTCTGTTATCCAGTCGTTGACGAGATTGACCGCGTCAGTGAGTGTCATGTCGAGGTGAGCGGCTTGGGCTGCTTTTCCGTAGTCAACCTGCCAGTGGGGGTGGGCTGTTGCGGTTGGTGGCCATGTCCGGACAGGACGACCGAGGGCGATAGCGTCAGCTGCCCGAGCGGCGAAGATGGCTTCGGCGGCTTCGCGTATCTCCGTGCTGGTCGGGTGACCTTCAGTTCTAACAAGTTGGCGCAGTAGAACAAGGTCGACAATGTCACGGGGACGGTCGTTAACCCAAACGGGTGGGTCGTGTGGATCAGAACAGGCGTGTAACTTCTGGGCGATTTGGTAGCGCATAGCCATCGTGGCCAGGAAGTCAGGGGTGGGAAGTCCCACAGGACTCAGTGTAGGCGCGAATACCTGTTCTGCGGTTTCGCCAGCATTGCCCTCGTCGGAGGATAGCTCAACCTGGATTTTTCGCCATACCTGACCCTTGAAGAGTACGTAGATATAGACTCGGCGGGCTGGGATGACACGCGTTGGAGCTTGGATGGTTTCTATCTCGCTGCGCCGGAAGGTTAGGGGTCCCCAGGGTTCGGCCAGCGCGTCATCGAGGGTTTTTAGGAACTCTTCGAGGTCGCCGCGGATGAGTCCGTCAACATCTTTCGTGGCCCGAGCGCCGTTGCCCAGCCGATGCTGCAGCATGGTTCCACCTTTGAGCAGGAAGGTTGCTGTTCCTTGAGCGTCTACGGCGCGCTGCAGGGTGGCGATAACCACGGTGGAGGCGATAAGCCAGCCAGTTCGGCCACCACCACTTGGACCATCGAGTGCTTGTTCTGCGAGGTTGACCCAGTTTCGTAAAGTGGTGAGGCTTGTTGGTTGTTTCTCTTTGGGCTTCAGGTCTGCAAGTGTCACAGGTTTCGTCATCGAGTCTCCAAGATATGGGTAAGGCGGGTTACGTCTGTGCGGCGAATGTCGCCGCTGCGGGCGCCCTGTTCGATAGCTTGCTGTAACAGGTAGGTAGGTGTCCCATAGGCGATGCACTGCTCAACAGCGACGGCAGGAGTTACGGCGCGCATCATGTTCCACCAGGTAACCTGCACATCGGTAAGGGTTTGAACGTGAGTTACGTAGCGGTGGTCATCAGCTCTGCGGCTTCTGCGTGCTACAGGAACCGTCACGTGATAGAGCGAGGGGTTTACATCACTAAGTTCGTAAAGCGCCAACGCAGTCTCATGGCTCAATGCGGCCGTAGGATCACCCGTACGGAGTAGAGCGACTTGGAGGGACTCATACTCGATGCCTGGCAAGTGTGGGTAGCGGTAAATTCCAGGGGCAACTTTTAGCAGCCTGCCCCTAGCCACTAGTGCCTTCACCGCATCGGGATGAACGCTCAGGTCATGGATCGCCTGCCGACGCGAAACAAGACCGTTTTGCTCGAGCGCAAGTTCGCGGAGCGTGTTGCGAGCTAGTTCTCCCTGCGGTCCGGGCACGCCAAAAGGGTAGCACTAGTGCCACCACTTTGACGACCGATAGCTGATCGGCAGACTAGGTTAGGGCGGTTGCCATCTTCAAGGCCGAACTGGAGCTGAGCGCCCCGCAGGAGAAGTTGACTACACCCAGCCGCAGAAACTGACTACACCGACGCTGTGAACATGGCGTCGCTGCTGGTGCTTGGGTTGTGGTTCGCTGGTTGCTTGGATCGGTGATGCGCGGCTCACGGCTGCTCAGGCGGCTGATTCCGACCCAACTACCCGGCTAATTCCGACAACTGAGGCTGGCTGATTCCGGTTTCACTGCCCGGCTAGTTCCGACTTGAGCTAGGTCTGCTGCATGTTCAGGATGGCATCGAGGCTGATGATCGTATTCACGTGCTTCCCATCGAGCGGCTCTGGACTTGAGCGTTCAGGACTCCTGGCAGGCCGTGTTCCGTAGACGACCCGAGATGAGGCACAGTCGCGGGTATTGTTTAACCGTGAATTCTGTAACCGGCGATCCTAAGCTGGTGGCCGCCACCCGATTGACCTCGGAGCAGGCGGCCGCGCTGGCGAGCCAAAACGGCCTGATCGAGATGGGCGTGCGGCCTCCGCTGGACTTGTACATCCGGCGTCTGTGGGAGCGGCGCTCCTTCATCTGGAACCTGTCCGCCTCGCGCGCCTACGTCCGCAACCAAGGCTCCTACCTCGGCCAAGCATGGACGGTGTTGCGACCCATCCTGGACGCGGCGACCATGGTCATCATCTTCGGGTTCATTTTCAGGGGTGCTACCGCAGGGCTGTACAACCGAGCTGGATTCATCGTGATCGGCACGTTCATCTTCGCACTGTTCCAATCTGCGGTAGTGGGCGGGCTAGGCTCGATCTCAGCGAACTTAACGCTCATCAGGTCGCATCAGTTCCCGCGGGCCGTGGTGCCGCTGTCTACATCCATGACGGAGACGGTGCTGTTCGGGCCGACTATGGTGGCAATGATCGTCTTGACCTGGATTACCTCACTGTTTTCCACCCCGGATGCCGACGGATACCGGTACATCGCCTGGCCCACCTGGTCGTGGCTGTTGCTGCCGTTCGCGGCGCTGCTGCTGGCCGTTTTTTCCTCAGGCGTGGCGATGATGTTTGCCCGGCTGGGTGCCCGCACGCCAGACCTGGCCAATGTGGTTCCCTTCCTGCTCTCCTTGGGACGATTCGCCTCTGGGGTGATGTTTTTTCTGCCGGCAATGATCCGTCCGGACAACTGGCTTCGACCAATCTTTCTGCATCAACCCATCGCGGTGTTCCTAGAGCTGTTCCGGTCAATTTTCGGAAACGAGCCGAATATCCCGATGACCTGGCGGGTGTGGGCCGAGGCGGGTGGCTGGGCGGCGCTTTTCTTCGCGCTCGGGTTCATCATCTTCTGGCGGGGAGAGGAGACGTACGGTCGTGACTGACGACTTCGACTACGAGATTGATGCCGAACACCTGCCCACTAAGGCGGTACCTGGCGTGCTGGGTGCGCCATCGGTGATCGTCGATGATGTGTATGTCACATACAAGGTGATCGGCGGGCGCCGGAGCGGAACCACTGGCCGGAAGCAATCGCTGCTGAATCGGGCGATCAGTTTTGGTCGGCCCGACACCGGGCCGATTACTGAGGTGCCAGCTGTGCGCGGGGTTTCCTTCGTGGCGAACAAGGGCGAGTCAATCGGCATCGTTGGTACCAATGGGTCTGGCAAGTCGACGCTACTGCGCGCGGTGGCTGGCTTGCTGCCACCCACCAAGGGCCGGGTTTATGTTGAGGGCGAACCGGCGCTACTAGGCGTGAATGCCGCGTTGCTGCCTAGACTCTCTGGCGAGCGCAACATCATGGTGGGCGGGCTTTCGCTGGGCCTTTCCGCAGCGGAGGTGCGCGAGCGAACTCCGGCGGTAGCGGAGTTCGCGGAGCTGGGCGACTTCCTGTACCTGCCGATGAGCGCATATTCCTCGGGCATGGCCTCGCGGCTTCGGTTCGCGATCTCCACGATCCATACCCCCGACATTCTGATGATCGACGAGGCTCTGGCCACCGGTGACGCATCCTTCCGCACGAAGAGCACGGCCCGCATCGAGAAGATTCGGGAAAGCGCGGGCACAGTGTTCTTCGTCAGTCACTCTCTCGGGGCAGTGCGGGCAATGTGCACGCGTGTGTTGTGGCTGGACAAGGGTGTGTTGGTTATGGATGGCGAGTCGGACCATGTGTGTGACGCGTATCATGAGTTCATTGAACACCGCAGTGATGCTTCCTCTGGCGCAAAACTAGAGCGTACAGCCCGAAAACAGAAGGCGTAGGCGAGCATAGGCCATTAGAGAAATGTTCCACAGCGGCTGCAAGAGGCAGGATGAAGGGTCCGGTCCGGTCGCCTGCGGCGTGAACCCCTCTTTAGCTCGACTCTGACCAAAGTCGGGTTCTGTGTTCCAGTAGGAGATGAGCGGTGTATCGGGAGGGTGTAGCGACTGGTAGGATGGTGCTGTGCAGACAGCTCAGGACTTCCGCTTAGCAATCGTCGGTTTGGGGTACGTTGGGTTGCCGCTAGCCGCGGAGTCGGTCGAGGCCGGGCTCCAGGTCACCGGCTTTGATGTCAACCAAGCGGTAATTGAAGGGTTAAGAGCAGGAAAATCCCACATTGATGACCTCACCGACGGGCAGATTGCGGGGATGCTTTCAAGAGGGTTCGCTGCTACTGCCGAGGAGGCTGCACTTGCGGCAACTAATGTCATTGTGATTTGTGTTCCAACCCCACTCTCCGATGATGGAGGTCCAGATTTAAGCGCTGTGGTTTCTGCGACTAGCGCTGTTGGCCGAAACATGCAACCGGGTACGTTGGTGATCCTGGAGTCCACCACTTATCCTGGGACCACGGAAGAGGTCGTGGCTCCGCTGCTTGCAGAAACTAGCGGACTCATTATGGGAAAAGAGTTTGAGGTCGCGTTCTCTCCAGAACGAGTTGACCCTGGAAACAAACACTTTGGAACCAACAACACTCCGAAAGTGGTTGGCGGATTAACGCCGAGGGCAACCGCACTTGCAAGCGAATTTTATAAACGCTTTGTGCGAACAGTTGTTCTTGCCAAGAGTGCAAAGGAAGCCGAAATGGCGAAATTGCTTGAAAACACTTATCGCCATGTGAATATTGCTCTAGTTAACGAAATGGCTCGTTTTTGTCACGAGTTGAATATTGATTTATGGGACGTAATTCGTCTGGCGGAGACGAAACCATTCGGATTCCAAGCGTTCTATCCGGGTCCTGGCGTGGGTGGCCACTGCATCCCCATCGACCCGAATTATCTAAGCTATAATGTTCACCAGCGCCTCGGACACCGTTTTCGATTCGTTGAACTTGCGCAGGAAATCAATGCGTCAATGCCTGACTATGTAGCCAGGCGTGCAGCTGACTTACTAAACGAAAAACAGAAACCTGTTTCAGGATCGAGCATTCTAATTCTTGGAGTAACGTATAAGGCAGACATTTCCGATCAACGTGAATCTCCTGCCATTCCATTAGGAGAGGCATTGCTCAAAAGGAAAGCCACGCTAATGTTTCATGACCCGAAGGTTACCTCTTGGCAGGTAGGTGGTGAACGACTCGAAGTAATTGCTGATTTGGATAAAGCCGTGAAGGAAGTTGATTTAGTTATTCTGGTTACGGCTCACTCTGACTATGATGCTGACGCCATGGCTGAGGCGGCACAGTTATTCCTTGACACCAGGGGAGTTACGTCTAGCGATAAAGCAAGTAGGTTATAGCCAAGTGGATTCATCTTTACCTCGCGTCCTTGTGCTGCTACCGAGCGATTCAGCCTTAAAGGAAATACTCCTTTCGCATTTAAGAATCGCCCAAAACCCAGCGTTAATTGGTGTTGTGCAGCACGGCGCTGCAGTCACATTCGGTGACATTACTCGTAAAGGATTCCGAGCGAAAGAACGCATCGATTTCACGGAACATCATCTGGCTAGATCACGGACTGCTGAGTTGCTCAGTTTTAATCACATTGAACGCGTGGTGGATGCCCAGGCGGGTGATGTTGTAGGGCGAGCATTCAAGTCGGCTGCGAAACGTGCAGATGTCCCCTTCATCAAACCAAGCATGTCGGATTATGATATTGGATCTGAAGAGATAGGTTCTGAAGTAGGTGAGCTTTCGTCAGCATTCAAATTTCGGACAAGCGTGCTGGCTCCTGCACTAGAAAGACTACCTCGGATAGCGCGCGTGTCACGTCTAAATGCGCCTTCTTCGATCATTAGGGGAGAGAGGCTTGCTCTAGCAGCTGAGCGAAGAAACTGGTTAGCCGCGAGAAGCCTTTCGGGGAATCAAGTTTCTAGCATAAGGAAGGAAAATCTATTTGATTCGATTTTACTTCAGCGAAACGGAGCAAACGCTGAACAGATTGAACATCTGCTACAAGTTGCTAAAGTAAGCGGAGCGCGTTTAGTTTTTGAACTCGATGATGATCTGATATCTACGGGCGCAGTTCACCGGCTGACTACTACTGATTCCTACCAGAAAACGAATTTAGCGGCACTCAGGCGGTTTGCTCAATCCGCAGATCAGGTGATAGTAAGTACGGATAGACTTTCAGAAGTGGTGCGGTCCGAGATCGGAGTGGAACCTGCAGTATTCCCTAATCAACTCGACCCCGCACTATGGATGTCACCTATAGAAAACGAGCTGCGGAATGATCGGTTCTTGCGTTTACTCTATTTTGGAACGGCTACTCACGCTGCCGACTTAGCCCTGCTTGATGGCGTAATAGAAAGGGTTAGCAAACGTATCGGACGAGAAGTTCGACTCGATGTTTTGGGTGTCACGAGCGGCAAGTTACCAAAAGGTGCCTTCAGGTTGAAGCCGCCAGTATCACGTTATGAGGACTTTGTGTATTGGATTCGCATGAATCGTCAGCGTTGGATTGCGGGTATCGCACCACTCGTCGATGATCAACTGAATGCTTCAAAAAGCGACTTGAAATTGCTTGAGTATGGGGCTCTTGGACTGCCAGCGCTGGCCTCCAAGGTCGGTCCCTATCAAAATGCCGATGAATTGGCGATGTTGGTTGATACACGGGCTGGGAGAAAGGGATGGATCGAGGCGTTGTGCGAATTGTTATCTGATCGCGCAGCCGCGAGAAAGTTTGGTAGAGTGTCACGGGAACGCGTGCTGAGCGAGCGTGTATTTAATGATCAAAGTGTTGGCGAATGGGGTCGATTGATCCTCGGATCTCAAGTAAGGCAGGCCAATGATTAACTCGCTTAAGCGTGTTATTAAAAGGAATTTCTCACAATCTATTGTTGACAAATTGTGGAAGCATTACAAACGAATGCGTGGCGGGTGGTATCGCGGGAGCGCAATTCTCGGGCGTTTTATGCGAAAACTCAGCGGTGAGGCGAGGGCGCTGCGTAGTTCTCCGCTCTTTGACCACGAGTATTATACCGCCCAGATTGGGGAGCCACACCTCGGGAGACGTGCTGCTGCTCGGAAATTTGTCCGCTTTGGAGGGGGCAGGCACTCCCCTCATCCACTAATTGCGCTCAGTCACTTTCCGAGGCCAGCCATACGGAAATGGCACAAATATGGTGCTAGTGAAATGTTGCATTATCTCAATTCGCGTGAAGCAATGAATCATGCATGGAGTGTGTATTTCGATCCAAGAGAAATTGGTGTCTTATCGGGAAGCGGCTCGGGTATCACTAAATTTTTTTTGGCGTTACAACCTGCCGCCGAATTCTCGTCGTTTCCCGCTTCAGACGGCAAGACGTTAACTTGGATGGAAATTCGGAAGACAGCGATTGAACATACCGTAAGAATACAAAAGTTGGAAGTTCTTCGAGGCCCGAACCCGATGCTCGACAATTGGGACTACGCGCGTGAGCGCAGGTGGATTTCGGCTTTGCATAGATCTCCTATAGAGCCTCTTGTATCAGTTGTGATGCCTGTCTGGAACAGGGAAGCAGTGATTAGCAGAGCTATTGAGTCGGTGCGCGCCCAAACATATAGCAACTGGGAGTTGCTGGTGGTGGATGATGGTTCCACTGACCGTACTCGTGAAATCATAATAACAGCTTCTGAAATGGATTCTAGGATCCGACTTATTGAGTTAGAGCATGATGGGGTTTGCGTTGCTCGGAATCATGGAATCGATCAGGCTCATGGAGAGTTTTTGGCGTTTCTCGACTCTGATAACGAATGGAAACAACACTTCTTGGAGACAATGGTGGCAGCGATGCTTACCGGCTCGCATGACTTTGGGTACTCCGTAATGGAGATTGTAAATGACAAAGGCATTTCTAGCTATCGTGCAATAAAAACTGATCTGAATAAACTTGTAAATCGAAATGTTATCAGCATGATTGTTATGATGGTATCAACCGCGCTCGCACGTGAGGTTGGCGGATTCAATCCTCGATTCCGGCGGATGAATGATCATGATTTCATCATTCGTCTCGCAGAGCGGGTTCAACCCCAATTGTTTCCATTCGTCGGAGTCGTGTTCGATGATAAACAAGATGGCACAGAAGATAACAGAATCACTACCACGGAGCCGCAGAATTGGAAGCCAGCGGTTCAGGCTTCATACTTTTCTTCGCTTGCAAGAAATGACGCAAGAGTGCAAGGGCGTTTGTCTGTAGTGGTTTTGTTACGCAATTCAACGCTATGCCCAGTTGATAGGCTTCGCGCGCTTGAAACTTGGCTAGAGGACATCGACTATGAAATTGTGGTTGTGGATGGCCGACTCAACATTGAACACTCAGTTGCAGTGGCGATATATGTTGAAAAATCGTCGAGATCAAGGTATGTTCGAATATCAGACCAGCCATTTGATGCAGTGGGCTTTAACGCGGGCTTTGGCGCATCTACAGGTGAGTTTGTATTTTTGTTGAATGGTTTGTCGATTCCGCTGAAAGGTAGCGCAACGAACCTCGTTCGCAACATGAGGAACCGTGATGTACTTGGTGTGCAGCCAGTACTCGTGGGCGCGGATGACCTAATCAGCGGGGCTGGCTATGCCTTCGGCACTGCCGACGGCTTCCCGGTTCGGTGGCTTGAAGGACACTCCCCAGACGATGCGGTGGGGTTAGGCGAGACCTGTTTTGCCGCGCTTTCACTACGGGCACTGTTAGTCCGAGGCGATGACTTAGAAGCTGTGCAAGGAGTTGATGGGTACTACACTAGCGGTTTAGCCGATGTGGATCTTTGTCGGCGGATGATTGAGTTGCGAAGTGGATCCTTTCGTGTTGAGGAGCATGTTACGTTCAGAGTTCCAGACAAGGGTAGTGAGCGAGGTGTCGCACTGGATGCTATTGACTGGGGGTACTACCACGCTCGCTGGGGAAACTCCTTAGTCCCGGATGTGGATCGGCTTGCCGAAGCGAGTGGATTCACTACTTTGGGGATTCGAGCAAGCGAGAGTCATTCGGATCGGTGGCAGGCTTCGACCGCAGGAATGAGCAGAAATGGTGTAGATAATCCCACCCCTACTCGATGGGCTCTCCGTAACCCAGCCACGTTAGGTTCTGTTGGTGACTCGTGGGGTGACACTTTTTTCCTGAGTCATTTGGGCGAAGAACTCGCGGCTCGTGGATTAGCAGTTAAGCACTACAGGCAAACTATGGGACAGGGTGTTTCAGCGTTACATGACGATGTCCAATTTGTATTGAGAGGACTGAGACAACTATCGCCCATCCCAGGATTGTTAAATGTACTCTGGGTTATCAGCAATCCAGAAACTGTTACAACATCGGAATTGCGCGGGTTTGATCTGGTGTACGCTGCATCACCAAGCTGGGCGAGAAGTATGTCAGAAATCTCTAAAGTAGATGTGAGGACCATGCTTCAGGCTACGGACACGGGGCGGTTCTCTCCGTTTGGTCCAATCTGGGACTACTCGGATGATATTGTCTTTGTCGGCAACGCACGGCCGAGTCTTGGTCCCCGTGCAGTTGTAATGGATGCGATTTCTGCTGGTGTGAATGTGAAGGTGTGGGGTAAGTACTGGGATAAGTGGATTAGCCCTCAGCGCCTGGTCGGCACGTACATCGATAATGATCATCTCGCAGCGCTCTATCGAGGGGCAAAATTGGTACTGCTGGATCATCATCCTGAGATGGCCAGGAGGGGATTCATCGCCAACCGTGTCTTCGACTCAGTCGCTTCAGGTGCTCGTGTTATCAGTGATCGTGTGGAGGGGATCGAGGAGATGTTCGGCGGAGCGGTTCAATGCTACGACTCACTTGAGGAGCTGGCATACCTTGCATCAGCTGAGGGAATTGAGGATCGCTTCCCTGACGATAGCGAAATGCTCAATATTGCCCACGAGGTGGCTCAAAAGCACTCGTTCAAGTCTCGCGTTGATAGGCTGGCTGCAGACGTGCAGACTCTGTTACATGCAAAGAGTATTGTTGATCCACCATCACTAGAATAGGGTGTTGCCTCGGCAGGAAACCGGACCAAGCCACCTTACCGCTAGAGATGAAAGCTGCTCTGGATGCGCAGCCCTCTGTTTTCGGTCACTTTGCGTTCTTCGCAGCTTGGGGCGCGAGAGACACAAGTCTATTTTGAATCCGTCTACATGGAGTAGAGTTCAGTTCTGGGGCCGAGTTGTGTTATGAGGGAGAGAGAGGGAAACTCCTCGCGCCAATGCTCGATGCACTTTCTCTCGTCCTCACGAATCATGTCATCCATCACGATTAGGCTGGTGTCGGCGAGAGCTGAATGAAGCATCG
>Ga0131853_10026932_pt1 | contig 10332 bp, 5 predicted proteins | sample TergutLab28metaG_FD_92764 | JGI IMG/M metagenome (GOLD analysis project Ga0131853, IMG submission 92764) | Labiotermes labralis P1 segment gut microbial communities from Petit-Saut dam, French Guiana - Lab288 P1 (version 2) (version 2) | ecosystem: Host-associated > Arthropoda: Insects >... | reverse complement strand
GGTTTTGGTTGGGTTGTGTGTGGGAGTGTGTGGGTTGGTGTTGTTGTTCGTGTTGGTGTGGTGGTGGGGGGGGGGGGGGGGGGGGGGGGGGGGGGGGGGGGGATGTGTGGGAGGATACATGCTAGTCATGCTTACACATTAAAAAAAACCAGTAGGATGCTCATATGGGGTTCATACAGGTCACAGCATGGAGAGCAAATATTAAGTCATTTGTAACCAATAACGAAACAGAATTCAGAATTTTGACTTTTTGGACGCATTAGAAAATAGTAAAATTTAGAGTCAGCCAATTGGGAACCATGAGAATAAATCAAGTAGTGGAAAGAAATTTGTACAGGTTACCAGCTACCTCATACTCATGCCAAAGAAGAGAAGCCGTCTAGGCGTAGTTAGGTGACGTGGAAATTTGCGTCAGTCTGTTTTGGGAAGTAAAAAATTAAACATTTTATAGATAGTAACTTGCATTACTTAAACAGGATACTGGTGACATTTGAAATTAAAATTGATGTGTTTTTTTTATATTGTTCAAGTGAAAAAGTTTACAGTGCTACGTACATTAATACAAGAACTACTGTAAACATCATTTTGGGCAGTTATAATATAACAGAAAACTGTAATTATCACAATATTGAGTAAATTCCTGGCTATATTTTTTAATCGTTTACGCGAGTGTTTTGGGTCCTCTGAGGAAACACTTAGATTCCCTGAAACCAAGAGAATATCTATCAGCTGAGAGCTAGAATGGGTATACTATGATGATTACTGTCTTTCAGGCAGAATTACACCTATTCTTCTGCCCTGAAGATACAGGCAACAGGTTCTACTGAAATGTCAGTAAATAACACTCTACATCACATCTCCGAAAGCAGTAATCTTAATTATTGGGGCATTTAAGTAGTGGAGAATGAAGGAGGCTGGTAGCATACAATGGTAGTTACAAGAAATGGATGTATATTTTCAGTTGTGGAATCTGAAGGGAACACACTATTTGGAAGATATATGTAGATAGCATGATAGTATTAAATGGATCTTTTAGTATTATGTTTCAAAGTGTGGACATGCTTCATTTGGTTCAGGACAGGATTAGTTCTGGTCTGTTAAGAATGAAGTGATGAACCTTCATGTTCTGTAAAGGCAAAGAAATTCATGAGCACTGAAATGTTTGTTAACTTCAGAAGAAGGACTCTGCACCACATATTTAGTTAAAGCTTGATATTAAACAGATGCTAATATGCTGTGTTTCTTGTCCTTGTCCTGTTAAATGTAACTCTTCACAGAAGACAGAAAATGCCATTGTCCACACATGCAGGCATGGGCATATAATAATGAAAATAAATCCAGCTGTCATCAACTGCACTGGGATTTAATGTCCAGATGATCAAGATTAACAAGCCATGTTGTGTCATGTGTCAGGCAGTCATGATATTCATGTGCCACCCCATGGTCTCTTTTTATTGTTTTTCCTTGATTCATGGTAATTAATGAACTCAGTACATTAATGGATTATTTAGTCACTGTTGTATTGTAAATATACCTTAATGGTCACATTGTGACTGTAACACACTGACACATTTTATGAATTTAGGAAGCACATGGCAGTCTCATGACAAAGCAGGAAAATGTTCAAGACCTGCTAGAAATAAGTTTGGTGTGTTCTAGGATGTGTCAGTATGGGGTCTGCTAGTTGTATAGTAACATTTCAGAGGAACTTAAGTGTCCCACTCTAGAAGAGTATTCTGGAAGGGTCAGTCCAAAAACAAGTTTATGAGTCTCATATTTGAACTTTTTATTTATACTACTAATAAAACAATATACATGCAATTTTGTGACTGCCACTTTGCTGTTTACCATATCCCTACCAAGAATGATGTATTTGTTGTAAAAGAAAACTAGCTTTTTGATTCCCTGTTTATAGAAGTATGTGTCAAGCAGTTGCAACTACCATATCACAGCTGTCTTCGCATCATCATCGCTTGTAAATTTGTAGCCACCAAAATGACCCTTTAGAACAGGAAATAGATGGTTGTCACTTGGTGCTTGGTGCCAGCTTCTTCATTTTCAGGGGCCCAAGGTGTTTACGCTCCATGCTGGCACATTTCATCTGGGGTATGGTGATGAACTCGTGTCTCATCTCCAGTGACAATATGCTTGAGAAATTTGTGGCAACTAACAGCATATTGTTGCAGGAATGAGAGGACACAAAGTCATCCCTTTTGTTTTGTGCTTTCCTGATGATGCGTACAGCACTCATCATGTACATACTTTGTGGAATCCAAACCCCTATATGATCCTGAAAACTGTTCCATGGGACAAAGTCAAGTTTTGTTATATTTCACTGATCATTATTCTTGTATTTTTGAGAACTGCATTTTACACACATTTTCTTGTCTGGTGTACTTGCTGTTGTGGGTCTGTCATTTCTGGTACAGTTGTTTGTACAGTACTTGTTCATCAAGATGTAACATGTGAACTCCATTTTGCTGCATTCTGTTGGTTAATCATGTTTACATAAACTTTGATGGTATGACAGACTTATGCTGCATTCACATTTCTTGCACACCAAGACCATATTACTGCCTGGGCCTGATGCTGAGACCACTGTTTTAGTCAGGTTGCTGTCACCACATGTGCAGTGCAGAGTGATAACCCTCAACACAGTGTTGTCATTGGAGAATAGCCAATTGCTTTGCAACAATTCCAGTCAGTCTAAGACAAGTTGAAATGACATTTTGTCTTGTAAATTCATTTTTGGACCATCCCACATGTCCTGAAAATGAAGTTTGTTCATCCAAAATCTTGGTAAATAGCTACAGAGGACTTGGTGTCAAACGTCCAAGTCCTTAATCTTCACAGTCACTGATGTGAGAACCTCAAATTTTGCACTTAGTAGGTTGTTGTCTACATTTCAGCACACATGAACTTGATGTAACTCACTGTAATTGTGAGACATACAGCAATGATTAAGGTTTACTAAATTCACTTTCAGAATATGTCTGTTACTGCAAAAATGCAATTCAAGTGGATTCAGTAACACTTTTTTCACCAAATTTGAAGTTTATAAAAAAAAAATATATACGACTCTCCAGAAATGGAAAATTTATCTTATATAAAATCCAGTTACAGCTGATGATAAGAATAATACAAATATCAAATTCCATGTAATCCTTACAACAACAACAAAAATCCCCCTGTGTAGACATACACAGAAATTAAAACTGGATTTTCATATGCATTACTTAGATAGGAATAAGAAGTTTTACTAGAAACTGTCATTGTAAGCATTTGACCAATAAGGAAGTGGCAAAGAAGGAACAAGGTCCTGCAATAATGAACTGAAGTCTAAAGTAAATAATAGACACATACCATGCCATTTTGTATAATGGAAACCATGTTGATATTAAGTTGGTATTTATCCTACTTTTGAAAAGCTGTAACTCTTGTGTTGCTGTTACTTTGTATGCCATGGATGAATTATATATGTATATGTATATATGTATATATATATATATATATATACATACACACACACACACACACACACAGTGAAGTGACAATTGAAATGTTTGAATGTATGGTAAATGCCCACATTCTCACCAGTTTTATATTTTGGGTGTGCTGGAAAAAATAAAGAATTACATGGAGTATACATTGTGAGTGTACTCGGAATGAATATTTACTGACATATTCTGTTCCTGTGAAACTGCTTTGTTCTATAACAAATGTTCTGAATATGCAGTAATGATTTTTAAAAATTCCTCCTCCTGCTGCACAAATTAAATTCCACTTTCCAGTTCTGGTTGGATGTTTCATGGCCCTTACAGTGTCCTTGGTGCAGCCAGATATACTCATTTATATACTGCTGTCACTCACTGAAGTTTATAAAAATTGAAGTTTTATATATTACTGTAGAATGCAGAAAATCTTTTTCTCTAATGATATAATATGTGTAGTGTTAATAAAACTGTGATGTTTATGTGCACACAGAATGACATCAAGACCATGGCTTTAGTGCTATGTCTGCCTGTGACAGAACAACACGCTGCAATGCAGTGAGAACTGTACTTGTGCTTAGCAGGCATGAACAGAGCTTCAGGATAGATAGTGAGATCATTTCTACCTCATGATATTAAATGCTGTAGCATTTGTTAAACGTGATATTATAGTTCTGTAAATATATTAATGTTTCATATTTGGATGGTTTGTTGAATCGTGACTTTTTGTGTTGGTGTTCTTTATATGTGCAAATAATAATAACCCTTATGGATGGAATGGCAAGATGGATTATGGTAAAAGATGGTATGTGAAATTGTGCAGTTATCATTCAACCTGCACACTTTTATAGCATGGTGCCAAGACAGAGGGGCAACATTACCTCTTTCCATTTTACTTTACTTATCTGAAGGCCCAAATGAAACAGGAGTTATGCACTACATCAGCATTAGTTGTGCAAGGAAAAGATGTAAAACTAACTGATGAGAAACATTTTGTATATTTTTTGTTTACTGGAAACTACATGTTTCCAATAAATGCCCATCGGAACAAAGAAATGTCCAACTAACTAACCAGGTAATGACAATAAAATGCTTAAATGATGTTAATGTTAGTTTTTAAGTCAACACAGAATTCAGCAGCACCTAGAATACAGTTATGTGTTATACCCACAATGTTAGTAATACAGTAACTCACTCAACTGAATGGAGTGGCATAGTCATAATTGCCTGTTTTGTGATTTGTAACCAGTAGGTACCTGGTTCAAATCCTAGCTGAAGATATGCTATGCTGGGCGGGTTCATGGTTATCTCAGTCTTGCCAAACACATGTTCCAACTGGGACCATAAATTTGGGCAATTCCATTCACATCCTTTCAAATTCATAATTCACGTTCATTCTGTTCTGTCACATTTCATACCACAGGACCGTAGCATTTGACAGATGGTCATAGAGTAATAAAAATTATTCAACCAAAAACTCACTGAAATTATTGTAGAAACCTACAACCTTCTGCATCCATAAGGAATACCATTACATGCTCAACATATTTCAGCATGGAATGCACCTTAACTACTTGTTAACTTGGTATTTAAGAAACCTACTTGTATTTGGAGGATACTGATGGCACATGTATTCTGAAAGCAAAATGTTATGTATTTTGGAGCTCAGAACAGCAGGTTATTGTGATTCTGTAAGCTGATGCTACAATCTTAAAATCTCATAAATCATTGCTGGCAGAAATGCAGATTCATTTTGGCTGTTCTTCATGGTGGCAAAGTTAACTGTAAGAATAAACTTTTTCTTAACAAGACACTACATTTCATCTAATATAAATTTGTTGTCAAACACAGGATATCTCCATATTGCAGTGACACAAGAGTGCAACACACATGGAACAGAAAATAGTGCTTGTCACAACAATCATGCTGCAGGCCCACTTATCATAACAGAGAACTCTACTGGTATTTGTTTGGTCTGCCCACATGTTTACTTCACAAATATCTAAAAGTCTGAAAGAGTGCATGTTCATCTTGCATGAAAATTAGCTTTCTTCATTATAAGACTTGTATTCTAACCATAGACAGGCCATCACCAAAAAAACAACAATAATCATTGTACTGCCTGTTTAATGTTGTTTATTTCAACCACACTATAGCAAAATAAATGAAATCTTTAAATACCAGTGTGTACAGGAGCCAATTCAGAAGTTTTATATCTTTTTGGTTATGTTGTATTTGGTGTGTTACATGTGGCACAGTACAAGATTAACTAAATATTATATACCATAATACTTTTCCTCAGATGTACATTATTAATGGGTTTTGTGTGGCAGGAACCTAAATAAAAAATGCAGGTATTATACAAGAACGTTCATCTGAATATGTAGCTAGCATGCAACAGCTACGCAAAACTGGAAGTTACAAGCATTTATCGGTATAATATAATTGAAAGAGCATGGACTCGTAGACTATGAGTTATGTAACAACTCTACAGAGAGCACAACTAGTTGGTAGCTGTTCCACAGACAGTTTCAATGAAAACAGTTCCTAAAGATTATTTTCATCATTTCCAAGTAACTCTTTAATTTCATGAAATAATACTTTAGGAAGCCAGAAATATTCCTTTATTATTTCTGCTCTACAGTTACATTATCTGGCAGCCAAGAAGCTCGGCTGTATTGGAGTTTTATTTACACTACTGGCCAGTGCAATGTTACTGTGAAATGACTACCAAATTTTATGCATGTTTAAAATCTGTCATCAGGTCTGACTAGTATTTTTTTTCCCTTCCCAGAAAGGTGGGGCAATATCTTCTGATGAATCACATTCACATCAAATCCTCTATTTACCACTATTGTGTATTTCACACAGTGCAATGTGATCTATGCACCTGACACCAAACTGCTGCAGACCTCATTCTTTAATGCTTTTGTTTTTTCTAGAAATCTTACTGACCCACCATGTAAATTCCCACAATGGACATTCCATAATAATGTCTGGTTGTAGTGCAACAAATAGAAAATTTAATTCTTTTACTCCTCTTAGAAAACTGGTACCCTAAAAATCTTTACTGTATAGTATTTCGTAGTACACAATTTAATCCAGTTTTAAAAATTCTTTCTTGGACCCCGAAGCCTTTGAAGAAGAAGGCACTACACCTTTGAAATATCAGGAAGCATTAACCAGGGACACAGTGTCACATCACAGAGGACCTGATACCTCAGCAACACTGCTATGGAATCCTTCTCATTTAGAGAAAACCTTTGATTGGTTACAAATGGAACGACAGGCAGATATGGCTTCCTTACAAGGTACCATCATGGCTGCATCTGGTAGTTTTCCTTGCCTAACACAGCTTATTTTGTTATTAATATGTACTTGCATATAAATTCACACCTTCAGCAAGTCTTCCTACTGCAGACTGTCAAAAAGAATTATAGTTCAAGTACAGTACTTTGACAAACTTTGTGAAGACTGGGAACATTTTCTTTGTTGCTTTTTCTGCTCTGTTAACGGCTTCAGGAGTAGGAATTTTCAAAATCTCACGTTTCAATCAGTTGAAGGCACAAGTTTTTGTATTAAAATGTGACTTGCAATACAGCGTATATACAAGAAGAGTCACTTGTCATATTTACAGAATAAATACTGGCCAAAGATATGCCCAAGAATGTAGAAAAAAGGTGCTACAACAAAATGTTGCTATGCTGCCTTTTAAAATACTTGACAAAGAAGTGCTATATAAGTGATAAATTTGCTTCCTGATTAACAAAAGATGTATCACAGAACAGATGGAAAAAAATTTAAAGGCATTCCTTGTTTTTCAGACAAGCCGCAAAGAAACAGTAAGGAAGCAGTCTCTATTAAGGTTATGGGTGTTTGGGACATAATGTCATATAGTCCAGCAAGTAGGTACCAACATTTCAGAGGACTCTATTGGCTCCATCGTAAAGATAATATACCTTAAAACTGGGAGAAAAAAAATGGGCCATGGAGTATAGATTGTTCTTTTCTACTTCCTGTTATCAACCCAGCCAACTTCCCAAAATGGCTTTGTTTATTTCTAAAGGTGGAGGCAGTATGTTTCTCTGAAAGTTAGTAACTGTTTACCAAATTTCACTGTGTTGTATCCCAGATGACCACATTTCAGGCACATACCATATCTAATTTCACACTTATAGTCAATCTCTTTTTCTTAACCTGAGAAAAAGAAACTTCTTCCCTCTTGTGAAAGTACACAGGAAGGTTTAGCTGCTGGTAAGTAGATGCTAACACAGAATTGCAAAAGCAGATGGGAACTGGACAATCTGAGAAAATAATTAAAATGAAAACAATGGAGGTGAGAAGAGGAATGTACAATCATGTAGAAATATGAACTGAAAATAAATTAAGAAATATGTCCATTATATGTGGACATTATCTACTGCCCCTTGCTTTACAATGTCTGTTATAATAAGATAAAAGTTTGTGACTCTGTTTTTCGTTTGTTTGCATGGTTGCTGAGTATTTGTGATATGAATAGGTTTGTTGTGCTTATTGTAACATGAAATCTCAAAAGCACAGAGTTGGTACACATTTCCCCAAGGTGAGGTAAGGTAAGGACCTTGCAGACCCTGCGATTTGTGAATACCCCCATAGGTTGTGTGGGAGGGGGCAAATGTACAGATTACCAAAATTCGTTGCGGCTTCTTTTGGACTTTATTCCATTCTGACAGAAGACAGTATAGTGGATCCCTGTTACAAGATCTGGATATAACTGCAAATAGTTACAGGAGGGCCCCAATTATCAATTTATAGAGGAGTCTCCCAGAGGTGTCTATGGTACTGGCTCCAACTTAAGAAAGAAAAACCATTAGATTGTGAAACATACAACATGGATATTTAATTTAATTAATACACCAACAAGTGCACATATATTCATTTAATGATATAAAATTCACATTAAAACACTTAAAACTCTCCTACATGTTTCGATCATTTGATCATCCTCAGGGAGCGTACTGTTCCATGCTAAAATTATAGTTTAAAAAAACACCCAGTCATTTACATCATTACGTTCAGTTGGTCCTGTGGCAGCATGTCTTGTGTATTGTGTGAGTCGTATACTGTTCAGAATGAGCCTGGCAATGGATACAGATAAAAACAACATGGAGTTTTGAACAGAAGCAATAAAAATTACTCTTGAAGTTCTCTACTGTTCTGATATTATCATTTCCTCCATTTCGTTGAATTTTGCAAAGAACATATTACTTAGAGACAGATTGCATCCATGTTAAACCTACTGGATATAAAAAAAAATTTTGGGCTGTTGCCATTTTCATAGTTGGTGACTTACGAGCAATAATTTTATATATAATGTGTAAGTACATTTATGCTGTTTGTTTGTACCAAATTCTACGTACATGTCTAGCTCCACTGGTTGATAGGGTCGTAATTACTGCTATGAAACCAGAATCCAATGACAGTTTTTGTGAATACTGGTAATTGGTTCAAACTTTGCAGTGGGGGGAAGAAGGGCACAAGACAGCATGGTGATCACATAATAATTGTACTTTCTCACCTTGGAAAAAAAAAATTGTAAATATGTTTGTAAAATATATAATAAACACATGAAATGAAAAGAAACTGTGTTGTATAATACTAAATGGAACAGAAATTATGTCATAAGTAAGACAAAGCAAAGTATGGAAAAGCTGAAAACAGTAGTATTACTTTGGACTGTCTATCATCTTGGGCTTTTTTTTAACACTCTGTTTTTAAAATGGTTAACGTGACTTATTTGGGGTTGTGCATCATCACGGGGGTTTTCAAACACAGTATATTTGAAAAAGGATGTTTCCATCTTTAAAGTGTATAGGTTCCTAAGTGGCTGCCCATTTGAGTGACACAAATTTACAGGTTTTAACTAGGGTACATATGCTGTTAATTGTAAATATCATCAGCAGGTGATATGAACCGAAAAACTACCAAAACAATTGTTCAGAGATGACAAGAAAATGAAACTCATGTACCCTTGTACAGTATTTAGGGTTAAAATCCAAGACTAGATACCAGCAACACCTACAAATAATGGTTTGGGAATTGAAAAACATTCTTAGTTACAGGGGCAATCAGTCTTTTTGATGTGCTGCCAAAAGAGAGCAGGAAATTTCACAAAATGAGCATAAATATTGAGGCAGGTTAAACCAACTGGTTCTGTGACTTCCTCACCTCCTTTCTGAGCAGTAACCTATTTTTGGAAAGAAAAAAAGAATAAACTGAAGAGATTGAGTAAATAAAGTAAGGATAATGTACCCAATATCCATGCTATTAAACCTATTTATTAAACCCTATGTTGTAGTATGAAGACTCACAAATTTTGGGGCAATATGTAACAACATTATTACATGATGAAACACCAGTCTGTAAGCAAATTTTCTGGCTCTGTCACTCAGAGTTCTGACAGTACCCGTTAAAAACTAAGGATAGACAATGTTTGCCGTTAATGTAAGAGAGAAAACTAGTTCACAATATTTGTAACACGAGTAGTTTACAGTTGTACGTCCAATATTATTAACTGCATTAATCCTTTACAGAGAGAATGGAACAGAATAAAACATCAAGTTAAATCCTATCTGCCCTTTGCTGGCATTGTTTGGAGCTCACCACATTCTCCACATTAGCAGGTAAAGGGTTAATTGAATGAGGAGTTCATGTTTTGTCTCTCCATCTACTTGACACTTATTTTTAATGGCACATTCACTTTGACAAACTCCAAGCCAACTTTATTTACACCCCCCCCCCCCCACCCCCAAACCTTTATTTGATTTTTTTCCTTTTTTTTTTTAATCAAAACCCATTGAGT
>Ga0131853_10026931_pt1 | contig 10332 bp, 3 predicted proteins | sample TergutLab28metaG_FD_92764 | JGI IMG/M metagenome (GOLD analysis project Ga0131853, IMG submission 92764) | Labiotermes labralis P1 segment gut microbial communities from Petit-Saut dam, French Guiana - Lab288 P1 (version 2) (version 2) | ecosystem: Host-associated > Arthropoda: Insects >... | reverse complement strand
TGATGTGACAAGTGCTTTGCATGATATTTTGTAATTAATTAATTGTATTGAATTGTACTGTTGTACCTAATGTACTTATGACCAGCTTCCATATCTGTAAGATTTCAAGGAAGGTTAATAAAAAAATGATGATGATGACGTTTCTATGTAATGCATCTTATTAAGAATCACCCTGTGTGTGTGTGTGTTTTTTTTTTCTTACATACCGGACGGTACTAAACATTGTTCTTACAAGCACATGAGTTCTGGATCGTCGTCATAGTTGTGACTGTGACCTACAAACAATATTCCACACCTTCTGCGAGAATACTTCATAAATATCAAATACTGCTTGGACGTCAAACGTTTCAAATATGGCCATGATGCAAAACGTATGCGCCAACACGTGCGTATAAAAGGAAAACGCCTGCTATTCCATCGTTATATCGGCAGTTGGTAGTAGTTACTAAAATGATCAGAACATTGCAGTGAAAGGTATGTTAGAGTCGTCATTGCAGCTCCCACGTGTACCAAAAAAAAGTTCACAGTGTACATCAAAATAACTCCCCTTAGTGAGTACTGTTATTCTCTCCCGTTTGGTATCTATACATGTAACATGCATTGTGGTTGCAGTGATGCCATCAAGGGATATAAAATTTGATCATAGTTAAATAAGTATGGCAGGACCAAGTACACAGCACCTCTAGACAGCAGATCATCGTTATTATACCAATGATAACACGATTCAGAAAGTGTCCCTTTCACAGTGAATAAGCACAGTATGTGAGGTTTGAGGTTCTCACAGCAGTGTTGCAGTGTACTCAGGTCTTCTGAAGTGTTATAATATGTTGTTGGGAGGGGTTCCTAATGTTTTGGAGGGCCAAAGTGCTTTCGTCTTCAAGGGACAACCGGTCCTGTAAAGAAGAGGACACTACAAGCCTTCAAAAAGCCAGGAACTACTTGCCCAGTGACACATCATCACATGTCAGAAGACTTGAATCCTAAGTATAAACAATCAAGGCAGTTTTCTGTTTAAACCTCTGATGGGTCTATGTTAGCTTTTGTTGCTTTTACAATGAAGAGTTGTAAAAATGCACGTGCTGGCTTCCTGATATGTGTCTGTCTCCATATCATAACCGAAGAACTGATACACTGATTTTCATATCCAAGACCATAAGTTTTATTTAAATTTGTCCACTTATTCCAGTAGTGGTTAAAATCAGACACAATGGGCATTTTACATGAAGAAGCATACGTGTTTCTGCATGTATCTGAAGTGCAAATCACTAAATATTTGCAGGACAGAAAAATGTGTTGTAGAAAGATATGGGGCCTACATAAAAATGACACACATTTTATGTTGAACGTGCATCTTTCTGCAAGTCTGATGTTGGTACACTATGCATACATTTTCCAACTGCCATAACGAACCACGGTGGTCTTCTCAACACATGTAAAGATCAAAGCCTTCAAACTTCTGTGATAAAGTACTGTGTCACAAAGTGACTGGTGGTAGCATTAAATATATCTAAATTCAGTGCATGCATCGCCAAAGAAGACTGGAAACGAGAGGAATCATTTTTGGTACTGGTATTAGAAAAAACTGCTGAAATTAACTAATCCTAACCACTATATGGCTATATCCAACCAGCCCATTTCAACCCATCAGAGTATCAGGGAATTACAAAGTATGAAGGTAGAGTGACCTATTTCTGCATGACATTAATAAAACCATTCATGCACACCTGTCTGTTAGTACAAGGAGTATATAAACACAAGCACATGCACATTTGTACTCTTAAACATACACAGGTGTATGAAAGGAGGTTGTAGGGTGTGATGACACCTAATATTGTGCTCAAAAGAAGGTTGTAGAGTTTCATTACATCTAATTTTATTTCATGTAGGTATTATTACAAAGTGGCCAGCACCGAAATTAAATTTTTTTGGGCGGGGTGGGGGGGGGGAGGGGGATCTAGTACCAGTTTAATAGAAATCTGTCATGTACTTTCATATGTGAAACATGCAGACAGACAGATGCACCTGCCCCTTTATTCATTAATTTAAGGCAGTCTGTAAATTTAAGGCATAACTAACTAACCAACCAACTAACTCCATAGAGCTGAGTCCTTCATGAGAACAGGTCCTCAGCCAGTCAATAAATTCCTCACATTTTATGGAACCTGATGGTTCATTACTGCATTCACAAGCGCCCACCACATATACAAAGGCATACAAATCATAAACAGATATAACACTGTGCTAGTTACTTCAATTAAAGTATTACAGGAATGATAGACACGAATCTTGATGCTGAATGGTCTGTATGGATGTGCTGAATATGACATGATAGAGACTTATAATTGTTGAATGGTCTGTTCCTGACATCGTCTTCATAATCTGTGCAGTCCTGCCATTAAATATGGCTTCTTGCAGTCTCAGTTTCTGCCAGCAAAAATTCCTGCCCCTTAAAAATATTCTCCAGCTACATTCCTCTGTTGTTTAATGGACTAACAACAATTTTCTAATTTTACAGTTTTGAATTGGATGGACAAAATAGTTCCCTTTAAATACACTGCATAATTGCTGTGTAACTTGTTAAATCACAGATTTTGAAGTAAAATTAACTCAAACATCTGAGTATATACTTTGTTTACATAATGTAATGTACATATTCTTGTATTTTTACAGGTCATAATGGTGCACTCAGCTATGATGTTGATTTGGACAAGGTGTTTTCTGTGTAATAACTCTGCGGAGAATGACCATCATTGTGAAATGGTTAAACACAGCTGAATCTTGACTGCTGATGCATCACTGTTCCTATGTGTATCAAAGTGTGTGTGGGTGTGGATCATAATGTGCGAAATGAACTATGCCAGGAAGATGCGAGACACGCTAATGTGATGTGTGGTGTAATCGAGTGAAGTACTGTCAAGTGCGAATTTTGTTTCTTTGACGAACACAGCTTTCAGCAGTCAGGAACTCTGGATTTAGAAGGTAAGATTCATCAAATCGGTATATTTAAGAAGCTATTTTTTTTTGTGGTATGGACTTCTGGCCAAGCATAGCTTGCCATACTAAAAGCTCTTTGGACATTCTTCACACACATCACATTACAAGCATTTTATAAGCATGCCATTCTGTCATTTTGTCAAAGTCTTGTAACAAATTGGCAGTTTGTTAAATTCAACACAATGATCACAAATATCGGTAAAATGCAGTCAAACAGAACTTTTAATACAGGGTGGGGCAAAATACCCTCCATACTTTCAGTAGGGCATTGTGAAGGGAGGGGAGGCTGTAGAATAGTGGGGTTGGGTTCGAAAGGTGCAGGTAGTTGGGAAGTTCCCGTTACAACACTCTGCAGTCATAAAGATGGTTTGGTCCAATGAGCAGCGCGCATTTGCCGTCGAAACCTACTTTTCGCAAAGTCACTCTATCGTAGCGGTGCAGCGTGCGTTCCGTATTCGCTACCAAATCCCCCCTCGGGACCGAGTACCAGACCGAAAATCCATTCTGTTGTGGGTTGAGAACTTCAGGGAAACGGGAAGTGTGTCTGAAAAAAGATGAGGATGACCATGAACCTCTTGAACACCAGAGAACATCGAGGCTGTCAGACGGTCCATTTTGCAGTCTCCCAGGCGCTCTGCACGCAAACACCATGCAAACAATGGCCACCACTTTCAAGATATTCTTTTTAAGACTATGTGATTTAAAACTTCCCATGTTGTAGTTTCAGAATCCAAAAATAAAATTTTTGTATCTCGAATAGTTTTTTTTGTTATTCACCTTAAAATGTAGTGAGGTTATTTTGCCCCAACCTGTATTTATATTGCTAAGAGGTGTTTCTACATAGCTTGTCTTAACAACAATTGTTAAGACAAGCTATGTAGAAACTCCTCTTAGCAATATAAATATTAAAAGTTGTGTTTGACTGCATTTTACCGTTACTTGCGATCCTATCAACACAACGGGGATGTCTCACCTAAAAGTCATCACATTGAGGTTAGAGTATGGACTGTCCAACTACAAATGTTATCATTTACCAACAAAATTACAAAACAGAATCACACTTGTTGTAAGAACAATGTTATGTGGGTTACAAAACTGGCAATGTTGCCAACATATAGTATGGGAAATACATCACACACACAACAATATCATTGAAAATGTATTTTTCTGCCTGAAAGCTCACAGTGCTGTACCTATAGACCACTGACTCCCTATACCAACTTCTTATAAGTCTCAATTAAAACCTGAAGACAGATGTTAACAATTACTGTTCTTTTGAAATGTCATATGAAGGATAGGCAAGACAATTTGATGGTTAATTCTTGTGTGTGTGTGTGTGTGGGGGGGGGGTAGTGGTGGTGGTGGGGGGGTAGTGTTCTGACATTAAGAATACCTAGAGACATGCTTGTGTTTGGTCATTGATGGGTAAAAAGTATATTTCCAGTGCACACTCCCATTCTTTTATTGCTTCAGTTTAATGATGATATAATTGCTGGTAAATTGGTTCATGGGTTCTTTAACATTGGTCTATGCAGTCAGTTTTCACCATGACCTGCCAACACTCTGCTTCTGTGTATTATGAGCTTTATGTGGGGAAAGTGGGGGAAAATTATGATTACCTCAGAGCAGCTGGTGGTAAAAATACATTAACCTTTAAAAGACCCACAATCACGTGAGAATGCGTTAAAAAAAACCTAGAAAATCGTTTTATATATTTAGGCAACAATGTTATTTACTTAATTTTTAAGGAATGGCGTAGATTTTCCACAAAATGTCACTTCATAACTTTATCTTTTCTGCTCAAATAATACGCATGTTCTTCATAAGCCATGCACTAAAATTTAAATACTCACCCTAGCTGGATAAAGGTTGAGTATCTTAACTGTTTGAGATAGTCTATTCCATGATCCAGGATTAAGAAAATGTTCCACTTCCATGCAACATTGTATGCAATACTGGAAGGATACTTGCTAAATATCTGGTGTGGAGAAAACTGTACTGGGACCCAATGAGAGCAGCCTCAGTGGGTATCATGACTACACAACTTGCGTGAACAGTTGTTATTATTATACTGTTACATGCTATCATGCATTGCATAATGAGAACTTTTTCAGAGTCACTATGGTGCAGGTAACTGCACTACATTATACTAGGCCAAAGCTGGCAAACCTATGGCACGCATGCCCAAAATGGTATGTGGAAAGATTTCCTTGGCATCTGGCATTCACTCTGTTCATATTCTTTTTTATTTTTCACCCATCCAGCATCTCTATATTGCGAAGAACATGTGTATATATACACATATCTAGTTGCATAGAGACTGCATATGAATTACCATCACTATGAAATAATACTGCGAGTGAAAATTTTTTATACAAGTTGTAAGCAGTGTGAAGAGTTGACCAGATATTTATCATGGGGGTGCCGGCCTGTCAGTGACTGGACAAATACGTCACATTGGACAAAACATTTTAAAAATCTTCTTTTCAAACAGGAAGTAGTAGCAGCCCCAGTTATGACCACATTTTCTTCCTTATTGCATCCCTCAAGGAGGACTTTATTGGAAACATAATGTAATAATTATATTATGTATTAATAACAATAATAAGTGCAGTACAAGTAATAATTGTGGAAGACTCCAAGACCTTATTTTGCTCTTCAAAATTCCCATGGGCAAGCAGAAGATTTTTTTCAAAATTTATAGATATTTGGGAATGACCCTCAAAAAGTCTTGCCAGCCCTGTACTAGACAGATCTGGCCACATGTCTCAGTGCGTGTGGTCACTTTTGGTTACCTAGATGACTGTTTTGCTCATGCTTACTATTAATATTCTTTTTTGTGGTGTTAATTTAATTATGATTATCTCACTATTAATGTCTGTAATGGTTTTTTTTAAGTTTCGTATATATGTTAATGTGAAATTTCCTTGTGGTTTTCGTCTGTTCCTTGAGGTTTATTTTTAATGTATGACATGAGGGGTTGTTTCTGTGAAAAATGTCAACACCTGTATTCTCTGGACAAACTTTGTGTCACATGGTTACATACTGATCATTTGTGACTTGTTTCCACTGCATCATTTATTGTAGAAATGGCCTTGTGCCTAACTTTGTTAGGGGTTTTCCTCTACTGGTTTGTCACTTTTTCAACTTACATCATGTGTGAATTGTTTTCAATAGTATCTATAATCTTTATTCACCATCAAACCAGGTGTGCTTCAGGCAAGTCTTCCCAGTTGGGATGCTTCATTGCTCGATCATGGAAAAGTCTGCAGTATGTTCTGAGAACTGGAACTACTACTGCAGGCTGCTTACAATGGTTTTACTTCATAAATGCAAAATTCTGCAGTCTTTTTACCTGACTTAGAGAAAATTTCATGCTGGTGCCTAAAATGTTTACTGAGTGTGACAAAACTCAACAGTGCTGTAGTTTCACATTTGACGGTTTTTCTTGCATCATGTCAGCTCTGTCAGTAAAGGGATGGCTGTAGACTGGATTATGGCATGTTCATTTGCTTAAATAATGTTCTGTTCTGTCTTGTCAGAAAATTTGGTGTAAATGAAGCTGTCAAGTAAACTGCCTTAATCTGATACCACTTGATTCCAGCTACATCTCAGAAAACCACTTTTTTATAACCCACTCTTTCCTTAGTATTGAGGAGCAGAAATTAAATTTGACCAGTCAATTTTCATCTGATATTGGGGTTAATACATAAAATGTTACCATCTGATATTGGGGTTAATACATAAAATGTTACCTGCAAATTCTAACATGTCTTTACAGCGTGGATCATAATAACATGGGGAAAAATTGACTCCGAATCCATTTTGATACAGGCAGAGTCTTATAGGTCATAGCATGTTGTCATTACATACATTTGAGTATGTTACAGAATACTGTGAATAATGAGATTTTTCTTCTTTAGTGAATTCATGACTGTGGAAGGTTTTCAGAAAATCGGTATCAGCAAGACTAACTGTTATGTCATTACATTGTGGTTACACTGATATCACTGTACAGTTCCCCCACCATTCACCCTGAAGGGCAGTCTTTTATCTTACATAATTATCCCTCCCTCATTAAATTAGCTTGATTACCTCACTGATAAGCATAATGTATATTCTTACTCGGACTCAGTGATAAATACTTATGTAAACTTTTTTTATCACTACCATCAACTATTGTAACGTGTTTAACCCAATGTATCTACTTGGTCACTGATTACATACACAGAATGCAGGTGCAGAAAAATACTGGACTGTGTGCAACAGCAGCAGGTTATGTTCTAGTGCCTATATTTGTAAGCTTTATCTACATACCCAGGTTACATGTACATGAGATGTAGGGAATTTAATGATAAACATAGTTTCCACTTCAAAACAAAATATCTCATCAATTACTTTATTCCCATTCAGGTAATATTTGTTTTTGCATATTTCTTTTTGTCTTCATTTCCTTTCTTGAGCCTTACTGAAAGATGGAACCTGCATGGCGCACTTCATACTCAATTTTCCATATTTAAATGACAGAGGGTTTACAACTGTCTGAAAATGGCCCCACGGAATTAAGTACTGACATACACTTCTGGCCTTCTGCTACAAGAAGTGGAAGTTAGTGAGATTATAAGCGGTTAATTCAGAACTTTTAGAGCAGTATGAAGTATGCATATTTCACAGACTGATAATACCTTTTTGCATTACAAATCACCTGTTTCTCCTAACATTAAAATGGAATTACTTTGACAACTGCCGCATATGGCAATAATACTAGCAGTTTACAGAAACATATTTTATATCAACAAGAATTTATTAAATTCCCTTTTTACGTGTCGATTAGTTTCTCAAACCTGCCGCGTTGCATAACCCTTTTTTTAAAATCACATGTTAATAACAACAGTGGAGAGATAATAGTGGCATTTCGGCTCCTTTCATAGAAGGAAACATGACCTCAAATGACTTGTTGACCTTGTCAGGTAAAGATGGCTTCAGAAATTCTAATTAAGCTGTTTATTTCCTCCCCAAATCATGCGTAAATATTATACACCAGGATTGAATGCAACGTCATACGAAGCATTCTATCAAATGCATGCATTCATTGTTTACCTGTTATAGCTTGCTTTCGACAGTAACACTGTGTATTGTGCTACACCGCTTCCTGTAAACTACAGTTGTTTCTATGCTTCCTACACACGGATCAGAGCACAGATCATCTAGTGGAGCAGAGCTTCCAATAGGTATCGATGGGGGTCTCTAGTTCACTATGATCCGACGTGTGCGGCCATTAGATGTGTTCCTTTGGAGTATAGATTTTTCTCGGCAGTTAACTGTCTAGTTTATGAGGTCAAAATACATTGCCAAATTTCTTCTTGTTAATAATAGGATAATAACAGTGTGGTTGGTTGCGAAATCTGAATGTACATAAATATTTTTAGATATCATAAATGCATGACTGAATGATTGCAGGGCTTCTAGAACTTCGCTACTTCCGTAACAGTTCTCAATCTGTACGGAAGATGGCAGTAAAATGAATAAAAATTCTGTCGCATAGGAATTGCCAACTTCGTGATAGCGGACACCATTTGACCTTGGCAGGCCTGTTGGGTTCCTGCGATAGTTCAAACTGTTATGTTTGTCACAATTTCTTACTATTCGCTATTTAATACAAAACAACTCGTGATTTCCATTCTAGGAACGGAATCTCTGTCAAGTTCAGAGTCGTTAGCAATTATTAGGTTGTGTTCAGGTTCCTGATTGGGGTTCGGGTGTAAATCATGGGTGACGGATTCTGCGAAAACGGCTTGTTACACGTTAATCGTTCTGTCAGATTGTGTGTGCCGAAACACGGTTTGGAAATGCTCTGGTATGCGAACGAAAGGTACAAAGACAAATCTAATTATTTCAGTTTGCATATTTTATCATTTATAGATTCATGTGGTGGACACTATAAATTGTATGCTTTTCCCGGTTATCAGTTACCGAAATAAGATGGCAACCTATGTTATAGCCGAAATATTGTGTAAGTAATGCCCCTTCTATAGACAACTTACGTGTGTGAACGTGTGTTCCGATGAAATTGGCAGGATTGTGGCAGGCACAAATGTTATGTTCGGTTCATATGCGGACTTGGGAGGCAAGAGAATGAACATTAGATACGATTTATACGGTGTAACTCGAAAGCCACACTCAACACAAGGAAGACTCTTTTCACCAGCACATTGGACTCAAATTTAAGGAAGAAGCTAGTAAAGTGCAATACTTAGAGCATATCTTTGTATGGTGCTGAAACTTGGACACTTCGTACAGTAGATCAGAAATACGTGGAAAGTTTTGAAATGTGATGCTGGAGAAGGGTGGAAAATATCAGCTGGACAGATAGTGTGAAAAGTGAAATAGTGCTGCGTAAAGCTAAGGAGGAAAGGAACATCCTACGTACAGTAAAAAGAACGAAATATAACTAGATTGACGGCATTGGTCTTCTAAAATGCGGTACTGAAGAAAAGGTAGAAGGAACTTGGAAAATTGTATGTAGTCAAACACAACTGTGTCACATGAGGTGTATTTAATGACTATATAATGGATAACTACATGTTTCGGCCTGTACTGACCATCTTCAGGTTGTCTTAGGGGAACTTAAGATCTTACTATAAGCATGCACGCGCACGTGGTGTAGAGATTTCTACATACGGGCCTTATTAGCAAAAACAAAGACAAAACCAGGAATCTAATAAGTTACACACACACAACGGGGATGACACACTTCCTAGGTAGAAGGAAGGGTAGAAGTGATGGGAATAATAAGAAGAAGACGTAAGCAGATACTGGATGGCCTTAAGGAAATTGGAGGATACCAGAAACTGAAAGAGGAAGCCCTAGATCGCATTCGGCGGAGAACTGGCTTTGTGAGAGGCGGTGGACCTGTTGCAAAAAATACTGCATGTTGAATGCAAATAAAGGTGTTTGAAAGTTGGCAGTGTTAACAAAATAAAAAAAATCAACTCAAAAAAAAATAAAAATTAGCGTATATATTGCTAAAAATGGCGATTCTCATTCATTCCGCTTGTAAGTCCGTACTTCACCAGACTGTCAAACTTGGGGGTCAGAGGGTTACATTTCTGTTCTCTCATTGAGCCACAAGGGAATCCATATCAAAATAATCTAATGTTGCAGGGGTAAGTCGCTGCTTATGAAGAGTTGCCATTAAAACGAATTAAAAACCGGGGCACGTAATTACTTTTAGCTGTCGAAGTGAAGGGGGGGGGGGGGGGGGGGTGTGGAGTAGTAAAGAACTTTTTTGAACCCGGCATGTTAAATGAAAACCACTTTATTTATTACAAATTTTCA
>Ga0131853_10026929_pt1 | contig 10332 bp, 6 predicted proteins | sample TergutLab28metaG_FD_92764 | JGI IMG/M metagenome (GOLD analysis project Ga0131853, IMG submission 92764) | Labiotermes labralis P1 segment gut microbial communities from Petit-Saut dam, French Guiana - Lab288 P1 (version 2) (version 2) | ecosystem: Host-associated > Arthropoda: Insects >... | reverse complement strand
TAATTTAAGTCTCACTTCTAATTGTTCAGGCTTTGGATCTATTAAATAGTTTTCTACAAACCTTTCTAGTCTTGTAAATGCACCTTTTGTATTAGCACAAACGCGTATTAATTTTTTCCCTCTCGCCTCCATGTTTTGTATCAACGATGACGTCAGAGCTTGCATCAACCTAGTATTTCACTTCACTTCGCCTTTGGATGGGAACACTGCAATTTTTGTCTTCAACTGTTTCTTACATTCTTAGATATTCTTTTACATGACACTGCACACTTAATTCGGAACTTCTTCGTGGTTAACAGATCCGGCTTGTAGGAGCCTGTAAGAAGTAGAATAAAATAACAAGTGGCATCTAGTTGGTTTTTTTATTCTTCGGGTATGAATGTGTTTAGTGATCGGCCGAAAGCGAATCAAGACTGAGTGTAAGGTCAGACTTCTTCTACATTGTGCTGTATGGAAGCACCATTTCGCTTGTAAGGTTAAGCAACAAAGGGGTTTCGCTGTTCTAATTCAAGCAGTCAACCGTATTATTGGACACAAATAGGCCTATTGCGCCTACACCGAGGAGGAAACTGAGATGTTTTACACACTGTTTTGTCTTCTTTCACTGTCGTGCTATGTAGATCAGTATCGCGTTCAGGCTTGTTTCCCCGAAGCAGTTAGTTTCTGTAACATGAACGTCATTCTCGGAAGTGTCAGTACGGAGCTACAGCAAACGTTTAGCGAGTTTTTACATCAGTAACAACAAATTATGTGTGGAAAGTCCAGGGTTGTTTTTTTTATAAGTATGTAACTTTAATGTGTTTAAGATATGCAGAAATATAATTTTGCCTGTTGTTTTTATTGGTGTGAAACTTGGTCGCTCACATCAAGGGAGGAAATTAGGCTTAGAGTGTTTGAGAACATGGTATTGAGGAGAATATTTGGGCCTAAGAGGGACGAGCTAACGAGTGGATAAAACAACATAATGAGAAGCTTAATGATCTGTATTCGTCGCACAATTTTTTCGGGTGATAAAATCGAGAAGAATGAGATGGGCGGGGCATGTAGCGCGTATGGGTGAGGAGAGGGTGGTGTATAGGGTCTTGGTGGGGAAACTGGAGGGAAAGAGACCACCTGAGAGACCCAGTCGTAGATGGGAGGGTAATATTAAGATGGATCTTCAGGAAGTGGAATGTGGGGGTATGGAACGGATCGAGCTGGTTCAGGATAGGGGCAGGTGGCGGACACTTGTGAATGCGGTAATGAACCTTCGGTTTCCATAAAATGCGGTGAATTTCTTGACTAGCTTAAAACAGTAGAGTTTCTCATGAAAGACTCTGCTCTATGGAGTAATTAAGTAAGTAAGTAAGTGAGTAATTAAGTAAGTGAGTGAGTAAGTAAGTAAGTAAGTGAGTAATTAAGTAAGTAAGTAAGTGAGTAATTAAGTAAGTAAGTAAATAGGTAAGTAATTACGTAATTAAGTAAATAAGTAAGTACTTAAGTAAATAATTATGTAAGTAAATAAATAAGTAGGTATGTATGCACCATTAATGTAATTTTGTAATATGTATAAACCAGTATCAGTTTAATTAAAACACTGAACAATTTTAATAAAATGTTAACAATTAAAAAGCCCAATTAACTTCGAATAAAGCATTCATATTGTAAAAGTCATTAATTCAATAAATTTCAGGGTAATTTTCATTTAAATAAACTGATATATGCGTTTCGAAATGTTAGATAAACCTTCTGGTACGTACGCATGCCCGTTGTGCCCTGACCTGGAATTCAAGCGCGCGCGCGCGCGTGAGATAGGTCTGGCCAGGGGTGGGAGGTGAGCGGGAGTGTAGAAGTCTATGCTTCCACCGGTTTCTGGACCAGAGAAGTGGTGATGCTGTTTTAGGAGTAAAAAGCTGGATCCAACCCTATACTGCGCACAGTTAGTGGGCAAAGACCGCAGAAGATAGTGGAGCAGCCACCGTCGGTATCACAGGCAACTATCATACCGGCGTCAGTTATATCTTTACTTACATCCAGTTTAAAAATGGGGATTAAGAAGCGGAAGAGACAAGAGGAATATTTCGATGTTATTTAAGTGAATTTTTTCATGTTAAATGTCGGTAGTAGTGTTTATATACATATGGTAATTCAGAAATCTACTGCATACACAGAGCCATCTATTTGCCTACCAAGTAATCTGGGAAAAGGAAGAGAAAAATTGAAGATTTCTCATCACATCTAACGGTGAGTTATGTGTTTGTGTTCAGTGAACATATGTACCTTGTCATATTTTTATTTACGCTATCTCGAAGCCCATAATTCCACAAAACAATTCGAAATAATTTTGGAAATCAACAACATTGTAGCAACAAGATAGCTGGGAGGTTATTTTGAAATTACCCGGAACAATACAACGTACAGATACATAGTATTACACTTCTACTGTTACGCGTTGTGATCGCTGCAATTCAAACTATTTAACCACAGTGGTTTTTAAATAATGGCTTAGTGTAGGTTAAAGAACACGCGTAAGGCTTCAGGCTCTCGCAGGCTGTTGCTGAAAAGTGAAGTGTCCTTAGGCAGAAGTAGCTGACTGAGCCCCATAAGGCAGGAAAACTGCAAGTACTATAAGAAGGAAATGTTATGTTTTGTTGATCATGCAACTCGATACATACGTGTAATGAAAAACTAACCTGCCAACAGACAGTCACCTAAAAAGCACAACACGTACCAATTGCTGTATATAAACAGTAAACCTCCTGATGATGGATCACAAATATGCTCGAAACATGTAGAGGTTGACTGAAGAAATAAACTGAGGATAAATATTGCATAAGTTGGTTTTTATTGCAAGGATATAAGAAAGAAACCTAAATTTAATAATCGTACAACACTATGCGACTGTATTCAGTTTATTATACTTCTGTAGACAGCTCTACATGTTTCAGGTGTTGACACCCACCATCAGGAGCTCGTACAGCTGTAATTAATGGTATTAGACCCGGTACGTAAAGACAATTTTTATTTGATCTCAATGGCGTTATTCCCGAAGTATTTTATAAGTGAATCAGCTATGCACACAATACTATTAACTGACCCTGCGTATTGCATTTTCCGATAGAATTTTAGCACAACTAAAATTATGTATATACTTTGCTGAATCTATTTTAAAAACACTGCTTTTAACCATCCACCATTATGTTATATATCTTATCTGTCAATGCTAATAACATTCGATATAACCAGTTTAGGATTTTAAATTATATATTAGTAGCAGCATATTTCATTCATTGCAGTTAATCAATACCATAAGCTGTAATTACAGCTGTACCAGCTCCTGATGATGGCTGTCAACACACGAAACATGTAGAGCTGCCTACAGTAATATAATAAACTGAATATAGTCGCATCTTGTTGGACAATTATTAAATTTGATTCAAGATGCACGGACCCGTGAATATAAAATACATTGTAACACATATAGATATTGTAACGGCGTGTTTCATTTTATGCATTTAAATATAATTTTGTGAGTAAAGATCTGTAGGTTTCACCAAACTCTCAAAGGAGTCCATGGCACAAAGACCCGGTTGACTAATGCCAAAAGCTGTAATTACAGCTGTACGAACTCCTGATGATGGCTGTCAACACCCTAAATATGTACAGCTGCCTACAGAAATGTAATAAACTGGATACACTCGCATCTTGTTGGACACTAATTAAATTAGATTCACGATGCACGGACCCACGAATATAAAAAAGGAACTTAATTTTTACATATTATTTGACGAATTTCATGCTTTAAAGGGCTAAAACAAATATTTTTTTTTAAAAAAATCGTAGAGTTATGAGTAGCAATAGAACATATTTTGCAATGCAAATGACAGAAAGTTTGAAAGGGAGAATAAATATAGGATTTTTAAAGTTGTGACTCCGCGAGAATGTTTGTAAAATCTAGGCGGCCCAGGCTAGCTGCGCGCTTATCTAGGGCATACACTGCATCATATACTGACAACAAAATTGTTATAATCAACATTAACAGCATTATGCTCCCCTGAAGTGCTGATAACTCTTTAAAACTGGACACGGTGTAATGTGCCAGAAAGCTTAAATATCCAGTTTCACTATAGTCTGTTTTCCTGTTGCATTTCCGTAGTTAATTGTGAAACATATTTGCATTTTTTTTTGGACATGGAAGTGTTCACTTTGGCACTGTAAAGAAGTAAAGCAGTCCCATTACAGGCCTGGAGTGGCCCAGAGGGTTCCAGGAAGTTACGGTTCCCATATTGCGTGACAACGGCACAGAATGGTGGTAAGGTTGTCAGCCTTACGCACCGGCCGCCTTTACCCCCCAGGAAACGCTCCTGGTACTCATTTCTGTTAGAGGCTGAGTCGACACCAGGGTTATAGTGCGATCGGAAGGATTTTATGTCAATGAAAAATTCCAGTGACACCAACTGGGATTAAACAAGCGACCTTCTTCTTTGTAGCACAGCACCTTAACCACTGCACCGCTGTAATCTGTTATACATTATTCACAACATGATTAATAAAACATAAAACTTAGCGGTTTTGAAATATCCAGTTGTGTGTTAGTACATTTCTTACGTATAAACGTAGAAATGCGGAATGAATTTCGTCATGATTTACTAATCTTTCACCCCCCCCCTCTAATATTTCTGATACTCTAACAGCAATTACACACGCCACTCCGTTTCTTATATTTGGAAGACTACGTTTATCTGAATTTTACAAAAAACTTTAGTTCCTCTCTCAGATATAACGCAGTCAGTCTCCATGCCAAAGACCACGTGTTATTAGCTATTTAAAGAAATAAGCATACGCACTACGGCACAGGTTTTTCTTGGTTTCCCTTTGTCTAAAAGCGAGTGCTGAGATGGTTAATCCTGCATGCTTCTCATGTAGCCCTCCCGACTTAAATTTCTTAGATCCTTATTTCATATTTATGTACATGCATTATAACCACTGCCACCGCATGACAGCCCATTTGCAGTTAAATTTATTATTATTATTATTGTTATTATTATAGTATTAATATTTAACCTGAGGTCATGTGGAATACAGAAATACGGTGTGCGGTAAAATGTAAATCTTCTGAATGTTGCATCAAGCGTTTCGTATGGGCTTGAAAAGGGTATAAATGAAACCACCATTTCAGATAATTTTTAAACGAGTCCCTTTAAAATAACGGAAATAGGAGAGATAACAGATAATTGAAACAGCGAAGAACGAATACAACAATAACTATGTACACAAAATAATTAAAATGTACAAAATGTACAGAATCGGACATAAACACTTTAGGTATGAGACTACAGCAAGTTAATAAAAGTAATTATGAAGTAAAAATACCTGCTTGTGGGTTAAAATATGTTCCTGGAGATTGCAGCAACTCCAATAAAAATTCAATTAAATTGAATTCAACTAAGATAATTATCATATATGATTAACAGCGCAAGGTCAAATATGAAACGAAAAAGAATACATGAATACACGAATATGTAAGTGTAATACAATAAAAGACACAAAATCAAAACAGAAACACACAAATAATCAGAAGTAACGTAAAAATGTGTACTGATTTATCGCCACACTAACATCACGTCACGTTTTAATTCAATAACAGTAACAACAGCGTGAGATGATGATGATGATGATGATGATGATGACATTAATAATTTCATATAATTACTTTCAAAGTATCGAATTAGGTTGTAATTTCCCTGTTTCATTCCCCGAATACAAAGCGATCGTTATATAAACATTATTCATCGAATGGACTTTGTGGAATATGATTTTGGGAGACAGAAACCAAACACTTTAAACAATATTTTCATGTCTACCCCATTTAGAAATTGTCCTTATTTTTTCCAAACGAAGAACTGGGCCGCGAAATTCCTTTCCGAGGACATTTAACTTCCGAGCATTGATGTGTTATTTGTATGGTATAAAATATTTTTGACCAATATTTTGAAATGTCAGTTACTGCTGTCATTTCCCAGGGAAAAGAACGATGAAATAGCAGATCTGTTTTAAAAAAATTTCAATATGGTTAATAAAACTGTAATTTGTTTCAATACATACATATGTTGAATTTTTGTCTTGGTGTAATTTCATTCACTCTGTGAGCTCATTTAGGAAGCTGTAATTTAAAACACATTTTAATGGTATCAGTCCATGTGGAATTCTGAAATACTATGGGTATAAGCGTAGGGAACAGAGTTAACTGAATCTAATGCAAATATTATTCGAATTAATCACTGGAGTGTTGCCGAATGCACATTAGTGCAATCAGTGTAAATACTGACAACATACTATGGGGTAAGCTCCACATTACAATCGGGTGTCTTCCATTACGTCTGCTGTAAGAAACAAAATACACACAAGCATACAATTATCTGTTTTGGTATGATATATCAGGGGACTCTGACGTTACGGGCGGTAGCATAGTGGTTAAGGTGCTGTGCTACAAATCGGAAGGTCGCAGATTCGATCCCAGCTGGTGTCACTGGAAATTTTCATTGATATAAAATCCTTCCGATCGCACTATGGCCCTGGGTTGGACTCAGCCTCTAACAGAAATGAGTAGAAGGAGTATTTCCTGGGGGTAAAGGCGGCCGGTGCATAAGGCTGATAACCTACCACCATCCTGTGCCATTGTCTGGGAACCTTAACTTCCTGGAACCCTCTGGGCCCCTCCAGGCCTGTAAAGGGACTGCTTTACCGTTACCTTTATCTGACGATACGGGCAAGGATATCCTCCAAAAAGTCGCTACAGATTACTCTTCTATCAGAATATATGACGTCACGCCCTTCACAGTCATGGCTTGGAGGCCTTCAAAGGTTATTATCGATTTCATACGAATCTGCTACTGAACCTTACAATAAATGTGCACGAAAAATGTCTATAGCAAAGATTGTCCAGAAACAACAGTAGCAAGTCGAAACATATAAATATAGGCATCAAGTGGTTTTTGTGTTATATCAGTGATTTTTTTAAAAAATTATTGACGCAAAAAAATCAACTAAATTACAACACTATTGGGAGAAACCCCTAACAGGATTTAATAAATCTGTGACATATTTAGGTCCAGCTGGGCCACTGACATGGACTAAAACAGAACATAATGGGAAGTGGCAAAACTTCAAAATTGTGTGCAGTGATAATTCAGCTCAGTGGAAAATGTAAACCGTTTAATGTAAAACTTAAGATATAACTTCAAATGAATATATCTAAGCTTTCTAAAAAGTAAATTTTAAAAAAAGGAATTATTTTGTCATTATTTACAATTAACATATTTACTCAATGTTGATGATCATTTTCCTGCTGCTATATATATATATATATATATATATATATATATATATATATGAATGATAGAACTTCGGTTTGTGCGTCTTTTTAAATTTAGGTTTATGTGCACAAACGTAAGAACATCGGGACAAATTAAATACTAAGAGTTCCATTATCTTGCCACAGTTGTTGAACCGTACATGGGAAAATAACAATTATTAAACAGATATACACAGAATACTGGGATCGCGGTGCTACAAATCGGAAGGTCGCTGGTTCGACCCTAGCCGGTGTCAGTGGATTTTTCATTTACATAAAATCCCTATGGCCCAGGGTCGACTCAGCCTCTAACAGAACGGAGTACTGGGGGTAAAGGCGGCCGGTGCGTAAGGCTGACAACCTTACCACCATGCTGTGCCGTTTTCACGAAATCTTGGGGCCTTAACTTCCTGGAACACTCTGGGCCCTTCTGGGCCTGTAATGGGACTGCTTTATTAGATAGGTATTGAACCGTGCAACGTTATGATAACTGAAGAATAATTCCAACCAACAGCAACCCAAGAAACCGGACGGCCCGTGTGGTAATCAGTACTATAGTCGTGAGCTCCTGATGATGGTAATAACAGTGCCCGAAACATGTTGAGCATATCATAAGTATAGTAAGACAATAAGTAGCATCTAGTTGGTTCTTATTCTTCATGATTGCTTTACATTTACTTTTACCTTTTTACAGTATTCGTGATTTGAGACTTCCTTCGCGATGTACTGTAGATGAGACCCGCGCTCTTCTGTGTTGTTATGCAGCTTGTAGAGGTTAGGACTTGCCGACGTTTCGGGACATCCTATCTGCCCCAATTTCAAGGGTCGGTAAGGATTTACCACTACACGCTGCGTAACAACACAGAAGAGCGCAGATCTCACGTACCTTTTTATTCAAGTTGCGCATTATTTGATATTACAACATGCAAATAGAATGCCTCGAAATAGATTACCCAAGGTAATGAAATACTACTCCCCAACTGGCAGAAGGAATCATGGTAGACCTTTGAAGAGGCTTCTGGATACGTGAGACTGGAACTGGTCAACAAGTGGCGCAACTCCATGAAAGATATTATTATTATTATTATTTGATATTCCGAAGTAATTGTGTTATGGCTGTGAACTGTACTATCACAAACTTTGATATTTCTCTACTGATTTTGATTAAAATATAGTCCGCCTGATAATGGTCCTAATATCGAAACATGCCGGATTTTTCAATTTTTACGCTACGCTGGTACGGTTTTTAACTGTAGTTTAGTTCAATCTGCCTCCAGCAGTTCCTTGTGTCAGTCAAAACTCAATATGTCCACCCCACCGAGTCACCTTATGACACAAATATTCCTATTTTCCGAAACAGCCTGTTCTGATCACAGTAAAAGCGGATGGACAAACTGCAGAAGCCCAATAACGCTAAGCGCAGTATAACGTCATGTGAATCGCCAGTAAAATGATTTATTACGGACCTCATAGCAGATATGTGACCTTATCAAATCTGAATTATTACTAGAGAGGTAATGAAAAAAGTATATTTTTTTCATTGGGCTCCAATTCTTCTGCATCACGAGAAGAACGATAATTCAATGGTGAATTTGGTTGGATGAAAAATGTAGAAGTTTGAATAAACCCAAGCGGTCTGTTTCAAGGTGACTGAATAGCTTTTGGTATGGGGTAGTGTTTGGGAACAAATTTAGAAATCTTTTTTATCCTGACGACATATCGATATAAATGTCTTTCGTTCTCAGAATATCAGTGGAAGCATTCGAGGGGAATTCACTGCTTGCGAGACCAGTATGACCGGCTTTGATATCGGTGGTCTTCATGCACCACCTAGTGCCTATACTGTGGTTACATTCATGTACGGACAGCACAGGGTGGCGGCGGGTGTTTTTACTGAAGTTACTAGGAAAATTGTATGTAGTCAAACACAACTGTGTCACATGAGGTGTATTTAATGACTATATCATGGACAACTACATGTTTCGACCTGTATTGGCCATCTTCAGGTTGTCTTAGGGGAACTTAAGATCTTATTATAAGCATGCACGGGCACGTGGTGTAGAGATCTCTACATACGGGCCTTAGTGGCAAAAACAAAACAGGAATCTAATAAAAACAACACAAAACAAGAACAGATTTTATTAGATTCCTGTTTTGTTTTTGCTAATAGGGCCCGTATGTAGAGATCTCTACACCACGTGCCCGTGCATGCCTATAGTAAGATCTTAAGTTTCCCTAAGACAACCTGAAGATGGCCAGTACAGGCCGAAACATGTAGTTGTTCATTATATAGTCATTAAATACACTTCATGTGACACAGTTGTGTTTGACTACATGCAATTCTCCAAGTTTCACACACACAACGGGGATGACACACTTCCTAGATACTAAAGTTACATTTCTACGTAGTCTTTAAATCGGAGTATCTGGGTCCACCCTGACTCCCCTGAATTAGTGGATCTGTTCTCGTACATGTATCGGCGAATGAGCTATAAACCTAACGATTTGAAAGAGGTCATCCCGTTGTGAATTGATTCTATATATTCACTTTATTATATATATTTCAGTTAACACAACTATATAATAAAAGCATAGGCTACAGCGCGACATGTTGTGGGAAGCCATTCACCCCTGCAGGAAGTTAAAGCTTCACAGGGACAGAAGACCGTTCACTACTGCACGAAGAAGCTGACAAGCGCCTCGTAGATAAACTAACTAGTTAAGACGCAACCGATCCAAAACAGAAAGCAGTAACAGACTACAAAGAACAAGTGGATAGACCCACCCCCCATCCACCGGGAAACTAAAAAGCAGGAGAACCAATACAACCACAACGGACATAACAACCAGAAGCCCAATCAGTGAACAACGGCCCCAGGAAATAGCACGCTAACACACGTCACATACTTGACACCAATATAGGTACAATAATGTAACAGATATAAGTCATGTTATATATATGGTACTAATGACAGCACGAATTGTGAGCCATCTGGGAT
>Ga0131853_10026927_pt1 | contig 10333 bp, 12 predicted proteins | sample TergutLab28metaG_FD_92764 | JGI IMG/M metagenome (GOLD analysis project Ga0131853, IMG submission 92764) | Labiotermes labralis P1 segment gut microbial communities from Petit-Saut dam, French Guiana - Lab288 P1 (version 2) (version 2) | ecosystem: Host-associated > Arthropoda: Insects >... | reverse complement strand
CAAGCGTCCGCGATCCGCACCGCTATCGTTTTGGACGGAGCAAGATATACTCCGATACATTGACACCTACGGCGTGCCACTTTCAAAAGTCTATGGAGAGATAGTAAAAACCGACAAGGGCTATAAGACAACGGGCGCGGAGCGGACAGGGTGCTATGCCTGCCTGTTTGGCTGCCACCTAGACAAAAAGCCAAACCGCATTCAGCGGCTGGCGACAACTCACCCTAAGCTACACGCATACTGCATGAAAGATTATGCAGACGGCGGCTTAGGACTAAGACAAATAATGGAATACTTAGACATTCCACATCAAGAGGAGAATTAACCCATGCACAAAACAGTAACCTGCGAGTCCGTGAACATCGGACACCCAGACAAGACCTGCGACTTTTTAGCAGACGCATTTTTAGATGAGGCATTGCGCCAAGACCCTAACGCACAAATGGCGGTGGAGTGCGCTATCAAGGACGACCTACTCATGATATACGGAGAGGCGACAACCACGGCCAAGATAGACTACATCGGAATGGCAAGCCAGATTCTCAAAGACATAGGATACGAAAAGCCATTTCGCGTACTGACACAAATTAGTGAGCAGTCGGCGGATATCAATCAAGCGATAGTCAAAGAGGAACTAAGAGCAGGCGACCAAGGCATGATGTACGGCTATGCGACAAACGAGACACCCGAGATGCTACCGCTCCCACTAGTAATAGCCCACGCACTTATGCGGAAGTACGAGAGCTGGCGCAAGACAAGGACGGACTTCTTTTCGGATGCCAAGAGCCAAGTCAGCGTAAAGTACGACAAAGACAACAAGCCCTTTGCAATAAAGACTGTTCTTGTCTCGGTCTCTCACGCAGAGCATTTGGATCGGGGCGAGATTCGTAACCTTATTTGCGAGAATGTTATTTCACCAATACTAGCACTTTATGCCCACCTACTAGTAGAGTACACCGAGCTAATCGTAAACCCAAGTGGCAAGTTTACCATTTGGGGCAGCTACGGCGACAGCGGATGCGTAGGGCGCAAAATCTGCGTAGACACCTACGGCGGAGTGGGGAAAGTTGGCGGCGGGTGTTTTAGTTCTAAATCTCCTCAGAAAGTTGACCGCTCTGCCGCATATTATTGCCGTTTTGTCGCCAAAAACATCGTGGCAAACGGCTTTGCGGACAGGTGCGAGGTAGGAGTGAGCTATGGAATAGGCATTGCAGAGCCTCTTTCCATCTCAATAGACACCTTTGGCACGGAAAAGTGTTCGAAGTTAGGCAGTTTGCGGGACTATGTTAACTCTAACTTTGACTTCACCCCTGCAAACATCATAAAGGAACTAGACCTAAAGCGGGCAATTTATAAGGATACGGCTTGCTATGGGCATTTTGGACGGGACGAATTCCCGTGGGAGGCAATAAAAAATGAAGATACAAACATTTCAAGTAACGGAGTTGAAAGCGGCGAGCTACAACCCAAGAAAAGAGCTAAAGCCGGGGGACGCAGAGTTCGAGAAGCTGAAAGCATCAATTGAGACATTCGGCTATGTCGAACCAATATTGGTCAATAAGCGCAACATGACAGTAGTTGGCGGACACCAAAGGCTGTCCGTGCTAAAACACATGGGCAAAGAGGCGGTGGACTGCGTAGTGGTTGACCTAGATGATGCCCAAGAGAAAGCACTCAACATTGCCCTAAATAAAATCTCGGGCGAATGGGACGAGAGCCGCCTTGCCGAGATTCTAAAAGAGTTACAGCTAAGTGGATACGACACCGCCTTGACGGGCTTTGACATTAAAGAGATAGACGAGCTGTTTTCGGGGACGATTTATGATGTTAAGGAGGATAATTTTGACACCGAGTCGGAGCTAAACAAAATTGACAAGCCGTTAGCCAAACAGGGCGACATTTGGCACTTGGGCAGACATAAGGTGCTATGCGGCGATTCAACCGCCGTAAGCGATGTTTCGAGGCTTTTTGAGGGCAAGCGAGCCGACCTAGTCGTAACCGACCCACCATACAATATTGACTACGGCTCGGCAGAGCAAGACCGCCAAGAGGCAAGAGGCGTGGAGCGGGACGAGAGGCATATTCTAAACGACAACATGGATGATGAATCGTTTGGGCAGTTCTTACTCTCGTTCTACAAAGCCACCTACAGCATAACCAAAGGCGGCGGAGTCATCTATGTATTTCATAGCACAAAGGAATCGGTCAACTTTATAGAAGCTCTAAAGAAAGCGGGCTACAAATTATCCCAAACACTTATTTGGGCAAAAGACCATTTCACGCTTGGGCGGAGCGATTACCAATGGCAGTTCGAACCAATCCTTTATGGATGGCGAGAGGAAAAGGGCTGTCCGCATTATTTTATACATGACCGCACCCAAACAAGCCTAATAGAGGATAGAGCAGAGTGGTCTAAGAAAAACAAGGCGGAGCTACTAAAAGTGCTTGAGGCAATCGTGGAAGAATACCCAAGCGATTTGATTAGGGACGCAAAGCCCATGCGCAATGTAGAGCATCCGACAATGAAACCAATTACACTAATGGCAAAACTAATCCGCAACAGCAGCCGAGAGGGCGAGATTGTCTACGATGCATTTAGTGGGAGCGGTAGCACCCTCATGGCTTGCGAGCAAATGAATCGCACCTTTTATGGCATAGAGCTAGCCGAGCAGTACATTGAGGTAATCGTCCGCAGGTTTCAAAAAATGTTCCCAGACCAAGAGGTGTATTTGGAGCGAGACGGCGGCAAAAAACTGATTAGTCAAATTTAGTCAGTTAAATCATACATTTACACGCTTTTCTAGTAGACTTAGTACAAGGCTTTGCGGCATTGTTTGTTTGCCAGCCAGTAGGCTGAGTAAGCAAAAGGAGGAAAGCGACAATGAAAGCAGAAAACCTAACCATTGCAGAGTTAATCAAGACCCTGCAAGAGTACGACCCCAAGACACTCGTAGCCTTTGACAACAGCGGTCATGCACCCAAGCAGACCACAACGCTGATGAGTACAATAGGCTTTGTCTCGGGCGACTACCTAATGCTTCCAAGCCCTCGCAACCAAAAAGAGTATTTTTTGGAAGAGGACATAGCGGAAAGCGAGCGGTCTAAGTTTGTCAAAGTGCTAGTTCTTAACACGACACTAGGCAAGGACGAAATCTAAGACCAAACAAAAAAAGGCACTAGGGCGAAAGCCCTTTTGCTGATTAATCTTGGCTGCGATATTTTTTCACAAGTTGAGCAACTTTCTCGGCAAATCTTCCGGGAATGCGTTCGTCCCAATACTCAATAGAATCGCTAAGTGAGGAAAGGGTAGCATCAAAAGGCTTTTCACCTAATTCATTTTTGATAGCCTGAACATAAAAAACCAAGTCCTCAAACTTCATAGTGCGAGTATTGCTTTTTCCATTCACCCAATTATCAATCATATTTAGGTAAATGAAAGCACTACCTTGGTTCATGCCAGTTCTGCTTGACACCATTTTAGCAAGCTGTTGATTATCGGTATTGTGATTAAATTTATGCTGCTTAAAAACGAGCCAAAGAAAGTTACGCATATCAGAATTGATTGTACTGTTAGATCGGCGAGTGGGTTGAAAGTCATTATCCCAAGAGTTGGCATTATCAGTCTCAACTGTTTGCAATGGGGCAGGCGCTGGCGGAGCAGCACTTGAGCGGGAAGTAGTAGTAGTAGAAGAGGTAAGGAAAGATATATTCTGTTCCTTAACCAATTTTTTCAAAAACATTTTTATTGCGATATTGGTGTCGAGACCAAAATCGTCAAGAATGTTTTCGGCTTCATCAAGCAAGTGAGCATCCAATGTTAGTGACAGTTCTTTGTTATTCATAGTTAAATCTCCTTCGTAAATTACTTATAGTTAGTAATTTACTATACCAGTATATTCTATAAGTAACTAGGCTGTCAAGCGATTTTCGCTACATTTTCAAAAAACTTTAAGAAAGTTTTTACTTACTCATAGTAATTCATAGTAAAGACGAATAGGAGGATAAGTGATAGACACAACAAAGGCGGAGAGAGCCGTCAAATTTATAAACAGCCTAAAGCACACAAAGGGCATTTGGCACGGCAAGAACTTTGAATTACTGCCGTGGCAAGATAAAATCATAAGAGAGATATTCGGAACAGTCAAAGAAAACGGATACAGACAATACACAACCGCATACATTGAGATTCCCAAAAAGCAGGGCAAGAGTGAGCTAGCAGCCGCTGTTGCCCTTTATCTTACTTGCGGCGACAACGAGCCTGCCGCCGAAGTCTACTCGTGCGCAGCGGATAGGCAACAAGCTAGCATCGTTTTTGAAGTAGCGGTGGACATGATAAAACAGTCCCCAGCTCTCTTTAAGCGGTGCAAAATAGTGCCAAGCCAAAAGAGGATAACATACCTACCGACAAATTCGTTCTACCAAGTGCTGTCGGCAGACTCGGTAACCAAGCACGGATTCAATGTTCACGGACTAATTTTTGACGAATTACACGCACAGCCCAACCGCCAACTCTACGATGTAATGACATTCGGAGCGGCGGATGCAAGAAAGCAGCCCCTTAACTTTATAATCACTACAGCAGGCAATGACCGCAACAGCATTTGCTTCGAGGTTCACACCAAAGCCAAAGACATACTAGAGGGCAGAAAGACCGACCCCTCGTTCTACCCAGTAATTTATGGAGCGGACGAGGCGGACGACTGGTCTTGCGAGGCGGTTTGGGCAAAGGCTAACCCAAGCTTAGGCACGACAGTAGATGTTGAAAAGCTAAAGACAGCATTCCATAGTGCTAAAGAAAACCCAGCGGAGGAAAACCTTTTTCGGCAGTTAAGGCTCAACCAATGGGTCAAGCAGTCAACAAGATGGATGCCTATGGACAAATGGGATAAGTGCGGAGGCAGAGTAGATGCAGACGAACTACGAGGCAGAGTCTGCTATGCAGGGCTAGACCTATCTAGCACAACCGACCTCACCGCTTTTGTTTTGGTATTCCCACCACAAGATGACAACGAGCCGTATCATATACTGCCATACTTTTGGTTGCCAGAGGACACACTCGACCTAAGAGTCCGCAGAGACCATGTACCTTATGACATTTGGAAACGAAAAGGCTTGATTATGACCACGGACGGCAATGTCGTGCATTATGGAGCGATAGAAAAATTCATTGACGAGCTAGGCAAGATTTACAACATAAAAGAGATAGCATTCGACCGATGGGGCAGCACTCAGTTCGTGCAAAACCTAGAGTACATGGGGTTCAATGTCGTGGACTTTGGGCAAGGCTACCGAAGCATGAGTCCGCCGACAAAAGAACTTATGAAGCTGACCTTAGAGGGCAAGCTAGCCCACGGCGGACACGAGGTGCTAAGGTGGATGGCAGACAATGTCTATGCCAAGATTGACCCTGCGGGCAACATTAAGCTAGACAAGGAAAAGTCTACTGAAAAGATAGACGGCATGGTGGCACTAGTCATGGCACTAAGCCGTGCCTTAGTAGGTGGCGAAACCGAATCAATCTACGACCGCAGAGGTCTACTAATATTAGGATAAGGAGGACAACATTTGGGACTATTTAGTTTTTTGAAAAGACAACCACGAGCCTCGCCGACCCAAGAGGAGCGGAGCGATAAGATGACCGACTTCATTAAGGGAGTTGACCTAGACCCAAGCGGCATGAGCAATGCAGGGGCTAGCGTGGACGAGGACACAGCACTAAAGATAAGCGCCGTCTATGCTTGCGTTAAGGTAATAAGTGAGACGGTTGCATCGCTACCACTCAAACTGCACAAAGAAGAAAGCAACGGCGACACGGCAAAAGCTAAGCACCATCCGCTCTACACACTACTAGCGGACTGCCCGAATAACGAAATGACGGCATTCACCTTTCGGGAAGTGATGATGACAAACCTCTTGCTTTGGGGTAATGCCTACGCATTTATTCGGCGAAACCGAGCGGGGCAGATTGCAGAACTTTACCCACTAAAGGCAAAGAACATGGAGGTCTTTCGAGACCCGCAAACGGATAACCTACGCTACAGCTACACTAGCGACAATGAAGCTAAAACCATAATTTATAGACCAAGGCAGGTGCTACACATACCTGCCTTTTCGTTTGACGGAGTGGTTGGAGTTTCGCCGATTAGTTATGCAAGAGAGGCGATGGGATTAAGCTTAGCGGCAGAGGAATTTGGTGCTAGGTGGTTTAGTAATGGGGCAAGACCGGGGGCGATACTAGAACACCCTACGACAATCAAAGACCCAGACAAGCTAAGGGCAGCATGGGAAAGCGTTTATAAGGGAGTAAAAAACAGCAACAAAATAGCCGTTTTGGAAGAGGGGGTCAAATACCGAGATGTCGGCATGAGTCCACAAGACAGCCAGTTCCTAGACACAAGGCAATTTCAACTAGCCGAGATTTGTCGCATTTTTAGAGTTCCGCCCCACATGATTCACGACCTCAGCCGTTCTACCTTTAGCAACATAGAACACCAATCCATAGACTTTGTCGTTCACACGATCCGTCCGTGGCTAGTGCGATGGGAGCAGGCAATCAAGAGGGCATTACTTACCGAGACCGAGAGGACAATCTACTTTGCCAAGTTCAAGGTAGATGGATTATTACGAGGCGACTTTAATAGCAGAATGCAAGGCTATGCGGTAGCAAGGCAGAATGGGTGGATGTCGGCAAACGAGATTCGAGCATTAGAGGACATGAACAAAATCCCTGCTGACCTTGGCGGAGATGATTATAAGGTAAACGGCAACATGATAAATCTAGCAAATTTAGGAGGTGCAAATGAGCCAGATGGAAAGACGCTCACTAGCAATTAAAGAACTCCGACTAAACGAGGCGGACGGCGAGCAGCCCACACTAGAGGGCTATGCCTCCGTCTTTGATAGTTGGAGCGAGGAATTAGGCGGCTACGAGCCGTTCAGAGAAAAGGTGGTGCGAGGGGCATTTGCCGACAGCATAAAAACTGACGACATAAGATGCTTATTCAACCACGACAGCAACTTCGTCTTAGGACGAAACAGAGCGGGAACTTTGAGCCTAGAGGAAGACGGCAAGGGACTAAAGGTAACAATCAAGCCGCCAGATACAAGATGGGCAAAGGATTTGCTTGTTTCGGTCAAGCGCGGGGACATCAGCCAAATGTCATTCGGTTTTGTTTGCGAAAAGGACAGCTGGAGCTATGACGACAGCATTGATGTAAGAGAACTTCACAAAGTAAAACTCTTTGATGTCAGCTTAGTCACATACCCAGCGTACCCCGCAACCGAGTGCGATGTGCGCTCAATAGTTGCAAGCCGCAAGGCAGAAAGAGAAAAGCTGCTTGACGAGCAGCGACAAAAACAAGCGGAGCTGTCCGCTCAAAAACAGCAAAAACTACACGAATACGAGGAGGTATTTAATAGTGACAATTAAGGAACTTAAAGCAAGGCAAGCGGACGCTCGCCTAAAGGGTCAAGCAATCCTAACTCGTGCCAAAACTGAGGGCAGAGAGCTAACGGAGGCAGAGGAAAAAGACCTAGATGCAATCAAGAAAGAGCTTGATGCCTACAAGAAAAAGGTGGATTACCTTGAGTCGTTTTTAGACGGCGATGTCAAAGAGGCTAAGTCAAAGCGAGAGGACGACGGCAGCGATGACGATGAGGAAGAGGAAAAGCCGCCCAAAGACGACCCTGCTAAAAAGGAAGAAAAGTCTTTCCGTAGCTTTGGCGAGCAGATGATGGCGGTCTATCGCGCCAGCCAACCAGGGGCGAGACTAGACAGCCGCCTAACAACCAGAGCGGCAAGCGGGCTAAATGCCACAAACCCTAGTGACGGCGGTTTCTTGGTGCAGACCGACTTTGTTAAAAACCTACTCAAAAGGACTTATGAGACAGGAATACTAGCAAGCAAGTGCAAAAAAATTCCTATCACCACAAATGCCAACGGGCTAAAGATAAATGCCATTGACGAAATCTCAAGAGCCAACGGTTCTAGGTGGGGCGGCTTGCAGACATTCTGGGAGAATGAGGCTGACCAATTCACAGCCTCAAAGCCCAAATTCCGCCAAATGGAATTGAGCCTTAAAAAGCTGACAGGTCTATGCTATATCACGGATGAGCTACTGCAAGACACCGCAGCCCTAGAGCAAGTTGTGTCGGCGGGCTTTGCAGAGGAATTCGGCTTCAAGATGGACGAGGTAATTTTGCGCGGAGCGGGAGCGGGACAGCCGCTAGGCATCCTAAACTCTGGCTCACTTGTAAAGGTAGACAAAGAGGACGGGCAAACTGCAAAAATAACAGTCGAAAACATCGTCAAAATGTGGTCAAGGATGTGGTCACGCTCACGCAGCAATGCGGTATGGTTCATTAACCCAGAGCTAGAGCCATTACTCTACACCCTAACAGTTGGCGACAAACCCGTCTACATTCCGCAAACCAGCATGGCAAACGCGCCATACTCAACGCTATTAGGTAGACCCGTTATTCCACTAGAGCAATGCTCGGAGCTTGGCGAGGTCGGCGATATTATCCTTTGTGATCTATCGCAATACCTAATCATCGACAAGGGCGGCATCAATACGGCAAGCAGTATCCATGTCCGTTTCCTTTATGACGAGAGCGTATTCCGTTTCATCTACCGAGTAGACGGGCAACCGATTTGGCACAAAAGCCTCAAGCCGTTTAAGGGCGAGGCGACAGTCAGTCCATTCGTGGCATTAGCAAGGAGGACAGCATAATGGCAGTAATTCGCAATTTAGACATTAGGGTGCTAAACGCACCTGCCGCACTTTTTGATGCGGAGATAGAAACCGACAAGGTGCAGCTAGATAGTGGTCAAGCTGCACATTTTGTTGTGGCAACGGGAGAGGGAGCGGTTCAAACTTTGACCGCTTCTCTTTATGGAGTAAGAGGCGATGGCGAGGAAAAGCTAATCCGCACAGCCGAGATTAAGATTGGCGATAATGCCGAAAACAAAATCGTGTTTGCGGCAAGGGAGCTAGCGCATAACGAGCTATGCAGCGTATTCCTAAAAATCCCGTCAGCGGGCGATGCCGACATCATCGGCACGATTTTTGTTGTCTTAACCAACGAGAGGTACTCGTCATAAGGGGGTAAACACAATGCCAACCTTACAAGAGGTAAAAGACTACTTGGGAGTGGATGGGGTTCATAGTGACCCCATCCTACTTTCCATGCTGGAGGCGGCGCGAGAATTGGTGGAAAGCATTTTGCGGTATCAAATTGCAAAGGTCAGCCCTGTACCAAATCTCATAAAGGAAGCAATCAAATTTGCGGTAGCGTTTTTATTTAGCAATCGAGAGAGCGCGGACATGACTAGCTTAGAGCGGACACTTCGCACAATGCTTAATTCTCTAAGACTGGAGGCTTTTTAGATGAAACAACGCAGCCGTTTGGTAAAAGACAAAAAGGTCACAGCGTTTGTGACCGCTGTTCGCGCCGTGTGGGCCTTTGAAAGAGTGTTCAAGACTTACTGCCATACTGAAGAGTCGGGCGGTGTGTGGGCATATGTCCGCCACTTGTCGCAAGGAGAAGTAATGCGTGCAAGGCAGGTGCAAAGCAACCAAGTCCTTCAAGTCATCGTCAGCTACAACCCAAAAATAACCACCGACCTATACCTAGAGTTCAGCGGCAAGACCTACAAGGTGGTGTCAGTTGACTCCTATGAGTTTAACAAGACCGACTTAGAAATTAGGGCAGAGGAAGTTAGTCCGCCCGCTTTTGATGAAGAAGAATGGGAGGGACAATGACAAATCTACAAGCAAGAAAACTAGCAAGAGAGGACATTCGCAAGGCACTAAGGGCGGCAGGATTACTAGATGGCATCAGCTTACAAGCAAGCCAACTACACAACGAAAGCCGCCCATGCTTTTGGCGCGGGGTTATAAGAGACCCTGTCGCAAGGGCAAAAGACCAGTATGTCACTTGGCATATTCCGTCTAGCGATACGGCGGAGCGCGCGGACGATAAGACATTTTTGCGTGAAATCACTATTGCCGTTGATGTTTTTTCTAAGCGCTCCTTTGAGAGCGAGGCAAACCACAAACTGTTAGAGCGGTTAGAGACAGCGTTCGATAACGCAGGGTATGAGGTGGAATTCGCTGACGAAATCTTTGAAAACGATACCAAGCTATTCCACTACCCGCTGACACTTTATAAATTATATGGAGGTAAAATAAATGAGTGATAATGTATCACAATTATACGAGATAGGCAATCGCCGCTTTTTCGCGGCGACCCCAAACGCAAACGGCACATTCGGTGCAAAGGAATACCATGAGGGATTGATGGAAGTAAACATAGAATATACTTCCGAAAT
>Ga0131853_10026926_pt1 | contig 10334 bp, 7 predicted proteins | sample TergutLab28metaG_FD_92764 | JGI IMG/M metagenome (GOLD analysis project Ga0131853, IMG submission 92764) | Labiotermes labralis P1 segment gut microbial communities from Petit-Saut dam, French Guiana - Lab288 P1 (version 2) (version 2) | ecosystem: Host-associated > Arthropoda: Insects >... | reverse complement strand
GTTAATACTTGTTAGGTGTCCGTACTGTTTATTTGATGATAATAATTGTTAGGTGTCCGTACTGTGTATTTGATTATAATACTTGTTAGATGTCCGTACTGTGTGTTTGATGATAATAATTGTCAGGTGTCCGTACTGTGTGTTTGATGATAATAATTGTTAGGTGTCCGTACTGTGTATTTGATGATAATAATTGTTAGGTGTCCGTACTGTGTATTTGATTATAATACTTGTTAGATGTCCGTACTGTGTGTTTGATGATAATAATTGTTAGGTGTCCGTACTGTGTGTTTGATGATAATAATTGTTAGGTGTCCGTACTGTGTATTTGATGATAATAATTGTTAGGTGTCCGTACTGTGTGTTTGATTATAATACTTTTTAGATGTCCGTACCGTGTGTTTGATGATAATAATTGTTAGGTGTCCGTACTGTGTATTTGATGATAATAATTGTTAGGTGTCCGTACTGTGTATTTGATTATAATATTTGTTAGATGTCCGTACTGTGTATTTGATGGTAATACTTGTTAGGTGTCCGTACTGTGTATTTGATGATAGTAATTATTAGGCACTCGTTCTTTGTATAAAGATAATGCTTTTTAGCTACCCGCTTTGTTTATATGATGATGATAATGCTTTTTATCTAGCCGTTCTGTGCATAGTATAATGATAACGCTTTGTAGCTACCCGTTCTTTGTATATGATGCTAATGCTTTATAGATACTCGTTCTGGGCATAGTATGAAGATAATGCTGCTTAGCTACCCGTTTTGTGTATGTAATGATAATACTTGTTGCAGTAAGCCTTCAAAATCGCTCGTAGTGTCTATCAAGTGTTAGACCGCGATAAATGACGCGATGTGTCTGTGCATAACAATGCGGACAGTTCTAACAATAGTGTTTTGGTTTGCTAGGTGAATCCCCTGATAATGGAAGTGGTTGCTACCACCGAAACATTTCGGAATATGGACTGACTGTGTAAGAACTTTGGAATTATTAAATCCATGGTGCATATGGCTGGAAATCTTCAGACAAATAACTTTAACATTATTTTTACAGCGAGGTGTTTGCTCTCCTATGGGGCGGCAGTTCAGTTTGTCGTTTTTTACATCGGCAGGTACCGACGTTTGCTTCAGATGGCGGTTTCAAGCAAGAACCCTCACATGGCCGTTCACAATTAAAGTCTGTGTTAGATGACGTCATGTCCGCCCGTCTTTTTCATTCACGTGTAAGCAAGAAGCGTGTCTTTATTTTTTACATTTTCAACTTGAATGAGTTCGCTGTACATTTTATCTTTTTTGTTAAGAAGTTTCTATACCGCGGCTCCGTGTAATTCCTCCTCTTCAACAAACCACAGATCCCGTCTGTGTTCTTGCAGAAGACTGTGTCTAGCGACACCTTCAGTATCTTGACAGTGCTTAGCTTATATCTACGGAATTTTGCAGGTCAGGGGTTTCATTTTTGGTCTATATCTGGGGGGTCCCGCGTTCAAATGTGCCTGCACACCGCCTGTCCGGAACGAAGAATCTTCCTGGGTTTCCTTGGTCTCTCCAGACATTAGCAAATACCTAACCTCACATCAGGCCGAGTGCGCGTCTTTCTACAATTCATGTTTCAGTGTTCATCGTACCATTTAACACTGCATGTCTAGACCTCATGCTGGTGGGACTAGTAGCGTAGTTAAATAAATAACATTCATAAAGCAATACGACAGAAACTTAGAACGTTCGCGTAACCATTGTTGACGTGGAAAAGCAGCAAGTATTACTTATTCTGAATGTCTTTCTGTAGCCTTAGTTATTTAGCATGGAATGTGCATGACCATGTTATACAGTCATCTGTGTCATGTCCGGATCTATCATATTTTTTCCAATTATCTCACAAACTGTACGATTTTTGGAGAAAATTTATTGAACATAAAATGTGTTTTGATTTTTCTACAATTTTTGTCTGAAATATTTCACATTCTGAGAAGAGTTCAGTGAGATATTATCATAAATGCATATAGGTCTTTATGTACAGTATCCCTAATACTTTTCAGATTGTAATGAAACTTTAGTTTTATCGACAGATTTGCAAAACACACATATCAAATTTAATGAAAAATGTGTCCTACTGGGAGCCGAGTTTTTCCATGACGACGGATGGACGGACAGACAGACGTGACGAAGCTAATAGTCACTTTTCGAAATTTTGATAGTGCGTTTAAAACACGGAATTTTCGGAGTGTTTGCTAAAATTTAGTATTTTTGTGTTCACGTCTATGTCAGTATTTTTGTCAAGGTAAAGGTATCGCTTTGTCAAGTACAACGGCCTAGATAATACTGAACTGCCGGTCTAGTAGCAGGTGAATGATGAGTTCCATATTTCAGCCACCTTACCTCTACCGTAGATTTGGTTATGTTGCGCACACACCGCAGCAAAACAGATCAGTCTGGACTGTTAGGAAATATGACAGTAAATTTCAAGACAGTCGGCACATGAAGGTGGTAAGATTGTCAGCCCTACGCATCGGCCACCTTTACCCGCCCAGGAAATATTCTTGGTATTCATTTCTGTTAGAGACTGAGTCGACCCCAGGTCCATAGTCAATGAATCGAAACCGCAACCTTCCGGCTTGTAGCGCGGTGCCTCAAACAAATGCGCCACCTCGTGCCCCGCCTTAGTAAGGAAACACACAAAAACGTAGCCAGATTCTCTTCACACGAACGACCCGACACTGTGCTGCCACACGAACTTCCTCGCAAATGTCTCGCGTGCCAGATTGCTAAGTCACGATAAGTCGGCACGCGTGTCAAACATGGGGACAGTGAATTTGCTTTGCCTTTTTAGTGCCGGCACATCGCTATCGGGATGCCACTCCCATTATGGCGTCACAGCGGTACAGCAACACTTGGAAGTTGGGCCCATTGTCTTCAAAGCACATTGATAAGTGTATGTGCCAACTGCACTGACATTCAGACCTCTGCGTCTGGCTCACACCGTCTGAGTATTGATCTTCAAATTAGCAACGAATATTTCTCAAAAGAGCATTTACTTCGTGATCTTCTTAATGGGCACGACGTGACAGCGCATATTTCAGTATAGCAGGATTACTTCCACAAAGCCCCCGTCATTTTGCATGGCGATCATCAGCATGAGTCTCACCAACCTTACTGACCTCCTTCCTCGGTCACATGATCGATGCTGCTAGGTAAGCAGGCCAATACTGGAACATCCACCGCTCTGACTGCAGAAACACACTGATAAAAGACTTCGCCCACTGTCATGAATTGTGACTTCACCCTAGGTTCACTAAATTTACCTGGGCTGAAGCTGGAGACTTTATGGAACTAACACTGCTATACGAAGCAAATTTTCAATTATGAATGGGGTGCTTTTGTACTTATCAAATCGCCATGTAGCAAATCGACATTACATGTTAGCTCATTGTCATGGGCCTTCTCTTGCTGATTGTTGTTTGTTTGTTTGTTTGGCGCGACATCCCCCAATGGGCCATGGCCTCCTCATTCACGAGGTTTCTAGATCACACACAACGACGCACCACACTCTGTAGGAATCCTCTGGACGAATGGTCACCTCGTCGCAGAGACCTCTACCTGACAACAAACAACACTCAAAACAGACAGACACCCATGCCCCTGGTGGGATTCGAACCCAAGATTTCAGTAGGCAAGCGGCCGCAGACCTACGCCTCAGACAGCGTGGCCACTGGGATCGGCACTCATGCTGATTATTAAGCTAAATTACCAGCATATGAAGGCCCTTTTGGGTGTTTCGCTAATATAAACTGCACCCTGTATAGAAATGATGCAAATACGCAGGTTGTGGAAAACCTTCGGTTTTAGAGACAAACACAACTGTTGTGTTCTGTGACGTGACGCCTTGTAGTTTGGTAGATAAGAACATACGTTTTTAGAGTAACTTGCAGCCTCTCTAACCTTTTGGCGCCGGAATTATTTTTTTAATTTTAACACAACCTGTATATGAAATGTGAATAATACAGGAACCAAATACATTAGAATTATGAAACAAACTGCATTTTGAAGAGAAAAAAACGGAGAGTATATACCATGTTTAAAATATTCGTTACCTATATTTGTTGAATAAATATATAACATGCAACTTTAGAGGTTATCATGTTCATGATTGCAATACTTCTTCCTGTTCCCTTGTATTACCGTGTTGATTCACTGGGGCTGTTGGTTCCAATGGCTTGTCTTACTCCCTATTTTGCACCCCCCCCCCACACCCTCGCTCCTAGATTTGTGACTAATATGGCTGTCATTCTCCACTGTTAACTGGTAAAGAAAAAAAGGAGCTGGAAACAGTTCGCTTAGCTTCAGTAGGCCCAACATTTTGCTACGCAGGTGTCTCGAGCGACTGGCACCGAAGGCTATAGTGATGAGCAACGACGCGTTTGTCGCCGACCCGTATTTTAAGAAGTCCGTTTCCAATATGTGTTTTATCATTTCTGATCGTCAAACCAATTCTGAAGAGGAACCTCCACCATTCTGCTATCCTCTGTTACACGAGGCGTCTCCCCATTCTTCTACATAACCCGCCACTTAGCCACGTTCTCTCACCTTGAAGATGGAGGCAGTTCGTTCCCCCGTAACGTTGTTATCCTGGTACCGAACAATAACTGGCCAGTATATATCTTCATCTCCGTGAGGAACTGTCATCATGTACAGTCATGCGCCGCATAACGACTTTACGGTCAACGACGCACCGCATATACTACGGTGTTCCCATAATACAATTATTATATTATAATATAATATAATATTATAATATATTATAATAGTTACCATTGTGTTACAGTTGCCTACAGTATTCAGTACAGTAACATGCTGTACAGATTTGTACCGTAGCAGCAATAGGCTATACCATATAGCGTAGGCGTGTAGTAGGCTATACTGTACTGTCTAGGTTTGTGTAAGGGCATTCTATGACGTTCGCACAACGACGAAATCGCCTAACGACGCATTTCTCAGAACGTATCCTTGTCGTTAAGCGACGCATGACAGTAAACGCATCTGAATATTCCGGTGTGACGGTCCGGCACCCAGCACCCAGCACGCAGAAGGGTGCCTGAAGGTGTGGCTCGTCACGTGGAGATGCGGTTCGCCTCGCTGGCACGAAGAACAAACGTCCATCTGTATTCGAGCGATTCAAAGACGATGAGTTGACAAAAGAAACTCACAGATCTCCGACCGTGAACCAATTTAATATTTTGCTGCGGCAGTTCGAAAGTTGGAAGGCTTCTTTTGCAGAGTGCGTCAAACGGAAAGCCATTTTGGAATCCGGGTTATGTAACTCTAGGCGACTGTAGGCCTAATGTCTCTTTATGCTTTATAATAGTTATTCTCTCCTTAAATAGACACTCTTCCTGAAGTAGAAATTGCTTCTATGCGCGACGTAATAATCTGGCATATTTCTTCGATTTATAGTAATTTTTTTTTTAACTGTTCTTGAGAACTGCGCTGTTCCGGTTATTACGCAGCGAGTAGTGGTAATTTCTTACGGACGTTTCGGGACAACATATCGGCCCCATCCTTGGGGTTCAATAATCCAAAACAGAATCCATAAAAGAAATAGCCGCTACTCGCTGCATAATAACCCAGAAGAGCGCAGTTCTCAGCCTCTTCGCGTCGAAAGATTGCAGTCACTTTTACCGTTCTTTGTAACCGTCATTTAGAATTTGTTTTCATGTCCAAGCGTAAATTCACGCTTTTTACTGGATAATAGGACATTCTTGCCTGCCCCGTGGCCGCGCGGTCTAAGGCGTAGGTCTGCGGCCGCTCGCCTTTTGAGATTGTGAGTTCGAATCCCACCGGGAGCGTGGACGTCTGTCTGTTGTGCGTGTTTTATGTGTGTTGTCAGGTAGAGGTCTCTGCGACGAGCTGATCACTCGCCCAGAGGAGTCCTATCGACTGTGGTACGTCGCTGTGTGTGATATAGAAACCTCTGGAATGGACAGGCCATGGCCCACTGGGGGCTGTCGCGCCAAAAACAAACAAGTAGGACATTCTTACACAAACGATAGGTCTACTGAAACAATGAAGATACTTTCTTGATGTAAGTACCGTGCGTTTTGTGTAACTTTTTATTTAGACCAACAAATGCACAATACATGAACAATATTAACAGCAATAATAAATTGACAATACTATAAGAAGATACTCCCTGAAAATGATGTAAATACATCGAAACATGTCAGAGTACTTTACGGTACAGACAGTACCGTTCATATATTATGCATTTGTTGGTCTAAATAATAACAAAATAAATAAAATAAAAAATAAATAACGATACATTTTTTTTGTATCGCACATCTAAATATGGCACGCGACACTGAAGCTCTGGCTAACACGCCGTAGGCAGATATCACAAGGTAGTTATCACTAACCATAAACACAACTATTCGTACCATTTATTATGTTTTATCAGATGATAACGCAGCTACAAGTTTCGACAACTAAGTGATCATCTTCAGGCCATTCAAATACATTAAATTGAAACAACAATTGCCAGTTAATTTTTGTGTGGGTAGATCGAAATCTGTCACAATATGCGCCAATATAAAATGTTAATATATTACGAAGTAAGGAAATGTAAAATGTTGAAACCACTGCAATACCTTATATGTAATGCGGTAGCAAAGTCTTATCGGTATTGGGGGGGGGGGGGCAGTTTATTGGATTCTTGCCACAAAAGTATTTGATAAGGGGTCAATTATCCGACTAAACACAATATATAGATCTAGTACAATAGTCTTTTATTATACACTGCAACACGTTTCGACTGTTCAGATAAGCCATCTTCAGGTAGTTGTGGGATAAACGAAAAGGAATTTAAAGGGAGAAATGCCTGTCTGTGCAGTGGTATGAATTATAACAATATTATTTTTAAAATATGGAATAATGTGGTTATAGATCATACCTAATGTGGTTAGAGATCATACCTTAGGAGTTCTGAAACAAGGTTATGCATTAAATTGAAACTTACCGTTTCCTTTTTTTGGAATAATATTGCTATAATTCACACCAATGTGCCGAGAGTAATCTCTCCCCGTATATTGCCTTTTGTGTATCCGACATCTACCTGATGATGTCTGATCTGGACAGCCCAAACATGCTGAAGTGTATAATAAAGAACTATATATATATATATATTGTTCGGTCGGGTAATTGGCTCCTTATTGAGAAGTACCAAACAGGACTGTGTCACCCGAGAATATTATTTGGTTGTGCTATTTTCTCTTGTCGTTCCCAGGAAGTACGGCGTATTTACTTCAATAAAATGTTGAACATATGTGTCGATAATTGTATTTTAGTGTTTTGCAATTGGTTTTGACAATGTGTGCACATTTGATGTAGACGTATATATTGCAAGAGACCTCAGTCTCATACAAGATATGTGTTTCAGTCAAACACAAAAATTTATTACACAAATTATGCTCACAGCAACATGTTTCGAATCTAGTGAGTCATCATCAGGCCATCCAAAAGAACCAATCCAAGGTACATCATATATTAGAGTGCATTTTGGGATCCCAAACGCTTACAACGAGTAGTAAAGTTAAATGCGACAGTAATATAATAATATTCATACAATGGCAATATATCTAAAACCAAGTCATGAATTCCGTTGTGTTGCGTAATAGATAAAATATATAAATTACTTGATGCAGGATCTACAGGAGCATATATCAGATTCGCATCTAGTGGGGATGAAATTCACTAAAACTTGCCGTAGATCTCGCGCTAACTCTTGTAGTAAACTACTATCCATTGTTCCTCTGAATAAGTTGATCATTATCAGTTGTGCGTAACAGAGAGGAGAGCGTACTTAAGTTGCATAAGTAACTTATAATGTGCATAATACGTGGGTATGGTTACGTTATTGCGGGGCGGAAACGTTGGATACTATCGTGACTGTGTTGTTCTATTCGGTGTTCTAATACAACTATCAATCTACGTGTACATTACACTTCCTGGTATTTAGTTTTCCAGATTTATGGGTTTCTATGCAGACTTTCGGCCGTTGTCATATCCTGTAACATAATATGGGGAATAACGTTCTATAAATTGTTCTAAAATACGTATTAACAATGTACGACCATTAAATCAATTATTACTTACAATTTTATGGAAGAGAAGAAGTCACTGGCTTATATGTGGGGGTGAACGATCTTCCACGATATTTCAAGACAGGGATCCTTTCCGTGTGTACACGAGTAGGTGACCTTCCAAGACTGAGCTGTGTGTGAATGGCTTGGCCTTTATGGGGTAGGGAGTCCTCCTTGGGGATCTTTATGAATTATGGCCTCAAATACTAAGCTAGGTTTAATTGTTAGTTTCTCATTTATCTGATTGTTCAGTTTAATTTCACGGAAAATATAAAATTTTTCTAATGTGTATATCATTCTACCCTTATTAGTTATGTGGGTAGTTTCCATAATGCTTTCCATCGGGCCGATGGAGTGCCTATTTTTCAGGAGGTGCTGAGCGAATTTTGATTTATTGTTCCAATATTTGAAGTCTAGGAAGTGCTCATGGAAACGGACTTTGAACGGGCTACCCGTCTGTCCAGTTTATTTCATATTGCAAGTGCGGCATGTTAATTGGTAAATACTACATTTTTCTTATTCATTTTGGGTCTGTCTGTGTCGTATAGTGAGAATTCTCCCTGTTTTATTGTCAGCAGTGAACGCGATCTTAACGTTAGTATTCTTAAATAACTTTGTGATGAATTTCGTCTCTTTTCCAACATCTGTAAATCTACCCACACAAAAATTGACTTGGGATTGTTGCTTAAATTTAATGTATTTTAATAGCTTGAAGATGACCACTTAGTAGTCGAAAATGTAGCCGTGCTATCTTCCGATAAAACGTAATAAATATGTCGAAATATTTTGTGACGTCTCCTTTCCAAAATCCTTTTACTCTAGCTCCCGAAGTAGTTTGGGGCTTGCACAGTCTCAGTTGAGGTTGGCAGCCCATTCCAACCTGCTCTTCCCTGTTGTACTGAAAATGTACAGGCAAGACAATTTTTATGGCAAGTTTCAAGGCCATTCGTTTAACATTCTTGTTGTTAGCCCAAAAAATTTCCTCTCTGTCATCAGACACTGACAATTTCTTCTTCAAATTTTTATGACAACTCTGGTTTCCTACCAAGTTGGATATTGGTCAGTTTCTTCTTATCTGTTTCCGTGCTGTTAACTTTATCTTTGAGTGTCGATCTCGGTACTTCGAACGCCTTCGATTCTTCTTGAAATCCCACTTCCTTTCTCTTAATGGCCTTTAAGGCGTTCGCCATTTTCATTTTGTCCCACAATTTACCCCTTCTTCCGTCCATCTAAAACGTAGCGCTGGGCCTAATATCTTCCCCGGACGATATGAGGACCGCATGTGGGGGCAATATTAGTAACATCAGTACAAGCACTATGGTAACATATCAATAGTGACTAGCAGTTAAATTGCATTTAATACCAACTTAATTACGTGTAATTTTGGATTATGGCATAAGCATATTCCAAAAGCATTCCTTACCTGTTGCAAAAAGGATACGAAAAAAAATATTGAAAATATTTTGATACTGCATAAAAAATCAGAGGCGAAAACAAGCCCACTTCCCATCACACCACCAAATCTGCCGAAACAAAATATAGTTTTTACATCACATGCTACAAGCTTCATGTCCAACTGCCTGCGTTTACGTCGCCAGCGTCAATGTCGCAGGGAATGGACTTAGGAAGGGAGTAAATATTAGGCACATTTCCTCTATATCTCTCAGAGGCGTCTGCGAAATTGAAAAAGTGAATATTAGCTTCGACATTGGCTGTGTGTGTCCGAATGGAACAACTCGGCTCCGACTGAAAGAAATGTCATGAAATTATGTACGAGGGGTGTTCAATAATTTATCTACCTAAGCAGGAAAGAAGGCAATGAGCGGACTGAAACAAGTCTGTGCATGTTGGGACATGTCTTGAGGTGTTACATATGCAGCCTCAGCTCAGTGCGATTCTAACTGTCAGAGTGATAGCATGTCAAGTGAACTTGTGTGTGAGGTTTCTAAGAAACTGCTCGATTTGGAGCAAAGATCAGTTATAAAATTTCTTACTAAAGAAGGTAAGAAGCCAAATGAGATACTTGAAAGCATGGTGGTAGTTCAGTTTATGGGGAGTCTGTCCCTTCTTATTACAAAGTGAAATTTTGGAGTAAACAATTTAAGTGGGGAAGAGAGTCGATTGAAGATGACCCTCACACTGGGCATCCTGTGGAAGCGACTTCTGAAGAAATGTGCCAGAAATTGGAAAGTTTGATTT
>Ga0131853_10026925_pt1 | contig 10334 bp, 3 predicted proteins | sample TergutLab28metaG_FD_92764 | JGI IMG/M metagenome (GOLD analysis project Ga0131853, IMG submission 92764) | Labiotermes labralis P1 segment gut microbial communities from Petit-Saut dam, French Guiana - Lab288 P1 (version 2) (version 2) | ecosystem: Host-associated > Arthropoda: Insects >... | reverse complement strand
TCCACTATTTCCTTGCTTGTCGCTGTCACATGAAAGGTAACAGAACTTTTTTGGTTTGTTTTCGAATGGTGGCTACGTTATCATTTCTCATCATACAAAATCGCTGTCGTAACAAACTTGGGCCTACTCTGCAACATTTATAATCAAGCAAGATTTGTTTCATTAGTGTCACTTTCGCTGACGAAATGGCGCATTCCCCATGTTGACATTACTATCCCTGAGGAAATAAAATTAAGACTTTTTGGGTCCTGCAATGAAATAATGTTCACTGAAATTTTCGTGACAGTCTGTTGTAGGAACAAACAGGCATACAAAGTCTTCCGGCCAGGAAGGTTGTTTCGGAAGACTACTTATTATTTTTTTAGGCATAGGCTCTAAGATAATAACGTTAACGCGTGCCACATCATTAATTTAGTGCCTTCTTGAACTTCCTCAGTCTCTACTTTTCAATGCCAGGATGGTAGATCTAAGTTTACATAGGCCAGGAGCTCCTCGTTTCTCACAGTTTGTATTACTAACGTTTTAGTCGTTAGGTAGGCATAATGATCAGTCCAGTAGAATGTACTCTGTAGTTCTTAGGGCACAATTACTAGCTATTACGTTTTTACATTTTCCTGGAAATTATGGAAATTTTTTTGACGCAACTCATATGAAAATAAATGTTTCAGTGTCACTGATCTCAGTATCATATTTGTTTTTAATAATTTTTTTTAGCTAAAGCCAATTTTCGTTTTAGACGTTTGAACACGTGGAGTAAGAGAAGACACGTGCACTGTCTTTGAAGTAATTCTACTCTCGGGCCAGGAATAAACCAAAAGGAACTCTTTGTCGATATAATTAATTATGAACGATAGTTTGAAAATCCCACAGGGCACATCAGCTGCTAATGCTCCTTATTAAACAGTGTGAAGGTCAGCCTGCAGATCAGGCCGGCTCACCAGCCAGTCCCACGAATACGTGTCCTACTTGATTTCTCTCCATCTCCCCCCCCAACCCCCCCGCCGCTCCTTCGTGTGTCTTGTTAATTAATGTGAATTACTTTTCCCACTCGTATTACCATCGGTTTCAGTTAACAGTTCGTTTAACCCTTCCCAGTGACCACGTCGTCTGAAAAATTTATTTCTGCACTTGAGAATCGAAATGAGCGGAATGACAGGCAATGAATTTCACTCAGAAGAAAGAAGGCGTCTGGCGAGGGACACATTTTTCTGTCTTCATGCGTGTTAATGTACTGGTGTAGAGTTCTTCACAAAATTTCATGGTTTGAAATTGTTTCAGTCACAACTCTCGATTTGTTACATCTTACGTGTTTGGATAATCATTTTACAAATTCCGGTGGAATTCCCTAATAAAATATCGGTTAACATTTTTGTTTATTTATAGATAATTTTAAAGAGCCCGAGATAATGAAGTAACAGATTTCCAGGTTTTAGTTTATATGTGACTTATTTTTTTATGATTTGACAATAACAAATTTTAGAAGCCGTCGACATTAAATGACGTCAGAACGAAAAGTTTTCTGGGTTCTTTTTCGCTGAACAGAGCGTACAATATGTGAACATTGGCGGAAAGTGGAAATGAGATAGACAGCAAGTGAGGAAATAAGGGGAGTAGCGAAATATAGGAAGAGAGGGAGATATACAGACGGAAAGAAGAGGGAAGGAATACACACAACTAGAGAGACAAGAATTATGATCTGTATGGTGAAAATAAGGGTAGAATGAAGGGTGGAGGGGAGGCGGATATTGTTGTGGAAGAGTGGAGGTAGGGGGGTTTGTATTTTTTAAACTCAGTAGTATGTATCGCTGCTACTTTGCTTGGGTGGTAGTGGTTGCGTGCTTAGCACTGTCTCTCTTTCGACTGTTCGGTCTCTCTCTCTCTCTCCCTAACTATACTGATGTTCCCAATGCTGACAGCTCTGGTACCTCCTACAGCAGTAACATACACACCACAAGCAGACGTGTGAACGTTTGACAGCACTCCAGCAGCCAAGAACGTCAAGAAGGTGGGATATTACCAGTGCTTTCGTGACTTATAACGTTCCGTTTACAATTTTGTATTTTCTCACACATTCTCTTTCCATGTTAGTGAAAATTATATCATATAAAATATTTGTGATAACAGATCTTAATGTATAATTTAAAAAAAGTTACTTAATTACATACGTGGGCTAAGACGGATTTTAATTAAAATTTCTATTATTATTTCGTCATGATGTACAAAACTGTATTCAGAAAAAGAATGTGGTTATGTTGGTCTAATTAAGTCGTTTTTAAAGACTAGTAAAACGTAGCCTGTAATTTAATGGACCGTTTATTATACCGGAAATGTGTTTGCGAATTTCAGCTTTAAAAATGGATATATGTCAGTGTGGGAAAGGAAAATCTTGTGGTGAAGTTTTATATCGTGAATGAAGTGCCAAAACATGTTCTTAAGTGGAAGTGCTTTTAGAAACTAAAGTGTGGAATGATGATAGATTTATGGATAGCGCAACAAAAAGTTGAGTTGTACGTGATTGTGAGGACCTGTGATGAACACTTTTCTAACCTGTTCTGATAACCTAAGAGATACTTATCTGAAGATGATTTTATACAGTTATTACAAGCTCAGTAATGACTATCGTTACATGAAGCATGTGGGAGGAATGGTAAAAGCTTTATTGCCATAATTGCATCCAGAAAGGCACCTTTCGGCCGTGGGAAGGATGTAAGATTATTTTAAAGGTAAGTGACGCAGCCCTACTGGTTACGTGTACATTTAGGAGCATATGCTATTCGAGCGGGGAGCATGCTTGACACAATGAATGGTTCGGAACTAATTTGATTAGAAGACCGTCTGTAACAACTCTACTTGAAGTTGGCATACGCGGCAGGGAATTTTGAAACCTGTTTTTCGCGTTCTAGTGTGTTAAAACCTTATTTTTCCTTTGTGCTTCTGCATTGTTCATTGACTGTAAAACTGAACCGTGACCTTGTATTTCATTTATGTGTTGTGATCACTGACCCATCATTACAGTCAGTGTTGGTATGCCTGCCTTTCATGATTTATAAATTTCTAGTCAGTAGGTTGCATGGACAACAACTGCAGACTGGACCTTCTCAAGTGTAGTGTAATAGTGTTTCTCAACTAGTGGAACTCGTCCCAATGAGTAGCACTTGACGGGTGGATAATGAAAGAAAAATGTCTTGTTTATCGCCGCTGTCATTTGCTACGATTAGGCAATAGTGTTTGTATGTGAAATAATGTATAAGGAGAGGCGATGGAATAATCATAGTAGTGGGATAATAATTAATACTTTAAACATCAGTGGATAGTACTTGTTTCAACAAGTTAAATTTTACAAATTCCACATCTTTTCCACAATGTGTGTTTACGTGTTGTGTAGGAAACTAGCAATAGTCAGTAGCTATAATATACAACATTAACTGACTAACCTAGGTAAAGGAGACGCGATCTGCTACCTGTGAGTTAGCGACTGAATTTGTGAATATAATTCAGAATAATTTTGTTGGTAATGTGTTAATAGCAGTATAAATCACTTCCTAGAGAACAGGATGTTTACATTATACTGTGGAGTAACAAAGACATATTGGAAAATAATTGATCGCAAATGCAAAATTTCAGAACTATTACTCCTCAGCCTAGCATGTAAATTACGACTTTATTTATGCTGTCAGAATTTGCTATCTGGATTCATTTAGAGTATGAAAGTAAACATATTACGAAAAACTGGGTCGCACATACTGGGCGCCGTGTGTTGCTGTGCCAACTGAAGGATAAATTTTCATAAACGTCACTGGAATCCATTTTTATCATTTTCCTTTTGTTATGTTGTTAGTTATTAGAATCACATTAAATACACGGTTAGTTTCAAATATGTTTACATTATAGAAATAATACGATATAAATAAAAAATAATCAGTCCACTCATTTACATTATAAAAATAATCAGTGGGTTAGGTTACGCGGAAAATACTCTGCTCCAGATAGAAATGTCATTTGCTCTATTGTGAACAAAATCATATAAACAATCTGTTGCACTTCTTGCGTGTAACAAACAGGATCAGAGGCCTTTTCTTTTTCAGTTATTTTCCCCCAAATATCTCTAAATGCATATGGGTAGAATGTTATTCCTTCGACTTTTAGGGCTGCTCATTTTTTCTTTTCTTTGTGTCTTTTAATTTACATAAGCTGTGTTAGATGCAATAATGGCATCGATTTTCAGACTTTGTCTAAGCATAAATTTTTTCTTTACTAATAACTATTATCTACAGCAGAAATATTTTAACAGATATGTGGACAATCTAGCTATTGGAATTTCCCCCCTCCAATTCATTGAAATTTCATTTGTGTATTCGAAGCTGAAAAGGGATGCTACTATGTGACAATTCAGTTCACTCCACAGCTTCACGCCCTGTTTCTAAAAGGCTGAAACTAATAAGTTATTCCCGTATAGGTCTTTTAAGAGACTTATTCCTTCTGGATTCTCCAAAACAAATCTTGTATGCTTTACCCTTTCCCACTTCTGTTTCTCAATTCTCGCCAAAAATCCACCTGATTTCCAATACCAGTCACACACTCCGCAACAAGTTAGGCCTTCAGTGTCGCACGTTTTTTGCCACGTACCATGCAGTAAGCTTGGCCTGTCTACGCATTTATTGACGTAATACTGATTATTATTTTCATAATAATCACTGGCAACATTCTGTAACATGCAGATCAAATATGATGGATAATATTTCGTAGTTTTTCATTTTGCTGTGTATTTAAAATGCAAAATTTAATAAAGCAAACCAGCAACTACACCATGCCCGAGGCAAAAATCCGCAGTAGTCTATAGAACTTTGTAGTTTGTCGGTTTGATTTGTGAAACCTTAAATCGTGCATATTGTTTTGCTGAAAGCCTAAACTTATATTTATAAATTATTGAAATATATTTCTTGGTTATATCTGAACCTGAGAGCTATTGATACTGAGAGAGGAGGGCATTTGGTCTTAATTTTAATTACGTGTAAGGAATGAAAATAAGGAGGAAGAAATTAATTATGATTATTGTAGTTAATGTGATTTTAATTATTGCTTTTCGTTTCCATTTCAGAGGAAAGTTTATATAGTTAGAGATGATGATCTTTTGCATGAAGTTAAATTTTCGTTATGAAAATATTTGGCCATGTGTTAAGGTGCCTCACCCTCCAGAGACATTAGGCTGCAGAAGCGAATGAAGGAAATTAACGATTTCTAAATTCACATAACCCCCGTAAATGATGTTGAAGGACGAACCAGTAGCCGACAGTGAATGGCTTGTTAAGATGGAAGGATGAGAGGCTAAATAGACTGTGACGTTGGCAGCATACCGACGACAACTGCTGCTCCTCCTGCCTGCTTGTCTGATACGGCAGAGATAAACACAGAACAAATTTTTGGTGCTGAAACATGTAGGATTGGCATTCTGATATGAAGTGTGGTATGTGATCTGTATTATTGCATTTCAATTAGTGCATTTTAACGATATGGAACAGAATAGCCTGTGGGAAAAGACCCTGTGCTTGTGAACAGTTTGTAGTTTACGCTGTAAGGTCGTGCAGTATACTTCTGTGAGTTCCTATTAGAATTTAGCAGGTGCTGCATTTATTGCCGGAATGTCCATTAAAGTAGGCTACTGCAGAAATAGCCGAATGTTTGTTTAAACTAGAGAGAGCTTTTGGTAATGACTTGTGGGATTTCTGTGTGCGCACACTTAACATTTGTGTACCCTAACACTAATTATTTTACATGAATACATTACACGACCCCTCTTGAGTTAGAAGAATACAGTTACATTTTCAAACCGAGTTACTTTAGGATGAATTTTGTTATTATCATTCCACCTACACCTATTTTCTTCCCTTCCAAATTTGTGAATAAAATGTTACATGGGTGTACCATCCCTCTCACGCACACTACATGTCTAACAGTTTTCAGCTACTTTAATTTGTTCTGCCTAGTTATATGTCCTGAAACAGGCCTATACAATTTTATCAGGTATCTTAATTTATTGAAATAATTGGCCTTCACGTCTGCCTGTTTCAAAATGTATTGAGAAGACACGATTTGAGCTGTTAGGCTTGATGAAAGCCCTTCGTACAAATTATAACGAGTCAAGAAATTTTTTTCCTCACGGAATCCAAAAATCCATTATATGTTGACAACATGTAGCCATTAGGCCATATTCTGAGGCCGTTTAATGCATATCCTAATAAAGAGTAGCCTATTTACTGCAATACTCTCACTTCCTCTAACCGTTTTCTACTTTAGGACCATGATCCCAAACACGGTTAACCTGAGAGAGAAGCCAAATGAAACCTAGGTTTAAAAACAGTTCAAATCTCAAAGTGATCTTACGATGTAACAATATGGTGATCGTTGCAGTACTGTACGTAGTCTTTTATAAAGGTAAATAGGTAAATAGTTTACTTAATGCCTTCGTTGTTTTCCCCAAGAAAATCCAACCAATACCCATTGATTATAAGGCTGGGTAGACCCGATTGACAGTCTGGTTGCTCGGAAGAAGGGAAATTTATTGTCCATGCCGGGATTCAAACTCCAGACTATCCAACCCGTAGCATAACCATTTACTATATTCTGCGATTACTTGTTTGTTACTAGCTGGGAAATTCTCTTGTCAAGGTCCTGGGGTCTGCGTTGGATGTCACAGTTATATATAAAACAAGAAGTCAATACAAAAACGACGGGGAATTAAAACGTTTCAGAAAATATGAAAGATTATAATAATAAATTGCAAGACCATGGGGAACGAATGTCATAGAACGTGTTCCATGGCAGGGATGTTTTTGCAGTTCACAGGAAGATGTAACATCTGTCGCCTAAGGAAAATATGGATCACTTCCAGTAGCCACGGAAGGGATTTTGTCTCACCAAGGTTAGTTGCGGTAGGAGAAGAAGAAATGTTCGTACACATCGAATTCTATCTCGCAAAGGTTTAGTAATATTTAATTTATCCCTGAAAAAGCAGAATGTTTTGTCATAATATTCTGCTCTCTGTGCGAATAAAATCCGTTTTGTCACAAGACTGAACTTATGACGTGTAGACCCGAGAACAGCCTATAACGCCGACTGACCTACGAAAGAAAGTTGTGGAACTTCGCGTTCGGTTCTCTTTCGATTCAGAGTTATAAATTCGATGCTATATGACATGTTTGGAATGAGGCCATTAAAAAAAAACATAAAGGGATAAATAAGTCTTTAATTAGGTGAATCGGGAAAGCTTCTAGTCATGACGTAATAACGGACTTTTTGTCTTGTAGTTTTTTTTAAGATTAGCCTGACTAGACAAACAGGTTCAGAAGGTCTGAAATTTACCGGGCTTACTGAAAGAAGCCCCAACCATGGGTTTCGAAGATCGTGGTAGGTAATCTATCAATTATATTTTCTTTTAGCTAGAAAGACATTCATCATTATGATGCACGTACTCTCTTTTCTTTCTCAAATTCATCACATGTCACGCAACATAAAGTTATCAAACTGAGAATTAAAAAACACATTAAGTGCCCAAGATCCCACATTTATGCAACTTATTAAACCGTCACGAATTATTTTATTTTTCTCTTCCAAGATGATCCCAAAAGTACTACAGTTCAAGCCTCAGAACGGGCGTTGGTAGGATGAAAGTCTGTAAAAAAAAATAATAAATATCATGAAAATATTATTGCCTGTCAAACGTTTCTTCCTTTTTTTATGTCCAAAATTAGTCTACATTCTTATTCTATTATTTATCAGTCGTTCCCTTAACAATAGAAAGAATGGCCGCAAGTTTTCTTGTGACTGCCGATAAACCTGACTTCATATTGTGTCTCAGGCCTAATTCGAAATCTCGTACATCACAAATGCACATTTTAGGTGTCGAATCTATAAACTAATCTTTCGAGCTGTGTTATATTCTGCAGTGTGTTGGTAACGATACTGAACTGTTCAACATTCCTCACTAAATTTGTGCTGTTTGTTTAAAAGACATACGCATTTTGGCGCCGGTACTTGCGCCATAATTTACGTTTATGTCTAAAAGCTTACTTTCCATTATACTTACTTTCCTTTATACAACCCACGAAAAATACATTCAAAATCCAGCACACGCAAACGGAGATAGCAGAAATAAAAGCTAATAACAACGCAACTACAGGCATCGAAAATTCTGTGTCTAGCAAACGACATAAAGTGGGTTAATTTGGTTGAACGACGCCGGAAATTGACTAAATCACAGTCCTTTTGTAGTGTGTGATCCAGTGAGAGTAGGCCTACATTTCTGACTCTGTGGTAATGGAAGGAGCTTCGCCTTGTGCCCACGTGGTGTGTGTGTGTGTGTTTCAGAATAAATAAAGATTATTCCCTTAACAAATTAACCGATTGAATATTACGAGGGACGCGGACTGTGTTCTGCTTGAGACATGGACTAATCTTTATGTAAAATTCAACCAAGCTTTAGTCTTCAGACGACTCTTCACTAGGCCTGAGGCTTCTAGTCTGTGTTAATATTTCTGTATTGTAAATTAGTGTGAATTTTTAAAATATATTATTACATTCGTCGAGTAGACTCCTTTTTGAGAACGTGTTATTTAATTACCTATTTTCTAGATTACTGCATTTCATGGAGCTCAGTACCAATGCTAACAGCTCGCCACTGAATAGCGCCATAAACTAGTTGAATGTGTATTTAACTCAGTAATTAACCAACTTGATGCACAAAATTTTTTACAATAAGTTTTATTTCATGCCTCTACATGTTTCGAGCACCATGTGCTCATCATCAGGTGGTCAAAATTGCATTACGCACCTCTGGTATCATCACACCTATAGGTGTGATGATACCAGAGGCTGTATAATACAATTTTGACCTCCTGATGATGAGCACATGTGCTCGAAACATGTAGAGGCATGAAATAATAACTTACTTAAAACAAATTTTGTGCATCAAGTTGGTTAAATACTGAGACAAATATACTGAGATGTACGGTCAGCAAAACGTCAAAATAGTTGCATGTAGTTCCTGTATGATATTTGTAAATATCAGTTTTAATATTACCATTCTCTCTACGTCGAAGCCTATTTCTAAATAGCTTTAGACTAAATTTCGCTGAATTCTTTACCTCCATGTACTACATATATCAACTGTTTGTTTGTTTGTTTGTTTGTTTGTTGTTGTTATTTCGTAAGCCTGGTAATATTTAGTGCAACGTACAAATTATGACGGTCCTTGCTCTAAGTTCAGAGTTCACACTAGAAGAGCCCGGGAAGGCCCAGAATGAAGTACAGGTATAGCTCTACTCTATCTTTAACCTCGACGGTATAAGGGGTGGTTGGTCAACGCCACGCCGCGGCCACTTTCCTTCCAGGAACGACCTGGTATCCATTATATAGGAGGCGGGGTGGGCCCCAGGGCACGTCAGGATAGGTGCAGAAAATTTCGCCCCCATCGGGATTCGAGCCCCGGGCCGTCCAGCCCGTAGCGATTTGCAAAGCCAATTACGCCATCTCGGCCCATGTCCTAACGCCAAGACTTTCTCTATATCTCTTTTGCTCCTACCGTCTTAGGTCCAGTTGTTCCTAAGAATAATTTGCTCTTCTATGTGATTATATATTTGACATTTTGCTTTGGAATCAGGCGGTTTGAAATGTTCCGATAAAATTTACGGCTGCCTAAATAGTTTTCATAACTGTCTTGTCTTGCATTATCATTGGAATAAAGTTTAGTCTCAACAGTAGTCCCGACTTTGACTCTACCTTAATATGTCTGGTGTTTTTTATAACTGAGCGTCGATGAATTACTGAGGTGAAACCAATATGAAAGTGTCAGACCATTATGCCAATATGTTCATGGTAATACTACGTTCATAGTTTCACGGGACATAGGTATAGTTATTTTAGTTTTATGAACTCTATTCTGAACGTTCGGATGGCCAGTGGAGGCCACGCAACTTTCTATGTACACATGTGTAGAGGCCAGTTGAAATGTGATGTCACACGCGCAGAAACCATATTTCGTCTTTCGGCGAAAGGGACGAGTCCATTTAAATCGGCGGCGGCGTCGGTTCAGTCGAATACTAACAGCCGAGGTGTGCGCATCAGCGGTAGTAATGCTGGATACACCATGTTCCGAGGTAGTGTGAAGGGAACTAGCTACCCACTCCATTCGCCAGTTTCCCCTTCACTTCCCCCCCCCCCCCCCCCCCCCCCTTTTGCCCCCCCTTTTCAACTATTTTCCCGGGTGTGTCGGCCGGGGGGGTAATAAAAACCCCCCACCAAAAAAATGGGAAAGGGTGGGGAGGAAAAAACCCGAGCAG
>Ga0131853_10026923_pt1 | contig 10335 bp, 6 predicted proteins | sample TergutLab28metaG_FD_92764 | JGI IMG/M metagenome (GOLD analysis project Ga0131853, IMG submission 92764) | Labiotermes labralis P1 segment gut microbial communities from Petit-Saut dam, French Guiana - Lab288 P1 (version 2) (version 2) | ecosystem: Host-associated > Arthropoda: Insects >... | reverse complement strand
CCGACAGAGCGGCCGCCGCTGGTCGGCGAAGTTAGTGCCAACTTTTGCGGATTAGAGGGGTGTCACGTGGTCAGCGCAACGGGTCCCCACAGCCGTTAATCTCTGTTTTCTAGACCTGGAGCCACTACTTTTTTCATTCAAGTAGCTCCTCAATTGACCTCACGAGGCTCAACAGGCTGAGTGGACCCCGTTCCAGACCCACTACTACTCAGAAAATCTGGTAGCGCCGGGGATCGAACCTGGGACCTCTGTATCTGTAGCCAGAAACTCTGACCACTAGACCACAGAGGCGGTAAGTATGCAATAACCTTGATTAATTATTACCATGTATGAGTGAGACCCACTTAAGGATTGCAAGACCATGACGATGGTGGTGGGGCTTGTGTGGTCTAATGAGTCACTGAGCTATTCTGGTGGTAGTGTAGCTACTGGTGGGGCCTCCCATGCCAGATTGGTCTGTGACGAAGACCCAGACTAAGAAGCAATCCAATCGGTCCTCCAGGATTGCTGGGGGTTGGACGTAAGGCTGACAACCTGCTCCAGAAAAAATATTGTTACGAAATCCAAAGAAGAAGGCCAGACTGTCCAAAATATGACGACCTATTAAACGATTTAAGGACCTGAGAATTGGTTCATGGAATGTTTTATCCTCATACAGATCAAAATCATTACAGAAGATGGGAAGATGGTGTGATGGAAGATGCCAGAAAGTTGAGGGAGAGAAATTGGAGGAATGCTGCAAGGAATAGGGACAGCTGGCAGAAGCTTCTGAATAAGGCCTTGGTTCAAAAGGGGCTGTGGTGTCAATGATGATTATGATGATGATGATGTGTACAAGTGAGACCTTGTTTAGGACAGTCATACAACCGAAATGTTCAAGCAATTATAATATAAGTGAACATGAGAAAACGTGTAATTGATGGTCTTATGCAACAAATTATTCAATTATCAGCTTTCTGTTATAAACGCTGTTCTTCAGTATCACAGACATAAACACCAGAATTCTTTGATTCACAAATCAAGCATTGTTAACAGTGACTTGCATGACCTAGTGCCATCCGCAGCCAGTGAAGAATGCACAGTGGAAATGAACTTGCAACATCCAAGTCAAGGGGGGGGGGATACAATGAGCATGAACACGACGATTCCAAAAGAACGCAATAAATTACGTAAACCTGCCAGCCTTCGACATCACTAGGTCACAAGAAACTGCCATTCTGCAGAACATAAACTTACATATATTACAAAAGTACAAGGTCTAGTATTAAAATTAATTTCATCTCCAAAAATATATAATAAAATAAGCTAACAGATGATTACACTGTAGAGCTCTGACAGGGAACCAGTAAACCTGTAAGTTTACTCGCTGTGACATGACTCAGGCAGTTGGTCGTTGGCCTCTCACCATGGAGGCCTGGGCTCAATCCCAGGGCAATCCATGTGGAATTTGTGGTGGAAAAAGCGGTATTGGGACAGGTCGCTTCCAAGTACTCTGGTTTTCCCGTCAGTATCGTTCCACCAATGGTTTATACGCACTTGTCTATCATTCATGCTACATGATCTTAGCAACTAACAGCACTGTAAAGTAACACACATAAAAATAAACATAACAATAAGCTGATAGTATCAAACAGTTCCAATATACTTGTATGTGAAGTAAAAATTATGGGAATCCCATAAATTTATGTGGCATAGTTTTGAAAAAACCGGGAGACTTCACAAACAAATCATTCTTGAGCCTCTAAACATCAGGTCCCTACAACTTCGAATGACTTGATTAAAGGTCGTTGTATTGGTTTGTTGAACGGCATACTCATCTCTCTATTACAGCAAAATTCTCTTGCTATTTACATACATAATATATACACATATATTATTTCGCAATAATTCAATTAATCTGACAATCCGGTGCAAGCCTGCCTGCACAGTTTCCACAAGCATAAATAGTCTGGACATATGGAATGATTCATAATCACAATTACAATTAAAAGTAGTACTAATTAAACACTGAAGAATGGATGGAATGATTTCAAGTTAATCTTACAGAGTCAAGACTAGACAAATATAAATAAATCTGCAATTTCATACACAACAAATGTCCGAAGAAGAGCATTTTTTCTGAAACACACTGTACAAAATTAAGTAAAATTTGTCGCTTTTTTTTTTGGTATATTTTAATTCATTAACAATATTATCCCACACAGCATGTAACCCTTCAGACAGGCACCATGTTGTATGTCTACAGTAATGACTTCCACTAGCCTTTCAAAGCCATTCAAAAAAGTGAATACCAATCTAAGTCTTCAAAAATGTGGTCACTGCAACAGATTTGGTGCCTATACACTGTAAGGTCTAACCTCTGAAGCACTGACCATTCTCCTAATGCATGCTACATGGTTACAAACTTCATATTATGATGAACAACATTGCTCAAACAGAACAAGAACATCTAAAAAGTATGAAACAGAATCATGAGGAAGCAGCATATCTTGAAGCACATAGCACAATTTATGTGGAAGTCCATGGCTTGCGTAAGACATTGCCTATTCGCTGGTTTGCTACAAAATCTTGCACAATAACCTGAAGTAAGTCATAACTGTTTTCATAAAAAAACCACATAATTCACAGTTCTACACTCAACACCAACTGCAAAAAATCACCTTCCTGCAGTAGCATTGAACCAAACAAGACAATGCTACATCCCACACACCTACACAAAAATATCCATATTAAAACAACTTTGTCAGGTCCCAGCAACTACTGAGACACTCTTCTACGCAGCCCACACCTCAAAATTCCCAGAACGGAAAAGGGAATGCCCTCGATACACTCTCCCTGGATTTCTGAACAAATACTGTGCGGATATTCACTCTTTGTTTCATGCTCCAACATCCAGCATGGTTAGGGTGCCTAGACTTACAACAGCAACTGTGGTAGTGACACTGTTAAACAACGACAACACATTTTGAGCATGGAACACCTGTGATATCATAGCCTCTCCTTCAAAATACACTCAGACTATTGAAATGAGAGCATACTGGAATGGTTATTTGCAAAAGTATGTTGGCCACTAAGAAGACAGGCAATGTACACATAACATTCAGGTACGTTTGAGTAACCACTGTTGCAATTGAAAAACAGTAAGTATTTAAAATTATGGGTGTGCGTCTGAATTCTTGCCTAGTTACCCAGCATGCAAAGTGCATGCGCCACATTATATCATCATCTGTGGTCTGTTTGGCTGTACCATATTTTTCCACATTATCTCAAATGACACAATTTTTGGAAAAAAAAAATTACTGAGCAAAAAACGTGTGTTTTCATTTTCTCGGCAACTTTCCTCTGAAACATTTCTAATTCTAAGAAGAATTCAGCTAGACAGTGTCAAAAATGTACGTAAGTCTTCAGATAAGATGCCCGTTATTCTTGCCCAAATTTAATAAAAATTTAACTTTCTACACAGACTTTCAAAAAAATCCTCACATATAAAATTTCACAAAAATCTGTCCAGTGGGAGCTGAGTTGTTCCCCACACAGATGGACAGACAAACCGACAGCCAGACAAACAGGTGAAGAGACACGATGAAGCTAATAGGTGCTCTTTGTAATTTTGTGAACACACCTAAAAACACTCAACCCACATACAACTGCATTTATTTCCAAAAAAGAATTACAAGAAGACAAGAGAAAGTCTTTTGGACCACGTTCATCAGTGACAGGTGAAACAAAAATAACAAATTATGGTACAAAAGGAGACAGAAAGGGAGGGTAAGGGAGAGAGAGAGAGAGTGAGCAAATTACTAATGCCAAATTTTATTAAAAGGATACTATTTCACAACGTGAATTAAATGGGTAAGAAAATAATGGGTTTGCAATAGCATCAAATGCAAAAATTACAGAGGAATATCATTACTATGCACAGGGTATAAGATATTAACTACGGTTATTAATAACAGACTTAAAAAATGCACTGAACATATAACTGGAGAATACCAAGCAGGATTTAGAACAGGAAAATCGACTACAGATCAAATTTTTACAGTTAAAAATTTATTGGAAAAAGCCTGGGAGCATAATGTAGAGATACACCAGATCTTTGCTGATTTTCAGAAACCATATGACAGTATCTGAAGGGGCAAATTGTACGCAATAATGGCATATTTTGGAATCCCGAATAAACTTATAAGGCAAACAAAAGCAACTATGGAAAAACTCAACCTACTACATAAAGATAAGAACAATTATGATGGATGGCTTTAAGGTAGGAACTGGATTAAAACAAGCAGATGGACTGGCACCCAACCTCTTTAATATGGCACTGGAATATGTAATAAGGCAATTGTCGGTACAAACCACATCAACAATATTTCATAAATCAGTGCAATTAATTGTAAATGCAGATGATATAAACATTGTGGGTAGAACAAGGAGGGCCATTTCAGACGTATATGGTGAACTGAGAGAGAGAGCAAAAGAAGTTGGGCTTATCATAAATGTTGATAAAACAAAAGCAATGGTACAGAACATGAGATTTGGAAAGGGAGGAACACTGACTGTTGAGGATCACAAGATTGAAGTGGTCAGGAGATTTAATATCTACGGACAGTAATAAATGATAGCAATGATGAAACAGAAGAAATCCAAGCTAGGATCATGGCAGCTAATAAAGCCTACAGCTCCCTGCAAACCATATTCCAATCTAAACAAATCCATTGAAACAACAAAATAAGATTGTACAAAACATTAATTAAACCAATATTATGCTATGGAAGTGTGACCTGGACACTAACACAAACAGCAGAGCAGATGCTAAACACGTTTGAAAGGAAAATACTGCGAAGAATATATGGCCCAACACAGGAAGGGGGACGCTGGCGTCCCAGATGGAACAGCGAACTGTACAGTTTATACAATCAGCCAAACATCGTGGAGGACATTAAAATCAGATGATTAGGATGGGCAGGTCACATAATACGAATGGAAGAAAAAGGATTCGAAAGAAGGTATTAAAGGAAACTTCTACACCACAAGACCAGTGGGAAAACCAAATACCAGATGGGCAGATGTGGTCCAGAGGGATGCATTACAACTGCTGGGGATAAAAGGATGGATGACAAGAGCTGAAAACAGGGATGAATGGAGGCGTCTTATGAGGGAGGCCAAGGCCCAGAAGGGGCTGTAGCGCCATATATGGAATGGAAATAGCCTTATCAACCATGAAGTGTGAGGTTCTCATGACAGTAACTCTAAAAGTTCATATCTTCTGGGATATGTCACTGTATGATCTTGCATATATGATGTAACAGATGTGACATAAAATACATTCAGTTTATACACTGTTCACAATGCATTCTTAGAAAATGTACAGAGGATTCTGATTCTGAATTTACACAGGTCAGTGTGTATAAACAATTAAAAACTAACGACAAAGATGCAATCAAAGAGTAAGATAGCAACGGTCCATATGAGATAAACGAATGTAGAAGCAGTGTGATAAGATACCCAGAAGGTACAAAGAAGACAAAATATACATATCCTGGCAAGCAAGTGCTGGAAGACCAAACAGAAAAGCAAAGCAGCACAGCTGAAGTGGTCAATGTCTGGGTTGGGCTGTAGTACTGGAGAAGAGAAAGTGATAGGATAGGAAGACTTAAGAACATCTGACTACTGCCAAGGAGCAGAGTCCTTCATGAGACACTAACAGGTCCCCAGTTAGTCAAAAAATTCATCGCATTTTACAAAAACCCAAATTTTTATTACCAAGTTTACAACAGCCAAACACTTGTCCCTATCCCACGCAAAATGAATTCATTCCATAATGTCTTGTCTGATCTCTCTAACCTCTACTTCCTTATACCCTCCCATTCATGTCCATGTCTTTCAAGTGGTCTCCTTTTATCAGGTTTCCCCACCAGTATGTCCCAAATGCACTACCTACCCCACCCTCCTTCAATCAATCACATGAATAATATATGGTGAGGAGCACAGACCACAAAGCTCTTCATAATGCAATTTTCTCCATTCCCCTATTACCTCCTCCCTTTCATGCCAAACCAGAACATCTTTTCATGTTTATTCATTTATGTTATGTCTGACACTTCCAGTAGCTCAGATTACAAAGTATCACATGATGTTGCGTGAATTGGATATAATATGGAATGAAGTTATCATGGCCTAATCTGACACACAAAATCTGCCCAAACTTGACTGCGGATCTCTGGGCCAGATTTTGATTCTGGAACATACCGAATAAGACAGAAGATTGCTACTGATTAGCTACAATGTTCAGCTATGTCCCTCCTATCTTATGAGGTTTCTAACTTGACTTCTGCATATACCAGGTCTCAGGTAATGATTTTATGTATTCATATATATATATATATATATATATACAGTTCACTTGGTGATGCCATCTCTAACTTGAACTATAAGTATATGGAAGATCACATGTTTCTCATATATGATACTGTGTCAATGAGTAACTGGTTTCTGACATTTCAAGGCAACATGGATGTCTCATCTTCAATGGTTGACTTGGACGTTTTGACAACAAAAGAAGATAAGGCCACTAAACTGTCTACATGGCTACGAAAACCTGAAAATCTGCACATGAGTACGCATCACTGAATGCCTGTATGGAGGTCAGTAAGGAGCTGGAAATGATCTGAAAGGAATTGGCTGTGGCCTAACGCAAGGCACTACCCTGGCATTTACACTCTCAGCAATGAAAGTATAAATACCTCTGTCTGGACAGTGAGAGTTCATGCACCTTCTGCATAAAAATCAGAAGCATTACTGCTTGAAGGATGTGCCTGGGCTCATGCAGTTACCTGTCTGCCTCCCACCACAGACAGTGGGTTCAACACCAGGCCAGGCCACATGGGATTCATGGTGGATGAAGAAGCAGTGGGACAGACTTTCCTCCAAGTACTCCTATATTCCCTTGCGAGTATCATTCTACAAAACTTCAATACTCATTAATTCACCCACCACTGATGCTAACAAACCTTACTGACAGCATCATTAAACGACATACAAGAATTTAACTGCTTCATCCAACGAGCCCAACAGAACAAATTTTATGACTCGTCAAATAAGTAATGGTGCTCCACACCTGCAGGAATTGAATGTTTATGAACACTGGTTTGAAGGGTAGGTCATTATGAGTTACAATGCCATTCCAGTACTTCCCTGGAGGGAGTAACAAAAACCATGCAAATGCTTAGTCAGAACATATAGTGTTCTGGAGAAACCTTCGTAATGCTCAGCCACTTTATAATAGATATAATTTGCTAAATGAATCACTTTCTGACGACCTCAACGATCAACAAAATACATACAGCATTTCATTAATCCTTTCAACATTCTGCAAGGGTAAAGTCAGTATCTTCCTGCAGTAGAAGACATTGTTATTGCCAACCATAATTAACACAAATATGGAGACTTATCACATACTGAACTTTACGTTATACTGTACTCACAATGCTTCTATTAGCTACACATCATACATGCAAGCATTCACTTCACATTCACCTTCTTCAATGGCACGGTGGAGAACTTACGTAGTGGTGAAGTCCACATTCAAAACCATCTCTGTGACCACAACAGTGGAAACTGCAAAACAATTTAAGTTACAACTACATGAAAACAAAGAACACAGAGCAGGAAAAGACATTAAATACTCCTTTGATGTTTGTTGGACCATGCATCATTGTGATAATTGAAGAATAAAAACCAACTAGATGCCACTTATTACTTTGTTGTACTTCTTATAGGCTCAACATGTTTCGGGCACTACTATGTCCATCATCAGGAGCTCGTGACTATAATGTTGATTACCACATTGGTCGTTTCGTTCTTGGTTTGCTGTAGGTTGGAGGTTAGGTGCAGTTAGACTGGAGCAGTGTCCGGGCTGCAGGCTAAAAGCTTTAGCTTGGTAATCAACATTATAATTGCGAGGTCCTGATGATGGGCTTGGTAGTGCCTGAAACATGTTGAGCCTATAAGAAGTACAATAAAGTAATAAGTGGCATCTAGTTGGTTTTTATTCTTCAATTAAACACTCCTAGTTGCTGAATGGTAGATGTTAAGAGCCGGGTGGTACTCTTATGGCACCGTGTGTGTCAAACAGATACTGCTGTCTGCTTGCTAGTGGGTGCCCACTAGCAAGCAGACAGCAGTATCTGTTTGACATATGCCTGATGATGGACGGAAAGACCGTCCAAAACATGTAAAGTGTCACTTGAAAATTAAATAATTTGATACACTGGTGCATCTGGTTGGTTTTACTATAGAAATATATTACGATGCACGGCCCTATGGACGGCAAAGTTCCCAGTGAACTTTGCCGTCCATTACATTTATAGCCAATAGATTCAGGCCACATCATCACACCATGTGTTAAACGAAGTTGTCTTGCACCATCAAATGATTAATCCTTGTAACTTAGTGAACAGGTTTTGTCATATTAATGGCATTTATTTGTAAAAAGGATCCAAACCACACAAAGATTATCTACTGTCTTTTGGCATATGTTAGGGTACAGCAAGTTCGATTATGTATATACCTGAATATAAGATAACTCTACACATAAGAAGACCACTGCCTCACCCCCCCCCCTCACAATCTTCAATTTCCAGGACATTACTTGTACACAATACACTTAACAGTACACACAAATATAACATTATCCTCCAATTTTCAGAAGATGAATCAGGAAGAAAGTCTTATTTCATATTCCAGTAAATACACGATGCTTAACAAAGACCAACAAGATGAACTTTTCCTTCTTAATTTATTCAAATAACCTATCCTCTACATGTTTTGAACAGAGTAACTATTCATCACCAGGAGGCAGTTACTGTATATGCAGCATATGGCATTTACCGTGCATCTGCGTTGACTAGCTGCTAACATGATCAGAGTGGAACCAGATGTTCCGATATGTGGTTGGTGTTTTTATTTCACCCGAATAATATTAATCTTACTCATAGTGGTAGGGCCAAAGGTTGTGTGAGTGTTAGGTGTCTTGTTCTCGTGAAGATGTACGGGAACAATCCTGGGAAATTGTTTGTTAGGATTATAAGGAACAGTGAGGTTAGGATAAATGAATTTCCTTTGCTTTCATTTCCTTTTCTTAAAACTTTTTATTTCTTGGTGTAGTCTGACTAGCTGCTAACACAAGCAGAGTGAAACTCCGATCGTGTTAGCAGCTAGTCAAAGCAGATGCATGGTAAATACCGTATGCTGCATATACAGTAACTGCCTCCTGGTGATGAATAGTTACTGTATTCGAAACATGTAGAGGATAGATTATTGGGATAAATTAAGAAGATAAAGTGCATCTTGTTGGTCTTTATTAAGCAAGTGTATCACAATGCAGAGAAACTTCTCTCCACCTTGAAGACAGAGGTAGCAGTCTACCAGACTGAACGGTGTCACGTATCTACCATACTGAACGGTGTCACATCCCAGCAGACTTCATATTCAGTGCTGTGAGAACCTTGAATCTCACACGCCGACACACATTTGTTTCGTTCATAACTATACACTCACCACAGACGGCATGTCAGCATCACTTGTCCCAGACAAACAGTGCTCGATACAACTGCCAACAGTCACACCTGCGTTACCAGGCTGGCAACCTTGTCCATTTCATGTTGCAACTGAAGTCTTCTATCAGTCTCTTCAGACAGTTTAATGGACAAATCTTTTAACATCTTTGTGAATATTTGCTGTTGAGCTTCCAACGCTACTTCGAGTTTTGAGACCTATAAACACAATATTACAGACTAACTCATAATTGGTCACACTGCGTTCCACTCACATATGCTACAGCCTTTGAGAATACTCTTCAATGAAGGTATCACCGAATATGCAAGTAATTCAGGAAACATTACTACATTTACGAGGGAGAGTCAACTGAAAACCTTAAAATTGTGATAAAAATTTTAACCATAGCTTGATTGTCTTATAAGTTTAAACAATGATACTCATGATTTGAAGAGTGGCCAACAGGTGGCAGTACGATACTACACAGAAAAATGAAGTCATTGTGCACCTTTTGTGTTCAATAAATTACGAGATAAAACATATTTAAGGTTTTCATTTGACTCACTCCAAAGGAGAAAATATAGTAAAATGGATGGATAAAAGAGCAAAGGATAAGCTGGTTAGGTCACCTAGAGAGAATTGAGGAGGATAGGATGACCGAAAAGATCTTCACTCAAGAACTGGAAGGGACGAGAAGAAGGGGAAGACCCAGGAAAAGATGGAAAGAGGAAGTAGAAAGAGATCTTCAAGTGCTGGGAGTGAGAAGATGGAGAGAGTTGGTGG
>Ga0131853_10026922_pt1 | contig 10335 bp, 11 predicted proteins | sample TergutLab28metaG_FD_92764 | JGI IMG/M metagenome (GOLD analysis project Ga0131853, IMG submission 92764) | Labiotermes labralis P1 segment gut microbial communities from Petit-Saut dam, French Guiana - Lab288 P1 (version 2) (version 2) | ecosystem: Host-associated > Arthropoda: Insects >... | reverse complement strand
GCCGCCCTATCAGTTGCATTCAGGAAGCAGCAGCGGCCCCATCTGGGGCAACACTGCGACAGCAACCAACGTCGGCAACGGCGTAGCGGGAACCGGCACGGGATCGTCGCAGTCCTTTGGTGTCTTCGTCGATGTGGCCGGCGCTAATTTCACGCCCGATACCTATGCCGACACGGTTACCGTCAATCTTAATTTCTAAGAACTGCTTATCAACACCAACACGTGATATCCGCCTGGGTATGACATTCTTAATGGAGATCGAGAGCATGGCTTCTGCTCCTCCACGCTTACGCCTGATCCATTCGTCCCGGCAAACGGCTCCCGATGAAATGGAGGGCAGGCACGGGCATCGACCGCCGGGTATCTCCGCCGGGAAGCTCATGCTCGTCGTATCGATCGACAACTACCACCAGCTCGCGCGTGTATATGGGGATGCTGCCGCGCGAATCGTGCGGGGCGAACTCGTCGAACGGTCCCGTTCGCTTTGCGGACCGAAGGGCATGGCAAATGCAAGCGGTAGCCGGCTGCTGCTTGTGTTCGACGGCGCGCAAGTCGACGCAACGTCCGACGACGATGGACCACGGGATCTCCTGCTTCTGGAGCGGGTTTGTCTGGCACTGGGCGGCTCCGCCGTCATATCGTTGGGGTTGCCCGTGTTTGCGGTGATATCGGCCGAGATCGTCCGTAAGCCAAATGGGGCGTTTAACATTGAACGCTACGGCCGCGGCAACCGCCTGGAATTTTTTCGCGGAGAAGACAGGCGGTGGTGTGACGAATACCGCGCCGACATGGCACGGGCCAGTCGCATCATTTCGATGATGGAGGAAGGTTGCATCGCCCTCGACTACGAGCCTGTTCACGACGTTTCAGGTGGCGATGTCATTTACCTCGAGGCATTGCCGCGGATTGTCCAGGATGCTGATTTCGACGACGCTCTTGCGGTCGGCATGATTGCACTGGAGCGACTCGGGCTGATCCGGCTCTGGACCCGGTGGCTCGTTAAACAGATCGTTGGAAAACTGGGCGCCGAACCGCAGACCAGGATCGGGTGCAATATACCCTCGCAGAGTGCCGTGATCGACGGGTGGTGGGGGTCGATTTTTGCAACGCTACGGAAACAGCCAGATCTGGCAAGTCGCCTGTTTATCGAAATCACCGAGACGCCATGGCTTTCCGACCTGGACATCGCGGCAAGTTTTATTGGTGAGTTGAAGGCCTGTCGATGCGCGATAGTGCTCGCCGGCGTGGGTGAAACTCACAGCACCCTTCACGCAATGGTCCGGTCTTCGCCGGACGTAATTAAAATTGCTGGAACGTCGTCCTCTACCGCCGGCACCCCATCAGCCCGGGAATTTCTTGATCATCTGATTACTTTTGCAAGAGCGTGCTCCACGATCGTTGTCGTGGAGGGAATGGAAACACGAGCTACCCCAGCGGATCAGAAGTGCCGTGTCGATTAACCATGTCTTTCTCGCTAACCGTGACCACCACATCCGCTCGCTAACCACCCATCGCGAAGGCGTCACTCTCCGACACGATTTTTAGCAAATAATCCATCACTGCCCGCACTTGCGGAGACCGCCTCAGGTCCCGATGCACGGCTATCCAGATGTCTCTTGAAAACGATTGGCCATCGTAGGCGACGCGCTGCAGCGTCGCTTCGGCGTCCCCCAAAAAACATGGCAGCCCCGCCACGCCCGCACCGGCCAGTGTCGCAGCCAGGTGGCCATTGATATCGCTGATCTCGCAGGCGACAGGCCGTCCCCTTGCGACGCTCATCAACCATTTCTGTTGTGGCATGTCTGCGAATTCGGCGTCATAGGCAATGAACTCCCAGGAAGACGGATTATGCAGATGGGGATAATCCCGGCTCGCATAGAGATCGAACGCCATACGCCCTAACCGGCGCGTCACGGTCGTCGCTTCTTTGGGTCGAACCAGCCTGAGAGCAATATCGGCTTCCCGCCTGCCAAGGGAAACCTGCCGCGCCTGGGCGGAAACGGACAACTGTATGCCGGGATGCGCACGCCGGAAGTCCGCAAGATGCTTCACCAGAAAATTGGCCACCAATACCGGTGGCGCACTCAGCGAGACCGTGCCGCTCAGGGGAGACCGGCTTGCGTCGAGAAATCGCTCGATCGCAAAGGCGCCGTCTTCCATTGCTCGCGCGAGTTCGAACACACGCTGACCGGCCGGCGTGAGCTTGCAACTGCGTGGAAGGCGTTCCACCAGGCGAGTCCGGGTCTCGTCTTCCAGCGCGTGCAGACGTCGGCTTACCGTCGCGTGGTCGACCTTCAGGCTGCGCGCAGCCCCGGATAACGTGCCGATGCGGGCAACAGCCAGAAAATGGCGAACATTTTCCCAATCGAACATCTGTGCATTTTCTCCAGGATGCTTTGCAGTTATTGGGAATAGTCGCACAAAGCGGGTTTGCCTAACATCTGGGCTTGTTCAGCCACCACGGTTTGTTTCAGATGAGCACCTCCATGAGCCGCAATCAACGCGGCACACTCGCCGCTGCGGGAGTCGGTTTTGTCGTCGTTCTGCTCGATGTCAGCGTAGTGAACGTTGCGCTCGATGCGTTGCGAAGTCGCTTCGCTACGGACATCACGGGCCTTCAGTGGGTAATCAACGCATACACCCTGGCATTTGCTTCGCTTCTTCTCACCACGGGCGCTCTCGGCGACCGCTTCGGCGCCAAGCGAGTCTTCGTCGCAGGATTCGCCGTCTTCACAGCGGCATCGGTCGCGTGCGGGATCGCCAGTTCGTTACTGCTACTTGTGGCGGCACGCGTGGTACAGGGCATGGGTGCCGCACTGCTGGTACCCAATTCTTTGGCCATGCTGCGCCATGCGTTCCCCGACACGGAGCAAAGAAGCCGCGCCGTGGGCTGGTGGGGAGCAGCCGGAGGGATCGCGCTTGCCGCAGGGCCAGTCGTCGGGGGCCTGCTCGTGACCCACGTTGGCTGGCGCAGCATCTTCCTGATCAATCTGCCAATGGGCATGGCAGGCCTCGCTCTGACGCTTCACTACGGGGCGGCAGACACGCCGGCGCGTCAACGCAGCATCGATCTGCCAGGCCAGCTAGCGGCCATTCTTGGGTTGGTCGCCTTGACCGTGTGCCTCTCCGGGGTGGCCCGGTACGGCTGGCATCATCCCCTGGTCCATGACGCCTTGTTGCTGTCGGTTGCCGCCTTTGTGGCCTTGCTGTGGCTGGAGTCTCGCAGTCCGGAGCCGATGTTGCCGCTGTCGCTGTTTCGAACGGCTACGTTCTCGACAGCGGCGGCCGCGGGCGTTATCGTCAACTTCGCCTACTACGGTCTGATCTTTGTTTTCAGCCTGTTTTTTCAGATCGAGCAGCATTTTTCGGCTCAGCGGACCGGCCTCGCCTTCTTGCCCATGACGATTGTCCTCATGGTGGTGAACATCCTCGCAGGTCGACTGCTCAAGCGGATCGGTGCAAAGAGACTCATGATTGCCGGCATGCTGGTCGCAGCGTCGGGCTATCTGCTCCTCATGCCAGTCAGCATGAACGGGTCGTACTGGATGCTCGTCGTGCCCATGCTGATCGCTGCAAGCGGTGTGGCAGCCATGGTGCCGACCATGACCAACCTCACCCTGTCATCGGTCGATGTGTCACGCGCCGGGATCGCATCGGGAATATTGAATTCGGCGAGACAGATAGGTGGCATGCTCGGGGTGGCGGTTTTTGGATTGTTCGTACGCGATACCCGCCCTGATGCCTTTATGCAAGGCATGCATCTGTCCATTGTGACTGCTGCCGCGCTTCTTCTGATCGGCGCCGGCGTGTGTCGGTACGGCATCCGGGTGCCACGTCCCGAGCGCGTTACGAACACATCCAAAAACCTGGCACCGGATAGATAAGCTCGTGGTTCTCCGCGCAGCGCCTGCGGTGATGTCTGTTCCTGAACGCGGACGCCGCGATTTCCAGGCCGAGTGACTGCTCGTGGCCGCTCGCACTCGTTCAACTGGCAGGTGGCCACTCGGCATATTGCGGTATCGAATCGTTTTCCGATACCCACGGGCGGTCATGCGAAGTCCAAATGTGCATTGCAGGCGTAATCCCAGGATCATCGTCGAGAGTCGGTATTCGCAGGACAATGTGCGGCTGATCGGGACGCTCGGCAACGAGGTGTGTGCCACACACCGAACAGAAGTACCGGAACTTGCCTGGAGAGGATTCAAAGCGGCGCAACAAGTCCTCGCCCGAAATCCAGCGAAAGTGTTCTCGCACAACCCTGGCGGTTGTTGCATATGCGCTGGCGTGAGCCTTCTGGCATGTCCGGCAGTGACAATGTGAAATCCCCGTGGAAAGGCCGTCTATCTCATAGTTGATTGCTTCACATAAGCAACTGCCTTTCATTTTGTCTGCTCCGATTCTGGCCAATTCATGATTTTGTGCTCGACTGCTGATTTTTGACCATCTTGACTGCGCCGTCGAGTATCCAAAATGGCCGAACAACGACGAATGATGGCCGTCGCAGTATGACCCGAAGCCGTTCGACCTCGCACAGCCGTAACGACGGCTCTCGACTCGAGGTGGTCCGTCGGCTCACGGCAAACTCAACGTCTGCTTTAAAACTACTACGGCCATCTGCCTTCACATTGAACGCAGGCACTCTACCCATTAGGATCGAGCGACGTATAGCGCCACGATCAGCATGCAAATGCCAAACACAACACCCTGAATACGTATGGCTCGCGCCGACTTGAATCGCTGAAGAATCAACTGCCCGCCATATACCCAGGGAAAATGGCAAATCACACAGACGGCGAGAAAGGCTACCGTCAGTTGTAAAACCTGCGTGCCAAATATCTTTTCCGGGGCAAGAAACTGCGAGAACATTACCAAGATCATCGAATGAATTTTTGGATTAAGGACCACTGATAGAAACCCATCGCCGATACCAAGGCGTTGCTCTTCGTGCACATCACTATCGGCAGGTTCTACCGACGAGCGGAAAAACCCCCAGGCGAGATACAGCATATAGGCAATGCCCGCCCATTTGATCGCTGTCTCGATTTCCGGGTGGCCGTGCAATACCTTGCCCAGACCCAAACCATAAACAAGGCATAGCACCAGATTACCCAGCTCAAACCCGATCCAGAACGGGAGCGAACCAGCCACACCAAAGCGACCGCCAGCAGTCGCGAGCAGCGTGTTACCCGGTCCGGGGCTGACTACCATCGGAACCGTGTAGCCGAAAAACAAAATCCAGATATCCCATACGATCATCGATTGACCTTTCTCCGCAAAGTGTCAGGGCCACATTCCGCCCAGCGATTGCATATTGAAAGCGACTTCCCCGGACACCACAAACGGGTTATCTTGATGCTCTCGATAAGAAAAAGTAATCGACAAACTTATGCGACGTCTGCCGCCTTTGGGTGCGTTGCGTGCCTTCGAGGCAGCAGCGAAGCACCTGAGCTTTACCCGCGCTGCCGCCGAATTGTGCGTAACTCAAGCAGCCATCAGCCACCAAATCCGTCAACTCGAGGACTGGCTCGGTATGCGTTTGTTCGAACGTCGAGGGCATGCGCTGACGTTAACCGCCAGGGGGCAGGCATATCTACCGGAACTCTCCGATGCGCTTGATCGTATTTCGGCGGCAACGCTGCGCCTCATGGAGCATGAAGATCAACCGCTGCGCATTACCGTTCTCCCATCATTCGCTTCGCGGTGGCTAGTGCCGCGCCTGGAAGCGTTTCGCAAGCTGCACCCCGAGGTCGATCTGCGTCTCGACAGCTCGGCGGAACTCTGGGCATTTTCGACAGAGCGCTTCGATCTTGGCATTCGGTCCGGGCTCGGGGAATGGACAGGCCTGAAGGCCGACCTGATCGCCCGCGAAACATTGAGTCCGGTCTGTAGCCCAGTGCTCGTGAACAGCCACTCCCCTATCCGGGTTCCGGCTGATTTGCGTCATGCCCGCATGTTGTTCGATACGCCGCGCGACGCATGGCAGCGCTGGTTTGATGCGGCGGGAGTAGATGGCCCTGAAATGGATACAGGGGCATCGTTTAATGACGCGAGCCTTGCTCTACAGGCAGCAGTGGACGGGCAAGGTGTTGCGTTAGGTCGGCTTACACTCGCTGCGGACGATCTTCGTTGTGGACGGTTAGTACAGCCATTCGACGTTGTTTTACCTAACGACTACAGTTACTGGCTCGTCTATCAGCAGCCGAGTCTCAGTAAGTCCCATGTCGCAGCTTTTCGGCGTTGGCTGCTCGCGGAAGCAAGCGCCAGCGAGAGTGGACGTTCGTTCATTGGATCGCATCGCTCAAGCTAAGGTCTGCAATTTGGTGCGAAACGAACATTCGAACGTCCTCACGAGAACGCATGCGAATGCCCGTCGCTGGCCGGATAATGCCCGACGTCCGACTTGAGACCGGGTTCGACCCGAAGGAGTCCTTCAATGCACCTCTCCGGAGCGACCGGTTGCGCACAGCCTCGTACGCGCTCTTTCCCTTGGCCACGAAAAGACTCGTGAAAAGCTAAGTCAGTTGCTTGTGAAAGAACGTTGTCCCACAGAGCTTGCCATCGGGCATCAACGCATAGTTGGGCACCTCCCCGACACGTTGCCAGCCGGAGCGCTCGTAAAGTCTCTCGGCATCTCCGCCCGTAACCGTATCCAGTACCAGCACGGATTTGCCGACAGATCGGGCAACCTCGTCGACCGCCCCCATCAAGCGCAGTGCGATGCCTTGGCGTCTTGCATTACGGGAAACCAGCATCTTTGCAACGTCTGCCCGATGCGGCTGGTTCTCGGGCTGGGCCGTTATGATCTGTACAGTGCCGACGATCCGGCCCGCAGCGTCTTCAGCAACAAGGAGTATTCGATCATCGCTTGCCACGCCATCTGCGACCCGGCGCCAAAAGTCGACAACAGCATGCCTTGAGATCGGCAACATAAAACTGACGGACGCGCCGCCTTCGACGCAGTCAATAAGGACATCAGCCAACGCGTCCACGCACGCCATCGCTTCATTCATGCCAACACGCCGGATAATTATTTCTTCGCCCATTATTTGCTCCGCGAATCATTAAAGGAGAGCTTGCTCAGCGCCACGAGGTAGCGTGCAGTTTGCTGTGATGTGTTGCGAAAGGCGATCAGCCGGTCCAGCTTCATTGCCAGGCAGTCGCCGGTCGCAAGTTGCCATTGCCTGTTGCCAACCGTCATTTCCATGACGCCTTCGATGATCCAGACCTGCTGATAAATATCCACCCTTATTAGCCGACTTCTGCCTGCTGCGATCGGATCAGCTCACCCCACCTCGGACGCTAAAACTCGCCGAAAGCGGTCGTCCCTCTGCCAAACGCCAAGCCGCATCTGTGCAACTACTTATCGCCATCGACCAGCGTCGCCTCGATCCAGGCCAGCACCGCCGACACTCGCGCGAGGTGCCGCATGTCCGGATGGGTCAACGTCCAGATCTCACGTTGGGGTAGCGCCGCATCGCCATGATCGATCCGCACAATGCCGGCAGTATGGTCGGCGACGATACATGGCAACATCGATCGACCGAGCCCGGCTTGCACGCATTGCAGAAGGGACTCCGCATCGTTGACTGCCACGGCGGCCAGGCCGCCGCCGCGTGCGGCTGCGTCATCGATCCATTGCGCCTGGGGCAGCGACGCCATCGCGTCTTCGTACGTCACCCATGGGAGCTTGCGCGCGTCATCTTTGCAGGCTTTCGATGCGTACGCAGCATAACGCAGCATGCCGATTCGCCGGGCCAGTACACGGTTTCCAATCGCGTCGCCGGGTCGTGCGAGGCGCACGGCGATATCGGCATCGCGACGGCTCAAGTTCAGGTCACGCGCCTCGGCTATCAACTCGATTCGCAGGTCTGGGTATCGGGCGAGCAACGAAGGCAGCGCGGGAATCAATATGCGATTGACGAGCACCGGCACCGAGGTCACTCTCACCGAGCCGGTCACTGCGGCCTCGATACCTTCAACGACTGCGCCCAAACCACCAATCTCCGCCTCGACGATTTCCGCTCGCGCGATCGCGACCTCACCGGCTTGCGTCGGACGCATCTGGCCATCGGTCGCACGTTCGAACAATTTCGCTTTTAGTGCGGACTCGATGGCACGCACTCGTCGCGCGACGGTTGTCGGATCAGCCCTCAGGCGTCGCCCGGCCGCTGCGTAGCCACCATCGCGGGCAACCGCGAGGACGTACTGAAGATCGTTCCAGTCGATGGCGTGCATTTTTGCAGTCCTGGTCGGCAATTTTCTGTGTTGAGACTGCAATGATGCCGCACTAAGCTTGGTGCATCGATACCTACGGGAGATGCGGCCATGCTGTTTGCGGTTCTATTTGAGGACAACGAGAATTGCGCGGCGGATGTGCGTAGCCGATACATGCCACAGCATCTGGATTTTTTGAGCAGGCATGCGTCGATGATCCGGGCTGCGGGGCCGCTTCGCCAGAACGAACACTCGGGCGCGGGTGGACTTTGGCTGGTAGAGGCAGACATGCCGGAGACCGTCGATCGCCTCGTGCAGACCGATCCGTTCTGGTCCGCCGGCTTGCGTCGATCGGTTCGCGTGTTGATCTGGAAGCAGGTTTTCGTAGACGGTGTGTGTCTTTGATTCCGCGGGCGCCCACGCTTTTCAGCGGTGAATGACTTTCCGCGCCGCAGGGAAGGTGTTGAGCGCAACAGGATGCGAGAGGCCCTCGAGATTGCCGACGAAAAGCCCTCAAATCCGCAAGCTTCACTCCGCACCGACATTGCCCGGCAAAACCCGCACCGGCGCATTCGCCTCGAATTTCGCGCGATGCGTCGAGAAAAACGTTCGGACATTGCGTATGTTCGACGAACTCGAGAACAGCCGACGCGCGAATTCGTCGTAAGCGGCCATGTCCATCACTTCAGCGACCACGATGAAGTCGGGTCCTGGCGATACCCGATAGCACTGGGTGACGCCTGGTTCCGCGCAGATATACGTCTCGAAGCGCTCGTGATCTTCCGCCGCCTGACGGTCGAGACTCACCTCGATGATCGCCGTCAGCGTCACGCCGAGCTTCGAATGATCGAGGATCGCAATTTCACGCTGGATCACACCGAGTTCACGCAGCCGTTTCACGCGACGCAAGCAGGTTGGCGGCGACGTATGCACGCGGTCGGCGAGTTCGATGTTCGAAATGGCGCTGTCGGTTTGCAGGATTCCCAGGATGCGCAGGTCAAGATTGTCGAGTGTGATGCCGGGCATATCGTTCCCCACGGGGTCTCGCGAGCTTGAAATAAAATTTCATGTTTTCGCTATATCTTATCAATATTCCATAATCTACGTAATTAAGAAATAAAATTCCATTTCGCCAGATTTACTATCGCTGCACCGGTTCCCCAGTGAACCCTTGGCGGAGAAAAACGATGTGTGGAATTGTCGGTGCGGTCGCTCAACGGAACATCCTGCCGGACCTCGTCAATGGTCTGCAGCGGCTCGAATATCGCGGCTATGACTCGTGCGGCGTAGCGCTCTATCAAGATCGCCGGCTCGTGCGCGCACGCAGTGTCGATCGTGTCGCCACTTTGCAGCAAGAAATTGCGAAGCTGTCGATGTCGGGCTATACAGGCATTGCTCACACGCGCTGGGCCACTCACGGCAAGCCGGTTACTGACAACGCGCATCCCCACTTCTCACCCGATGCCGGCTCACCGCGGATCGCACTGTCCCATAACGGAATCATCGAAAACTACGAGGAATTGCGCGCGCTCCTCAAGGATCACGGATATGTGTTTTCGAGCCAGACCGATACTGAGGCCATCGCCCACCTGATCGACTGGCTGTACAACGGTGATCTGTTCGAGGCGGTCCGCCAGGCCGTCGCCCGCTTGCGCGGCAGCTACGCGATTGCGGTGATCTGCCGGGACGAACCGCATCGGCTGGTTGGCGCGCGCGACGGCATGCCGCTCGTGGTTGGCATCGGCGAAGGCGAAAACTTCCTTGCCTCCGACGCTATTGCACTATCGGGGGTAACGAACAAAGTCGCGTACCTGGAGAATGGCGACGTCGCGGACATCCAGCTTCATCGTTACTGGATCGTCGACGCACAAGGTCAACGTGTCGAGCGTCCCGTCCATGTCATCGCCGCCCGCAGTGATGCAGCCGATCTCGGCCCGTATCTCTACTACATGCAAAAGGAAATCTTCGAGCAGCCACGCGCGGTCGCCGAGACCTTGCAGGATGTGCAGACCATCATGCCGGAACTGTTTGGTGACAACGCATGGCGCGTCCTGAACTCCGTGGACTCGGTCCTGCTGCTCGCTTGCGGCAGCAGTTTCTATGCGGCGCTGACAGCAAAGT
>Ga0131853_10026921_pt1 | contig 10335 bp, 6 predicted proteins | sample TergutLab28metaG_FD_92764 | JGI IMG/M metagenome (GOLD analysis project Ga0131853, IMG submission 92764) | Labiotermes labralis P1 segment gut microbial communities from Petit-Saut dam, French Guiana - Lab288 P1 (version 2) (version 2) | ecosystem: Host-associated > Arthropoda: Insects >... | reverse complement strand
TCTGCCCCCGGAATGCGCCCCAATCGATATACCCGATCCCAGGTGCGCAATTATAAACCTGCAATCCTTATATTCTTTGCCTAATACGGCAGCGTGTTTACGAGCCACGGCTTTATGGCTAAGCGGCTGAAAACCAGCGACACGGTTATACTCCGAGAAACCTGAAATCTTAGCTATTAATTGCAGTTCATCAACCGATACCGGGTCAGTTATATAAATTGGAATATTGTGTTCGGCCGTAAATTCCAGAGCTATTGGCAGAACAAGACGGGTACCGTGCAACAGAGGGATATCTGGAAAAAATTTTGAGAGAAGTTCATTTTTAAAAGCTTCATCGACTATATATGTGCCAGATTTATATGCGCCCACAGCGTAAGCTCCAATACAAGCAATTGCATCGAATCCGTTCACGCGCTCCCCTTTGCTCTCTATCCATTCTTGAATCAATCGTTTACGATATTCTAATTGATGTTTCGCAAGAGGATGTTTTGCCATATCTTCATCGCTATGACGTATTGTTTCGTCAGCAATAACCTTTTCATCGTGGTAAATCGCCACTTTTGAAGATGTCCCGCCAAAATTCAACACTAAAATTTTATACACGATACAACCACCTTCCTTTTTTAAGGATAATTTTCTTCTAAAAATAACTTTTTTGAGAAAAATGCCTGTCAGCAGGCCGGCGTGACCCATTTCGTCAAAAATTTTCTAATTTGACTTGTCGTACATACCTTTATTCATCGTATCCAGCATTCCATGATAAATTTTATAACTATCTGCCACTTTTCCTTTGCTTTGTATCAGGGAGAGAGGTATCAATATCACCAAGCAAACAAAAGCGGCGGGCCACAAAGGCGCGATGCCAAACGGGCTTTGGGCGAAGTGCCAAACAGCCGCCACGATACCACCAATAAGCATCGAATAAAATGCCGCGTCACTTGTCACTCTAGGCCAATACAGCGCCGCAATTAAGACAATGCCCACCACTGACCTGATTTGCAGCGCCCCCATAAATTGATGCATGATAGGGCCTCCATGCAAACCGCACCATGTCGCAATCGGGGCAATAACGATCGCCATAATCCAAGAAACTATAAGTTGCTCGCGGTCCGAACACTTAGGGAATAAAATACCCTTGTAAAAATCTTTTGTAAGCGTGGTGGTAATAATTAACAGTACAGATGGAGCGCTCGACACAACGGCGGCTATGGTTGCCATGCTTATCACTCCTCCATAAAAGCCGCCCAGGCTGTTCGCCATCGCGAAAATCGCCGTCCTAGGGTCGATTTCCGGCATGGTAAGCCGCGCACACATTCCTATGATCGCAGGCATCAGTGCAAAAGGCACGATAAGGAGTCCAGCGCCTATTATCCCCACTGTTGCGTCTTTCATGGATTTTGCGCAAAAGGTGTCTTGCACCACGTTGGCGGAGGCCCAAAAACCAATCGCCGCTCCCATTCCATGGGCCACTACCGTTAAAGTATTTGGCTGAGTAAAGGTAAAAAATGTAGGGGGCAGGTTTTCACGCAGCACCGATAATCCTCCCACTGTTGATAATGCTTTCAGCGCGACGACTGTTATTCCTATATATAAAATAGAAGCGTGGAGGATGTTCATCTTGGCGATGCCCCTCATGCCGCTGGTTACGGTCAATAGAATAAAGTAAGACATAATGCCCCATAAGATGATATTTTCATTGATGTTCAGTACTGGTTTCAGCACCGACACCGCAGCTACTGGAAAAGTCGCGAAGAATATGAAATATACAACCACCACATTGAGGAGCATAACGAGACGGCTACGCTGATCAAAAAGAACAGCATATGATTCCGGTACCGAAACCGCCCCTTTTACAACGCCAACTGCTCTATAAAATTTAGCTACCAAAAAGACAAATGTAATACAGCCGAGTGCCATTCCCCAAACTGCCCATACAGACGAGAATCCGATGTTAAAAGCCAATGTCGCGTTACCGATTGTACTTGAGGGACCTACAAGTTCGGCGAAAAGCAAGACAATAATCAACGATGCTCCTAAACCACGACTCGCAACAAAATATTCTCTGGAATTTTTTTGTTTGTTTGCAAAATACATTCCTGTAACTGTTGTTACGGCACAGTATATAATCAACATAGTTATCGGGACATTTAGCGTCATTAATATCACTCCTTCCGGGAATTTTGGGAAAAATATTTTGTCCGTGCGAACAAAATATTTTCCCCAAAAGAAAGGTTTTCAGTTATTGCGGAAACTTCACTATTCTATTCGACGGCGGCAGGCTGCTGGTCTTTCATCAGTCTGTACAGAATATAGAGAGCTATCGGGTTGATAAGTCCGACGCACATCATGGCAGCCATTGTCAGTGAGTAGTCGCCAAGGTAGCCAACAACAACGCCCGCCATCGATATCCAGAACATCATCCAAAACCTAAGCATCGTATTGAACACTCCCAAGGCGGTACCGGCGCGAAGCCCGCCAACTTCAGGAAGCATGACAAGGAAGGAGCGCGGTCCGGCAAAACCTACGCCGTTCAGGTATCCTCCAAGGAATAAGCACACCATGAAAATCGATTCGTTGCGTGACAAGAACGCAGTGCCCCATAAAATTATCGAACCTACTGCGCAGGCCCCTGCCGGCAGATAAGGGGTACCCTTGTAGTACTTGCGCATAAGGGTCGGCAGCGTAAGGTATCCAAGAATGGAGCCCATGTTGATCATCGAGGCAAGGAAACCGGCGCGAGCGGGAGTGACGCCCCAGGATGACATCAGCGCCAGAGGCGCCAAGGCCGTGAGAAAGTTGGTAGATCCGCCTATAAACGCCATTTCGGCTATATTACAGCACCAAACTCGCGGACTGGTTATAACATATTTGAGGTTCTGGAATACGGAGTCCTTCTCGATATCCTTTATGTTGACCGATTCGTTGAGTACCGCCTGACGTGAAGTCATGGATCTCACCACAGTCACCCACAGAAAAGCGCATATTATGCTTATGATGCCAAGCGCTTGGAAATAAGCTCTCCATCCTCCAAGCATTTCAGCTACAGGAACGGCGGTATTGAGCCCAACGACGAAAGACAACGCTCCCAATGCTACGACTATCGCGCTCATGGTTAGAATCTGGTCTTTTTCATACCACAAAGATATGGCTCTGAAACTTCCCCCTTGAAAAGCCATAGCCACCCCAAACAGGACGAAGACCAAATACAGCATGCCATAATCCGCAACTACGGCTCTTCCGTAAACTGTAGCTCCCGCCAGCAGCAAACCAGTAAACATGATGTACTTCATATTGACTTTGTCCATAATAATGCCCAGGACAAAAATCACGAGCATGGTCCCAAAAGATACCGCTCCTGCCAACGCCGATGTTTGCGCGGGGGTCAAGCCAAATTCTCTTGCGATTTGAGGCAGGAATAACCCTCCGGTAGCTACCGGCAGCCAGAAAAGAAACGTGGTTAAAAGTATTACAAAAGTTGCTATACATTTGTCTTTAAAGAAAGTGCTATGTTCCTTATTGATCATATTGAATACACCCTTTCTGATTTTTGCTTTAAATCAAATGAACATTGGGCAAATAAACAAGGCTCTTCTTTGCGCTTAAAGTTTTAAAACACGCTCATCAAAAATTTCTAAATACAAAACCCTTAAAAATTTCCTTAATCGCCTCCCTTTCTTCCTTTGACATCCATTCATTACGCGTATATAGCGCGGTTTCCTTTGTATTGCTTGGTTTTGACAGCCACAAAGGGTTATATGGCAAAAGACCTACCTTATTGATTCCGCAATCTTGAAGGAAATTTTTTATTGCCAATAGATTTTCCGTGTCTGTCGTAATATCGGGAATTAACGGTATACGCGGAAGAACGTTTACGGACGCTTCTTTAATCAGCAGTTTAAAATTTTCTAAAATACCGGCGTTTGGCACTCCACAGTATTTTTTATGCTTATCGCCGTCAAATATCTTGATGTCGAAATAAACAAGGTCAAGAAATGGCAACAGTTTGGCCTTAAAATTTTCGTGGTTGTAAAGCCCGCATGTTTCTAAACATAAATGAGTGCCACGTTGTTTTAGGTTGGCGGCGACTATCGATATAAAATCCAGGTGAAACGTAGGTTCGCCCCCGGAAAATGTGACGCCTCCGCCGGAATGTTTAAAAAATATCGCATCCTGTAAAAGCTTATTGCATAGCTCATCCACTTCATAGTGCCTTCCCGCGAAGCGAATTGCCTGTACCGGGCATGCGGAAACGCATTTTCCGCATAAGATACACGACAATTTATCAACAGGGTAGACGCCATCAGATTGAATAGCGATTGCCGCCTGTTCACAGGCTTTCATACAATTTCCGCAGCCAATACAGCTCTTCGAATCGTATAGAAGCTCTTGCTTAGGTGATTTTGTCTCCGGGTTTTGGCACCACACGCAAGAGAGATGACAACCTTTCGAAAATAGTGTTGTTCTTATGCCAGGACCATCATCGAGAGCATTTCTTTTTATGTCGGCGACCAAAACGCCGGAAACGTTATTGCTCATCTCATTGCAAACTCCGTTCTTTCGATTAGTTCCTGTTGTAATTCAGGGTGACACTGTGTGAAATATGCGTTATATCCTGATATTCTTACAATTAGCCACTTGTAATCTTCCGGGTTTTTCTGCGCTTCGCGAAGGATATCGGATGTACAAACATTCCCCTGCCACTGCATACCGCCCAATTCCATGTAGCTGTGGACATAGCTCGAAAACTGATTTATCGTTTCTTCCGGGGTATCGTTGGGGTCCGGAACCAATTTCACGTTAAACGCAATGTTATTGGTCATCTTGATATGATCGAGCGCGGCGACATCGTAGATATTATCCAGCAATCCTCCCTGGCTGTGCGGAGAAGGCGTAAGCCCAGGCGTAAAAGGCTTGCCCTTCAGTCTTCCGGAAGGCAACGCGCCGGACAATCTTCCGAATCCGACATGCATGCTTATACTCCAGTAACCGACCCAATACTTGCCACCTCTGTAGTTGTCTTTGGTAATATAGTGGTGGTATATAAAATCCATTATATCCTGTGCAATCGGTACTCCACCGCTGTTCGAACCAAATTTCTGTACTTGCATAATCCGTGCCAGGAGTTTTTGATTTTCGTCTCCTTCGAAGTTCGCATCAATAGCTTCCTTCAACCTCGGGAAGGTTACTTCTTTCTTGTCATAAACAAGCTCTTTAATGACAAGCAAGCTGTCTATGACGTCCGATATGGATATCATGGCGACCCCGGAGCTGTTATATACCGCACCTCCCCATACCACGTCTTTACCTTTCTGCATGGGGCCCTGGAACAGAGCGGAGAGCAATGGAGACGGGTGGATCATTTTATGCGTTTCTCCAAAGTAGTTATTCATAATGACGGATTGCTCTATTATGTATTTCATTTGCTCTTTATATGCGCCTACGAAGTCCTCAAAAGTCTTAAACGTTGAGACATCGCCTGTCTGTGGGCCTATCTGCTTGCCAATCAACGGATGTACTCCGTTGTTCAGCGCCATCTCCAAAGGGGCCACGCTGTTTGTACACATGCAATTTGTATGCCCGAAATGTTTGCCTATTATATCCGGCTCAACACAACCAGATGCGGCCCAGTCCCTTGCGTCTTCTATAGGGATTCCTTCGTGAACCAGACATTCTATCATTGTCTTGTCATTCTGAATGATTGGTAAACCAACGTTGTTACAGTTTACTTCGCAAAGACGCTTCAGGTATTCTTTTGAATTCACTTCCGGGTGGTATCTTCCGTGAAGGTTGGGGTCCTGAATACAGAGCATTTCATGAGCTTTAAGGAAAATAAACGTCATGTCATGCACTGCCGAGTTTCCATCTCTGTCTACGCCCCCGAGCGTCACTGTATCATCCGAAGACGAGGCGTTAAACAAGAAACTGCCCAGCGTTCCCGGCCTCAATGGCTCATGGTCGTTAGTTTTCAGAATAAACATACCACTCAGCTCGATCGCTTTTTTGATCATGGCTTCTTTTTCTTCCGGGGTCTTGGCTTTTTCCATATCCTTCAGGAAGTAAGGCTGCAACAGTTGATCAACTCTACCCAGAGACATGGCGGCATCGCGATCTAACTGATGGACGCAAACGAATAGAATCCAAATAACGTTAACCGCTTCCCACAACGTTTCGCATGGCTTCGCCGGAACCCTCTTGCAGATTTTGCTGATTTCCAAAAGCTCTTCCTTGCGTTGTTTCTCCTCGGGCTTGTTCTCGTCAAGGAGGGCGGCCAGGCGCGCGGCTTCCTCGCTAAGATGGTTTGCGTACGTCAGAATACCCTCCATGGCTATATACATGGCGCGGTAGAAATCTTTCGTTTCTTTGTCTGTGGCTTCCTGTTCTTTCATTACGGCTTCGGCCATCATGGACTCCAAACCTCTGTCCATAGGGGTTTTGAAATCCGGAATCGTATGCGATATAGCATTGCTTTTCAACATAAAGTACAAGACGAAATACCCGTCAAGTTCCAGTTGATAAGGATTGTTATAGCGCAGCCTGCAATTTTCTCTTATGGTTTTGTCCATCCAGTATGGAAATATTTCCGTGGCAAGAATTTCAGCGTCTTCGTCGGAAATATTTTGCGGCTGCTGCAGGTCAGGGTTCGATATTGAGTAGAGCTCAGTCCATAGCAGCGTTCCGTTGGCTTCGGGATACATCACTGACCCCACTTCTTTTGCCGTGGTGGAACCCGCTATAAGATGCTGATCAAATACTTGAGGCGTTTTATTCTCGAGTATATAGCGACCGCACTCCGCCATACGCAAAGGCGAGATCATCCAAAAACCGTCTTTATCCTTTTGAAAACCTTTTGCTCTTTGGTAATTGGTAAAATCGACGGCCCTTTCGATACATACTTCCGGCGTGATGCCGAAGCGTCTGTTACGAAGATATTTAAGCCGAGGGAAGTCATTCAAATCGTAATCCGCTAAATATGGATCTTCAAGATGCTGCACAGCTTCAATTTTCCTGCCAAGACGAGTACGGAACTTTGCGGGTTGGCCTACTCTATCGCGATCCTTCTCCATATCCACTTCTTTAATCGTATAATCGGGCGCCGCGCGTTTTTTTTCAGACACAATCCCCAGCATGAAGAAAAACCTGGCAAGCGCGGACATATTGCCAAACGTACTGATGTTATTCGCAAGAATATTGTTTAGCGCGTCGACTCCCCCATGGAACCAAATCTTTGACATCGTCAGCTTATCTCGATAGTTGATGATGACATCCGGGTTTTCTATTTTCCCTTCCCCTGTGGCCACCTTGCCGTTGTCAAAGATTACATATACATGAAGCAATTCATCCCTTGTCCTGATCTGGAATCTGGCGTTAAAAATATCGCCGGTTTTAGTATTGTATATATACTTGCGATATTTCTTGTTATTGTTGAGAGCATCTGCAAAATCAGTCAGCATTTTCCGATATCTACCCAGAGATTCTTCCATTTCTTTTTCCACCTGAACGTCAAGAACCGGTATTGCGGCGTCGTAACTCATCTTATAATCTCCTCCTTTATGAAACATTAACATTTTCAGGATTTCGTCAATCGGCTTTAACCATCTCCGACGCGACAACAATAGAAGCATATTTATTTTTTACAGATGCTCCACGCGAAGTAAGAACAATAGGTACTTTTGCTCCAAGCGCTATTGCGGATGATGTCGCTTTTGTAAATATGCTCAATGCTTTCGCCAGTATATTCCCGCCCGTCATTTCCGGCACTAGCAAAATATCCGCGTTATTTGTAACCTCGCTGATGTAGCCTTTTATATGGGCAGAATCCGCATTAAAAGCCAAATCCATTGAAATAGGTCCCTCTACTATGCAATTTTTCAACTCTCCGCTAAGGCTCATTTGCTTAAGTGCGTCTGCGTCTACGGTTTCCTGCATTTTTGAGTTCACTTTTTCAACTGCTGTAACGGCAGCGACTTTTGGTTTTTCATAACCCAATGCACAAAGAGCGTCTACTGAATTTTGAACAATATCCTTTTTTTGTGCTAAATCAGGCCGTAAAATGATTGCGGTATCACTCAAGCCAAGCAGTTTTTTATACGTGGGTATATTCAGTATGTTGATATGAGAAATAACTCTACCAGTGGAAAGCCCGTTATCTTTGTCAAGTACGGCCTTTATCAAACTGCTCGTATCGACAATGCCTTTCATCAGATAGTCCGCTTTTCTATTCTTAACAAGCTGTACAGCTATATGGGCCGTCTTATCCATATCATCCGAATGAATAATATGGTCGGAAGGTATTTCTTCCTGAAGCCCATCAAGAAGTGCTCTGATTTTCTTTTCATCGCCAACAAGATATGGATCGACAATACTTTCACGATATGCTTTCATCAAAGCTTCAAGCACATGTTCTTCTTCGGCGGCGGCAACCGCTACACGAACGCCTTTTTTCGCTTTGCGGGCCACATTAAAAATTTCATCAAAATTTTTATATTCCATACTCGATCACCCTCACTTAACCCCAAATTTCCTCAGGAGTTGGAATTGTTGCACCTTTAATTAAAGATGCGACAAAAGTTTTATTCATTAAGTGTTGGTAGTTCAGATTACCGGATATAGTGTTGCCGCCCCATGTGCCGCAGCCAAGCGAAACAGTAGGATTGAGTCCAATAAGGAAAGAATTGCCTGCCGCCATGAGCGCAGAACAATTTATAAGAGCTCTGGAAACAGGAACTTTACGCGCGAAGTAATCGATATGAGCCTGATCATTGGAAAACAGGCATGATGTATGCCCGGCGCCTTCTTTGTGAAGATTGACGAGCGCATTATCCACAGCTTCCTCAAAAACTTTGTAAGGGAGATAGGCCATAACGGGGCACAGTTTTTCTTTGCAAAACAACTCTACATTCGCGTTACCTTTGGCCGGCACAATGAGAACTTTAGTACCCTCCGGAACCTCCAGATCAAACATCTTCGCCAGCGCCATCGCGTTTTGCCCAACATATTTCAAGTTTACCTTGAACGCGCCATCCGCTTCAACGAAGAGTTCTTTACGGATAAGATTTACCTTGTTCTCGTCTTTTACCACATAAGCGCCATTTTTAACGAAAACATCAAGTATAGCGTCAACTTCTTCCACCGGCAGATGCATACATTGTTCTCCGGTACAGGGCACGCCGTTATCGTACATGCGATTTATTATCGTGCCGCTCGCAAAATCCTGATACCTTTCGGGGCATCCTTTATCAATTATAGTCTGCACATTTCCCGGGCCAACGCCAAAGGAAGGCTTACCACTCGAATATGCAGCCGTCACCATGTTAGGCCCGCCTGTCGCGACTACGGCATCTACCAGCGCCATCATTTCCTGCGTCTTCTCGATCGATGGATCTTCAATAAACTGAATCAAGTCTGCCGGGGCTCCAATTTTTCCGATTGCGTCACGCAGTAAATCAACACAAATTTTAGTCACATTTTTCGCACGCGGATGCGGCGCGACAATTATCGCGTTGCGGCATTTGAGAGCACACATGGCATTGCCGGCAATTGTAACGGTTGGGCCTGTAACAGGCATAATACATCCTATTACCCCCATAGGCTTAGCGTAAATTGTCACTTCATTTTCAAAATCGTATTCTATGGGGCCAACGGATTTTTTATCTTTCAGGTACCCCCAGTGGCCAAGCATTATATTCTGATGTTTGCGGATTTTTTGCTGCACGTCCCCAAATTTTGTGTCAGCAACGGCTTCTTTCGACAAAAGTTCAGCATTATCGTAAGTCGTTTTCGCCACAGTTTTTACCACATTATCAATTTGTTCCTGCGAATATCCTTCAACGGCGTCTATTGCAACTTTAGCTCGGCGAATCATTTCTCGTATTTCCATAAACTCATCTCCTTGTCTTGAAATAGCATCATAGAATTTTACGTAATTTACTCTCTATTCTTGCAACAAATATCGAATAAAAAAGAACGTTCTCCCTCCTTTTCAATATTGTTGTTAAAACTCCAATTGCTCCTCATATCCGCTGTTTACTCCAAAACGCACTGGTTCTTCCTGACCGCTCAGTACTCTGTATGCACCCAATGCGAGAGCTTCGTTTTCAAATTCGCCGGGATATATGGCAATAGGCCCCAAATTACCTACATATTTGCGGATTAATCCCATTAACATATCGGAGTACGCCGACCCTCCCGTAAAAATTAAAGCATCAATATTGCAACTCAATACAGCAAAACACTGCCCAATTTCTTTAGCAATCGAATAAGCCATTGCCTCATAAACTAACGCGGCCTTCTTATCTCCTTCATTTATCCGGCGCTCCACTTCGCGCATGTCTTTCG
>Ga0131853_10026920_pt1 | contig 10336 bp, 6 predicted proteins | sample TergutLab28metaG_FD_92764 | JGI IMG/M metagenome (GOLD analysis project Ga0131853, IMG submission 92764) | Labiotermes labralis P1 segment gut microbial communities from Petit-Saut dam, French Guiana - Lab288 P1 (version 2) (version 2) | ecosystem: Host-associated > Arthropoda: Insects >... | reverse complement strand
TCCTTCTTGAGAAGCTAACTGGTTTGCAGCTAGTCAAGAAATTACCCGCATTTCACGGAACCCGAAGGTTCATTACCGCACTCACAAGCGTCCGCCAACTGTCTCTATCCTGGGCCAGCCCAACCCAGTCCATATACCCACATCTCACCTCCTGGAGATCCGTCCTAATATTATCCACCCATCTACGCCTAGGTCTCCCCAGTGGTCTCCTTCCCTCCGGTTTCCCCAGCAAGACCCTATTCACCCCCCTTTCCTCACCCATACGCGCCACATGCCCAACCCATCTCATTCTTCTCGATTTTATCACCCGCACAATATTGGGTGAGGAGTAAAAATCATTTAGTTCCTCGTTATGCAGTCTCCTTCATTCCCCCGTTACCTCGTCCCTCCTAGGTACCAATATTCTCCTCAACATAATTTTCTCAAACACCCTCAGCTTCCTTTCCATAGTCTTCTATATACTTTGAAAATCATTATTCACCACCATAAAAAAAATTCGACGTTAAATACAGCGTCATAACATAAAATGAAACTAAATAAATAATTACAGCTAATTGTCTTTGATGAAATGTGTATTATGCGATATATATATATATATGTAGTATATTTAAATTAAACTTTCACCGAATGTTTTTTTCGCGCTTATTTTCGTATAAATAACTTTTAGTCACAACACTGCAGCCGCGAGTTTTGCTTCTTGAAGGCGAGTTTTGTCTTGTCAGTAGCTGAAAGGTGCGGAGGTTCCTCAGTTCACTACAGCGTGTTCGATACATCTGACTCGGCTGCCGTCCTGGTCTTGCCCTTAGAATTAGCAGAAGTTTGCTCGTATGTGCAAACGAAAGTTTTGCCGTCTGAGAATTTTCGCCACTCCGCCATTGCCATAGCATCCGCTGCTAGGTATCTCGCCAGAAATTGTGCCCATTTCTAGAAATTGTTGGTAAGATAACTTCGGTAGGACTCGCGACACTTTACTGTCACTTGTGCACGCTGCCATAGGCTTTTATATTTAGTCTCTAAATAGCGTCTGCAAATCTCACATTCCTAAGACGGATAATTTCTGAAGATAGTTGATGTAACGAGCTGTTGTCAGAACATCTTTTTAATTCCGGTTAGACCAAAAACCTAACATACCTATTAGGTTAATACAAATGTTTTTAAAATATCGGCAACGCTGTTCTGAATGTAACGAACCAGTGAAGGTGAGCGAACAGAAGCTGTTGTCAAGATACGGCCGACCGACCTGGAGGAAGGACCCCCTGCGTCGCTATTGTTGTGAGTTCTCCTCGTGGAATCTTACCAGCTAGCTGAACTCGTCACCAAATTCAACAACACATTGTGAATAACAGGTACCTCGAAAAACAACTGTAATTTTACAGTTATACATTTTTTCTTATTCTAACTACAGAGTTGACATCTCTTTCAATGTAAAGATATTATTATCAAAATGTTAAAAATAGAGATGCCTCGCGTCCCAGGCAAGTTTATTTCGCGATGTGAGGCGACAAGATTACAGTGTTAATATATTATTGGACCACAATCGGTTTGGGGACTGGAAACGGGATTCGGATCCCAGGATGGGAAAAGAATCTTCTCTTCTCCAAAAGGTCCAGACCTCCTCTGGGGCCCACCGAGGCGCCAATTAATGGGTGCCGTAGTCTTTTTTACTGTGGATCAGAGCGGCCGGTGCTTGATGTTGACCACTCACCTCCGTCTACTCGGAGGTTAAGAACAAGTGGAAATTATGGTCTATCCCTATGACATGCCTACATAACCTGGACAGGAACAAATTTACCGTTGACCTAATCGTGATCTGAAACCACCTGTTGGAAAAGAAACTGAGAGAAACGATGTATGGAGGAGTGGATGTATATCTCCACCCACTTTAAATTTCGGTAAAACACGGAGGTGTATGGTTAGCTTAGTGACCCTGGCGCCTTACCCTCAGAGAAATAATCCCAAGAGCCCATTAAATAAGCGGCTGGTTGGGCCCCAGTTCCAGGATGGACATTTTGGAGAACAGAAAAATTTCGTCATTCAATATTATCTGTAAATAACAAAATTATTCCACCAGTTGTATAATAAATCTACATGGTAAAGACTGGTTTACACAAGGTTCCAGCAATTCCCGTTTGTATGGGTTAAAAAACCTGTTGAAGAAATTCTATAATTCTTTATGGCACATTTTTGGTGAACATTTATATAAGCCCAAGTTTCCAAATGAAATATTGAGTCGTTTACACATAGATTTAAGAAAGTATATAATAGGATATGAAGAGGCACAAGTCACAGGCTTGTTATAATAAATTGGGGTTGTGTTGAGGGAGAGTCTTTAGTAAAAGTAAAGCAGCATCAGTTAGGGGCTTGGAAACTGGGACGAAGTTAGAGGCGCAAGGCAGTCTACCAACCTGGGTACTTGTTTACATTTTTATCCTACCTTTTATGAGGACTAAGAAGGGGGAGGGGGTGTGGGTGATTTTAAAGCAACCCAGGTGTCCTTCCGAAACCTCTGCTCTGTGGAATGTAGCGAAATAAATTACTAAACTCATCCCATCGACTAGACCCAACCCAAGAGATATGAAGGAGCATAACAAAACCAAGGTTCATTGAAAAAAATCGGTTGACGAGGAAGAAGTTTGGAGGGTTCCCAGCCCTAGTTTCATGTTGCCAGTGTGTCTCTCTTTGCTGGAACTGTGTCCCGTGTGAAAACTCTTACCTGCTGCTGCCTCCATTTTTTTTTTTTTTTTGCTTTTGAGTTATGGGCGGTATGTGGGCTGGGGTGAAGGGCCCAAGGACACACATCAGGGTGGTACTAAACCTGAAACCTATGACAACCGGAAATTGGGGCTTACCTGTTTGTTGAACATATGAGGCTGGAACAGCGAATGACTAAATTACTTTGGAATGTAGGAATGAAGAAGAAAAGGTGGCCTAACTAGTACTGAGGTTGCTAAAGCCGAAGACTCAGTTCCGTCAATACCACACAGGACATTATTCTTAAATATCCCCATCTGCAACCTTTCACTGACACATCTAAGTATCATCCTTGACATCGCAACTGCTGGCATTTCTGTGTTATTTCATGAAATTCCAATTGGAAAATAGTAGGGATTTTTTTCATCCTGTCAGCATAATAATCCTTACGTCATAGATAGCTATATAAAATTCTTCTCTTAGACAGCTATATAAATGATCACATGTTTCCACCTGTATAGGTTATCTTCAGGTGGAGTGTATTTAAAAAAACACGAAGGCAGTTGATGAGATATCCAATACTGCGTAACGCACTGCTTACATTCTTTTTGTTTGTTCGGTATTGTGGCGTGGTAGACTCCAGTTGAAATGTTATGGCACACGGTGACGCAGGGAGGGGAAGTGAAGTGGAAACTGGCGAATGGAATGGGTAGCCAGTACCCTTCACACTACCTTCGGAACATGGTTTATCCAGCATTACTACCGCTGATTCGCACACCTCGGCTGCCGGTAGTTGACTGATCTGAAGCCCCCGCCGATTTAAATGGACTTTTTCGCCGAAAGACGAAATCTAGTTTCTGCGCGTGTGCCATCACATTCAACTGGCCTCTACCTCAACGTGAAGATGACCTTCAGAGGCCGAAACATATTACTATTTTTTATATAGCTATCTAAGCTAAGATCCGCATCCGTCCAGATCGGCCCTCGGGCACACCCAGCCTCCTGCACAATGGCTGCCTGTTATTTCCCGGGGGTTAAAGCGGCTGGGGCATGGGCGTTGACCACCTTCTAACGCCGAAGTTTAAAAAAGAGTAGAGCTACACACCTACTCCTCCTCTGGACCTTCGTGGCCCGTTCTAGGGTGAACTTTTTTTTTAATCTCGGATAAGAACTCTATGTAGCTCTTTACGTCATATTAGAACTAGGTTTGGATTGAGTTCCATCCAAACCTGCGTACCAGACATTCATCGACACAGAGTGACATAAACCAGGTGTCACATTGATACAATAATTCTCCTGATGATGGACACATGGCTGTCCGAAACATGTAGAGAATAGAATTAAACATACACAAAAAATTGTGCGTCAGGTTGGTTATTTACAAAGATCTTCGAGGAAGTGGGCATGAAACATTTGGCTTTAATTCAGTCATTTAAGAGAAAGTAAAAACGCGGCATTTTTTGAATATGGTGATTGAAATTCCCGGTTTTTTACGGGATAAACAATGTATCCAGGAACTGCAGTCTCAGATGGATCCATTGTTCATTCCCCTAATCAAATACTGATGGAATAATCGTCTACTGAGCACAACCGACAAACGCTCTTAAAATGTATGTGTCCAATTGCCTTTTATCCTCCATAAACCAAACGCGAGAATGCCCTGTGTTTGAACCCGGTCCTTCACAATAACATGATGACGACTAAACCACTGAGCTACTGCATGATTACGTAATAGCATGACATTTCTTCAACAGAATAGTAGCAAACCTCCGACAGACTCTGAAATGGAATCAATTAGTCACTCAATACGTGCAATTTCTCATATGATTTCAACAATGCTGACTCAAATCGAAGTCTTTCGGTTACCCCTAACACAAAGTTAAAATTATTTCATATATAACGCAAAATCTAACATAAGGAAGACAACTAAACACTATTCTCTGTGTTTAGCCTATTATGTCTATACTGAACTGAAACCACTTCGGTCTTAGAATGAGTAATATATCAAAAGAGAAAAAGGAAAGAAAAGGCAAGGGTGTCTGGCATCAGAGCGACAAGACGCGGCTACTGTGTCAGCCCTTGGCTTCATCTCTTTCGTCCAGCCGCCTATGTTATAACGGAGCTTCATTAGTCGCTATTCAGTAAGCGAGTGTTCAGGAGAGGTGGTAGGAGATTTGAGTAGGGGTAGGGGGAATCTCTTTCTTCTACTAGTGATGAGGGATGTAGGGAATCATCATCATCATATCCTCCTGCGTCTTGTATGGCATCTCTTAACGTTCTCAACACGTCTTAGCTTCATCAGTGACTTCAGAGTTAGAATACAAGCCACTACTGTTGTTGATGATCTCCATATATCCGACCTTTATCATAAAGTAAGCCTTGATGTGAAAAATTTTTGAGAATACTGTATATATTCTAAGTATTCATTAATTTCTGTGCTTGTTTATTTTATTTTCAGTGTCATGGTAAATGAAATAGGAAGTCAGCTATTATTAAGATAACATTAATTTCTTTCCACACACGTGCAAAAATTAAAGGTGTAAGATTGTAGCAACATTCGTATTTAAACTTGAGTGTTGTTTGACCGTGCATCTTCCTCATGAAATGAAGTGAAATGCCAATTTGATGCAACTGGGTAATTTTATGGATGTGTTCTTAGCTCGACCACCACCCATCCAGACACTCGGTGCAGAAAACCATACGCTGCAACTCAACGTCTAATGCCCCTGATGAGGGGCGTATGTACCCGAAACATGTCGAGCTAAGAATACATCAATAAAATTACCTAGTTGCATCAAGTTGGCATTTCACTTTATTTCATTCATAATTAATTCTGATTTCCAATTTTCGTGCAGTACACTTCCATATAGAGAAATGTGTATGTGCGCTGTAGTGCTAACTCTGCAGCCTTGTTAAGTGGGGACAAAGAGGAGACGCGCTCAGATTACTTAATGCAGTTAGTGAAATAACCTGGAACAATTTTCACTGCATCGGCACTGTCTACAATTTTTGTGCTCTTGTTTATGCCATGCAACTTCCACGTATGCTGAGAATCCTTTTTAATATACGACGCTGCAATACTGGGAAAGCGTTTTCCGCAATGGCGAAAGTTTGTAGTTCATCGCATTCAAGGGTCTAAGTGTCCGAGAAGTACGTTCCTCCGAAACGTCAGAAAACCCGTATCCAGTGACGCAGCTCAATGCCTCAGAAGTATACGGACACTTCAACGACACCGCTGAGAGAACCGTGGAACTCTCGTATCCATCTAGTGGTGCTGTATTTCTAGAGACGTTTTCACAACTTATGCAGTCATATCACAAAGGAAAACCTTTAGCTAATCGAGAAACTAATTAACCTCATAAACCTAGCGGTTTCCTTACGTACTACCAGGTTTAAAATTTAAAAAATCTATTTTGTGCTCGCTTTGCGTTGAATATTTTGTACGTATCTCAGAAAAGACAGAGACTTATGCTTCATACGTCATTAACCGATTGGTTTTTAAAACCGCGGTGAAAGGTGTTTACAGCGCGGTACGGACTCAATCTTGTATAAGTCGGATTACGCTTCGTCTTTAAAAGGTAAACGGGAGAGTGTGAGATTTGAGGTCCTCTCAGTACTTTTAAGAATGTTTTGAACTTTATTGGAACGTTACAATCTGCCTACTGGTTACGAACGTTTCGTAGGAGAAGAGTCCATCCGAAACACTGTTCCTTAATTACCAGTAAATAGGACATTAACATTTCAGAAGAGCTGAATCTTCATTACCGGAAAATTCCCTGAGGTGGCGATAATTATTCACTCAGTCCAGCAGTGTGTGCTTTCAAACATCCAGAATTTCCTTTATCGTGTTTGCAGAAGACCGCCCGTAAAAATCCATCATGAAGGTTACTGCTTTAATCTCTTTCAATTTCATCCGCTTTTCTAACCTGTTCTCTTTAATAAAAACGAAAAACTTCATCACTTGTACCTTTGAAAAATTCTAACACATGTTACAAAACTATGCATAAATTTCATGTAAAAGATAAAGCAGTCCCGTTACAGGCCTGTAGTGGCCTAGAGGGTTTCACGAAGTTAAGTTACCCAGATTTCGTGACAACGGCACAGGATGGCGGTAGGTTGTCAGCCTTACGCACCGTCCGCCTTTACCCCCAGGAAATTCTTCTGGTACTCATTTCTGTTAGAGGCTGAGACGACCCCAGGGCCATAGTGGGATCGGAAGGATTTTCTGTCAATGAGAAATCCACTGACACCAGCTACGATCGAACCAGCGACCTTCCGATTTGTAGCACAGCACCTTAACCACTGTGCTACCGCGGTCCCCTGAAATTGGGCTGTACTTGTCAGATTTCGTACGGGGATACATTATTCAAATCATATCTCAAATTTATTGCCTACATTTCACACAAAAATAAGACTAAACTACACGTAAAATGCTAATAAAGGCAGATATGTGCCCTTAGAAGCCTGTACAAGAAGAAATCACGTCTGGATATTTTGCACAGATTTCTGCACAGAGCCCATTCTTTCTGTACAGGCCTGACACTTCCACTTTATGTTTCTGACACTTAAGCATTCACTTCGCTTCAGGATTTCAGAAAAAAAAATGTTTTTTTTTCGTAATGCTGTGAAACGACTATGCTGAAAGGAAAACAATAAGCTACAATAGGCTGTATTCCTTCAATAGTTCTTTTACTCCTTGCAATAGTTCCAAGTTTCCATGTCTTAAGAAACCTGATGTATGCATAACTTTTCGAATTGCATGGGCAGGATAATACACTTCACTGATTCACAACAAAACTTCTGTAGACAGGATTCAGATAGGACAACTTTTTAGCTTGTCCTTTTCACATTACTGTTAATGATTTAAATTCCAGAATCATCTGCTTCATTCTCTCAGCTAGGTAATACGGGTTTCAGTGTTGGATATAACAGAAATAGCGCAAGTGCTCTTTGCGGCCTGTGGTGTTTCTCTCTGACATCTGACTTTCACAGCAGTATATCAGCATCATAATACACTGACTCCTACACTTGCGACGTCAGACGGTGCAGCCATATCGACGATGACCAAGAAGAGATTATCTAATGTTTTGCTTTAGTCGAAACCCATAGCTAAATCAGAGAGATGGAAAACAAAATGTGTCCGAAGGTGGGGTGTATTTCAAACGCCCACAGTATCACTTTATGGATTATTCGTGAGAAAATATGCTTGGTATTTCTGATTTAGGCTGCTGACAAAACCTGTCTCTAAATAAAATATCTCTCAATTCCTCGTCTCATAGTGATAATTTAGGCCTAAAATTTCTTCCATAAATATCCTATAAAACAGCAAGCCTGAAGGAAAATAGTGAAGGATCAACTTACGGAAAAATTCGGAATAGTAGAGTGACAAAACATAATCTCCCGCTAATGCTTGTGAAAAATAATATTCGGATAGCTAATACGCACAAGAGGCTTACAGTGACAAAAGTTTTAAAATATTTTCTAAACAAAGGAGACTAATAGGCGATTGAAAGTGAGGTATTTTAGGTGGATAAACTCAAAAAAGGATAAGACCCTCAATAAGGCAAAATATATTACTTTATTTGTGGAAGGGTCTCGTTTGCACACTTGCTCACAAAGTTTCGGCTTATGAAGGCCATCCTAGAAGGTCATATGTTTTGTAGGTACTAGAGGACGGATAAGCGACGAATTAGGTTCACATTTACGATAGAAATAAAATAGAAACTATATATATCGCAACTTTCTTTTTGAAAAATTAAAAATAGAATGTGTAGAACGTTTCTCTCCCATTCATCGACGAGCTCAGACTGAAGGTGATACAGAGCAGGTAATCTTGGTGGAAAAACCTGAAGATGGGAGACGGCAATTTTACTCAGAGATTACAGGTTTCTGTTCATAGGTACGAGTAAATTAAATTTAAGTTTGTCCCATTATTGTGCGGGTGATAAAATCGAGAAGAATGAGATGGGCTGGGCATGTGGCGCGTATGGGTGAGGAGAGGGGGTGTATTGGGTCTTGCTGGGGAAACCGGAGGGAAGGAACCAATGGGGAGACCTAGGCGTAGATGGGTGGATAATATTAGGATGGATCTCCAGGAGGTGGGATGTGGGTATATGAACTGGTTTGGGTTGGCCCAGGATAGAGACAGGTGGCGGAAGTTTGTGAGTGTGGTAATGAACCTTCGGGTTCCGTAAAATGCGGAGAATTTCTTGACTAGCTGCAAACCAGTTAGTTTCTCAAGAAGGACTCTGCACCATGCAGTAAGTAAGTAAGTAATACTTCACTTTTCTGGTCCAACATAAAATCAAAATTTAAAACTGGACTGAAAACATAACATAGAATGAATAAAATTAAACACGTTTAATAAAGGTCTACATGTGTGCATAGCATGGAACTTGAAAGTCAAATAAAGTGTATATTACATATTCATAAATCAATATTTTATTCTCTCTTACATGTCAACAATTTCAGTTTTCCACCTGATGAAGTACACTTTAGTAGAAACAGAGGAAACTGTAGAATTTCTCTCAGAGTTGCTTGTGAACTTTGCACCTATTGACTGTGGTGAGAGTTAGTGGCATTCTAGTTGTGCATAAATAGATTTAGTATCATATTCATCGGATCAGTAAAAGAGCCGAGCGAGCCATACAGACCCTCTGATCTCCTGGATAGAAAAGTACGAGAGCAGAAAGAACTTATTTTTCTCTCTTGTACTGCACAAGCAGTAATAGCAAGAACACGTACGTGCTACATACAGTAACACCCATAAATATAGTGTAGATCTAAGTACCAACTATAGACCACTTAGGTCAGTCATAACCCATACAGGCTGTCGGTTACAGCGCTGCCAATCGTTCCTCGTAAAGTAATTTACCTTTCGCAGCTCTCATATCTTAGCTACGTATTCTAACCTGACAGTAGTAACGAATCATAGAATTAAAGTAACACGTTAAATGAATTTTGGAGAATCATGGAACGGAGCAAGCTGGTGCTGGGTTAACAATCGGTGCGACTATTGACCAGCATGACGGACGGTCAGAATTTTCGTACTTTACCGCAAACTCTAAAGAAGTAATCTCTAAGACAGAATTATGTCTTACTATATCCCTACTTACTTAGCATTCGTACTGACGTTCCCTTCCCATTTGACGCAAAATAAAAATTGAAAATTCTATGTTAATAATAATAATAATAATAATATTATTATTATTATTTGTAGCATAAATTGTAAATACAGAACAGTTGTAACATTATATCCCCTTGAAACATGGTTTCTTTCAGGTAAATAATTGTAAATACCACGCATAAAGGTGATAAGGATAATAGGAATAATAACAATAATAATAATAACTCCGAGGAGCAGAGTACTTATTGAGAAGCTAACAGGTTTTCAGATATTAGAAATTGGCCATATTTTATGGAAAACTTTGTATTCGTTACGGCACTTACAACAGCCCGTCACCTGTACCTGTTCTAAGCATGATACTTCCAGTCCATCCACCCAACCCCCCCCCCCCCCCAAAAAACCCCTTTTTAATACATTTTTTCGATTTTAAAAAAAAAAAAAAATTTTTTTCCCGAAAGAAAGTTAAAAAAACCTCTTGGTAAAAAAAAAAAACCCAATAAAACTGTTTTTTTGTATGGG
>Ga0131853_10026919_pt1 | contig 10336 bp, 9 predicted proteins | sample TergutLab28metaG_FD_92764 | JGI IMG/M metagenome (GOLD analysis project Ga0131853, IMG submission 92764) | Labiotermes labralis P1 segment gut microbial communities from Petit-Saut dam, French Guiana - Lab288 P1 (version 2) (version 2) | ecosystem: Host-associated > Arthropoda: Insects >... | reverse complement strand
TGTGGTGTGTATGTGTGGTGTGGTGTGTTTGTGTGTGTGTGTGTGTGTGGTGTTTATGTGTGTGTTGTGGTGTGTGTGTATGTGTGGTGTGGTGTGTGTGTGTGTGTGGTGTGTTTATGTTTGTGGTGTGGTGTGGTGTGTTTATGTGTGTGGTGTGGTGTGTGTGTGTGTATGTGGTGTGGAATCACATGTGCAACACATTTACCAACACTTTACCATAACAACACACTACCGTATTGTATTGTATCATTCCAACAATTCATAACCTTAGCTAACACAACTGTAAACTGTCTGAAGATGGTGTATTGAAAACGAAACATGTTGGAGTGATTTAATGAAAATTTTCACCACTTATTTGTGCATATGTTGGTATATATCACCATTATCATAATCATATACCTGTCATGGAGTTGGGCCACTTGATGACCCTTTCCGGTCTCACGTATCCAGAAGTCTCTTCAAAGGTCTACCATGATTCCTTCTGCCATTTGGGGAGTTGTGTTTCATTACCCTGGGTAATCATTTTCGAGGCATTCTATTTACATGTTGTATCCAGCTTTTCTTGTATTCCAATAATTTGTCCAAAATTGGTGTTATTTTTAACTCCTTTGCAATTCTTAAGCTCCTGACCCATTCCGTTACCACAGCGCTATAAACAGGAAGTGCTACTTAGGTCCATGACAAAATTTTTCCTCCAACTTTTTTTTCACTGTAGTTTCAGTTCGCAGGGTGGGGGGGGGGGCGATTGGGCGCGCATTTCAAAAATCTTATTTCTTTATTTCATTTTTTCAAATTTGCATAAATCTGGTATTTGCATCTCCTGAGATTCGGGAGTGTCTGTAATGAAATCCGACTTGTGCAATTTTCTGTACCTTTTTGTGTCCGACCTGTATTTAACGTTACACAAATGCGTTGAAGAGGACCGCTGTAGCTCAGTGGTTAAGGCGCTGTGCTACAAATCGGAAGGTCGCTGGTTCGATTCCAGATGGTGTCATTGGAATTTTTCATTGACATAATCCTTCCGATCGCAGTATGGCCCTGGGATTGACTCAGCCTCTAACAGAAATGAGTACCAGGAATTCTTCCTGGGGTTAAAGGCGGCCGGTGTGTAGGGGTGACAACTTTACCACCATTCTGTGCCGTTGTCACGTAATCTGGTAACCTTAACTTCCTGGAACCCTGTGGGCACCTCGGGCTTGTAATGGGACCTTTACCTTTACCAAATCCGTTGAAATGTTGAGTAGAGTGTATTAGGACTGCTAAAATTATGCTGTTATCCAAATATATTCCAAGTATTCTTGAGTAACTATCATAAACACAAATTGTTTCTGTAGCATCTTGCCATGTATAGGTATCGGACGCGAGGCCTCTGAGAAAGGATTCTTCTGCTTGCTGCAGTCTGTGCGTTTGTTGTGACTTGGATGTATATATCGCGGTGATGATAGGTCCTTAGCCCGACCAGGAAGGAAACAAGCTCGGAAGCATGTCAGGGACGCGCGCGATCTCAACAGTATCGTGACGCGAGCTGTCATCAAGTTTCTTTTCCTGCAAGGCAAGACGCCGAAGGAAATTCAACGCCATTCTGTCAGAAACATTAGCTTCTTTCCTCCCAGGCCGGGCTAAGGACTTATCAGCGCCCCTGTTTGTGCCATGCTGTTTTCCCCTCAGAAATTCATCCAAAGAAGAAAACATCAAACTATTATCTTCTTTGATGTTTTATAAATTGTAACAATGACTGTGTCTGTGTTAACCCCACATGCATCTAACGCAAATTTAAAAAGTTTCGTTAATTGGTAATTTGATATTTTATGAAAAGCAAGTGGAATTGTTAACGAACTGAATAACTGTTTGAAAATAACAGTTATTCTAACAATACATTTGTACCACGTAGTACTTCAAAGCAAACAATAATGAATTTAATACGACCCATCCCGTTGTGTCGTAATAATATAGCGATATTTATTACCGTCTAAAAAAAGTGAACATATACAGGGACCGGCAGAAATTCCTGACGATTTGGCAACACAGCTGTGAGTGGGATCGTTCGCGTAGGGAATTTGTCCTTGAGCGCCCTTCTAGCGAGACTCAAAGCATTTCAGTTGCCATGGAGCGCTGGTCTGTACAGCATCGGGCTTTCGCTGTGGAGACGTATTTCTAAAACAACGGTTTTGTCGTTGTGACTCAGTGGATATTTCGTCGGCACTTCAATATTCATCGGAACGACAGTGTCCCTAGTGGCAATACTGTACTGTTGTGGGTGGGAAACTGCAGAGAAACAGCGTCTGCCGCAAAATGAAAACGTCCAGGAAGTGAGCCTTCACTTAGAACTCCTGAGAACATCGAACGATTGTGTCAGGCTTTTGTCAGAAGTCCCCCGCTTGCGGGAATGTCCTGACAACAAGGGATGCCACCGCACAGACACTATATTCAGGAAGTGAATACTGTAGTTAAAATGCTTTGAGATAAAGATAATTTTAGTAATAAATTCACGTAAAAAGACGGTATACTTTTCGTTTTATTGTAACTTAAATATCGTCAGGGTTTTCTGCCGGACCCTGTATAATCAATAATATTACAAAACTTTGTAGTTAACTTCTAGGCAACATGTTTCGGCTGTAAAACAGCCATCTTCAGGCCAAAATAGAACACAGTCTAGGTACATGGAAAGTGTGCATTGTATGAGATCCCATATCGTTTACAATAGAATTATTAAAAACAGGATATTACTTATAGTTTAAAATTGTCTAAAATAAATATACGTAGGTTATTCGGAAAGTAAGTACCGTCTGCGCATATCTCTCGCGCATCCTCAAGACTGTCGCTTTGCGCATGTGCAGTGACTTCCACTATCAATTGAGAAGCCACAGACGCCATTTCGTGAAATTCGTGTTATGTTTATGTTTGTTCCTGTGCGTTAAACATGTTTAAGACAATTGAAGGGGCCGCTGACTGTGAAATACGGTCTGTAATTCGGTTTTTGAACGCTAGGAATGTGCTACCAAGTGAAATTCATCACCAGATCTGTCAAGTGTATGGTGACAATGGGATGAGTGATGGCATTGTTAGGAAATGGGTTCGGATGTTCAATGAAGGAAGAGAGAACGTGCACCATGAGGCGCGAAGTGGGCGTCCATCTTTGGTGAATGATGATTTGGTGCGTAAGGTCAACGAAAGAGTGTGTGTCGACAGACGTTTCACAATTTCTGATCTGTCCCTGCACTTTCCTCAGATTTCAAGGACTCTACTCTATGACATTGTCAGTAGTGGCTAACATCGTTGGCAGCCGCATTCTATGAGGAAGGTATACAAAAATATGTGCCCCACTACGATAAGTGCCTCAATAATGGCTGCGAATATGGGGAAAAACAGTTTGAAGAATGTAGAATCTGATAACAATAAAATTTTATACGAAACCTTACTCGATTTTTTTTACAGCGAAACGGTAATTACTTTCTGAATGAGCCTCGTGTTTTGAGAAAATTGATGTAATACAGGGTTATTATATATATATATATATACAGGGTTATTCATAAGTCCGTGAAACATTTTAAAAATCCGCAACAAATAAACTACTCAAATGATCATGGCAGTTCTTACGCCGATAGAGAGGAAACTCTCCAAGTTTTTCTACATATTTCACAGATACTCAATGTGTCAACATTTGGTAATACGGTAGACGTCTATGCGATAGTCCATCTCGTTCCACACGCCTGTCAGCATATCACGGTCGGCCAGAGCCACAGCAACGGTGATACGGTTACAAAAATCTGGTGATTAGCGGGGATTGGAGGCACAAAGACAGTGTCCTTCACAAACCCCCAGAAAAAAAATTCGCACGCGGTTAAATCCGGGGACCGGGGTGGCCACCACATTAACGCGTCATCTTCTTTTCCTGTGCGTCCTATCCACCTTTGTGGCAAGTTTCGATTGAGATACCCTCGCACGTTTTTGTAGTGAGCCGGAGAGCCGTCTTGTTGAAAGATGTTATCATTACTGTCTTCATTCAACTGTGGCATCAGCCAGTTTTCTAACATGTTTCACTGACTTATGAATAACCCTGCATATAGGTGCAGAGTAGAATTTATGTTCTGTATCGTCTATCTGAACCGGATTGGCACGCCATATTATTGGTTATATATGTTAGACGATAATAAATAGCAAACAAGAACAAAACTATACAATACACTGGCCCTTCCAGCTCTGTTATACGGCAGTGAAAACTGGACCGTTAAAAGCAATAGATGCAAGAAGAATAACAGCAGCAGATATGAAATATATGAGAAAGACAGCAGGATACATTTCGACAGATTATAAAACAGATTCCAAAAGAACTCAATATAGCCCCAGTTTTGGACAAAATGCACAGATACAGAAGAAATTTGTGGCAACATACAAGTAGAATGCGCCATAGTAGATTACCGAGTATTCTAAAAACCTACACTCAAACAGGCAGGATGAACCGGGGGAGACCATTAAAGACTTTTAGACTTGTGAGACTGGAACGAGTCAACAAGTGGCCCAACTGCGTGTCAGCTAGTTGATGATGATGATGATGATAATGATGGTGGTGGTGGTGATGGTGGTGTTTGTGATGGTGTTGTTGGTGATGGTGTTGGTGGTAGTGAGGGTGATGGTTGTGTTGGTGTTGGTGATGGTGTTGGTGTTGGTGATGGTGGTCTTGGTGGTTGTGGTGGTGGTGGTGATGGTGATGACGAACTAATATTTCGCAGTTCTTGGCTATGGCATGTGTTGTATATCAACGATTGGCACCACTGACACGCTGTTCATAACAGTTCTGTAACTCAGAATAGTTGGGTGCTCTTTACACCTACTTACCTTTTCAGAAAGCTACAGTTCAGTTCGCTACGGGTTGGACGGTCCGGAGATCGAATCCCGTTGGAGGGCGAGATTTTCCGCATCCGTCCTGACCAACCCTGGGACCCACACAGTCTCCTGCACAGTGGGTTCCGGGTTTCTTTCCCAGTGGTAAATCAGCCGGGGCTTGGCGCTGACCACTCACCCACATCTAGAGATGAAGTTAAAGAAAGTGTCTTGCTATACCTGTACTCCCCCTCTGGACCTTCATGGTGTTTTCTAGGGTGAAATTTTGCAGATCGATACAGGCTGAAGTGTATTGCCTGCGTATGTGTGTGTTTCATATGTAACTGCTTGTAGCATACCGTGAGACAGCAGCTCATTTGTAATCATTTGTCACTCACTCAATTACCCACTCACTCAATCACCCACTTCTGTGCACGCAGTACAGATATGCGTCCCTTACCGACGGGGATACGTTCTGAGAAATGCGTCGTTAGGCGATTTCGTCGTTGTGCGAACGTCATGGAGTGTACTTACACAAACCTAGATAGTATAGCCTACTACAGATATGCGTCGCTTAACGACGGGGATACGTTCTGAGAAATGCGTCGTTAGGCGATGTCGTCATTGTGCGAACGTCATACAGTGTACTTACACAAACCTAGACAGTACAGTATAGCCTACTACACACCTAGGCTATATGGTATAACCTATTGCTCCTAGGCTACAAACCTGTACAGCATGTTACTGTGCTGAATACTGTAGGCAATTGTAACACAGTGGTGTTATATTATAATCTTATGGGACCACCGTCGTATATGCGGTCCGTCGTTGACCGAAACGTTGTTATGGAGCGCATGACTATTTTTGTACTCCGACGCACTCTGTAACCTCCAGGGAAATACACAGTGTGTCTGTACCGATCACAACGCCGTCGGTACTGCTATCAGAACTTCTTCTTCTTTTTTTTTTTTTACTAAAAGCAATTGTATTTACCCTCTGTTGTATTCAACCCCAATTACCACCAAATGTCCTGTAATAATCGCGTGGGCTTTTTGGGTCTTAATATCCTCTTCGGTTCGTTTACTTTCCATTCAGTTTCTTGTTTTCGACAGCACTTTTGTTGTCATTCAGTCAGCAATTTGTTTTACATTCTCAAATTAAAGACCGTTATACTTTTATCTATACAAAATACAAGTCGCAGATCTGTCTTAATGTTTGTACCGCGCATCAATGACGATTAAAACACTTTATTATCCAACAGATGCACAAATATGTAATTCGGAGATACAATTAGAATTATTATAAAATATTTAAAAATATTTAAATTTGCCCCAACATATTTCGGATCACAGGGGATCCATCATCAGGGAGCTTTGTACAGTGCTTGGCTAAAATTATTCTAAATCAGACCCCTAATTTATCTAATTACAGCAAATATGCTGCCATAACACCGACTACGTCCGTGTCAACGGATGAGATAGAACCTTTACTGTAATTTTAGCCAAGCACTGTATAAAGCTCCCTGATGATGGATCCCTTGTGATCCGAAACATGTTGGAGCAATTTTAAATGTATTTATATATGTTATAATAATTCGAATTGTATCTACGAATTAATCGCAGATGTCTTGCTGTCTATTGTGGTAGTGCGATAGATGTGACTGTATAAAAACTACGACCTACGTAATTAGGCCCTTAATTATCAGTTGCCTATTTTTCTTGACGAATTATTTGACGTGTGTTAATGAGAGGAACTTTCGGTTCTTATCAAGAGTCTTCTTTTTCACTTATCTGTGCCATAAAAGTATGGGATATTCGTTTTTCAGCGTTCATTTATCACCATGCACAGTGTTACTGACGCTGGTGTTTTTTATCGCATATGTTTGACCACTACTGCGATTATACTTGGGCACTGTAATGTCTGTGGTGAAATTTGGACACTTGGGAAAGTAGATCAGAAGTGCCTGGAAAGTTTGGAAACGTGTTGCTGGAGAAGGATGGAGAAGATCAGTTGGATCGATAGTGTGAGAAAAGGAAGTGTTGCAGAGAGTGAAGGAGGAGTGGAATATCGTACATACAGTAAAAAGAAGTAGACTGACTGAATTGGTCACATCTAGCGTAAGAACTGCCTCCTAAAACACGTTATTGATGTCAACGTAGAGGGAGGGATAGAAGTAATGGGGAGACGAGGGAGAAGATGTAAGCTGCTACTGGATGACCTTAAGGAAACTGGAGGATTTTGGAGATAGAAAAAGGAAGCAATAGATCGCACCCTGTGGAGAACTCGCTTCGGCAGACAAGAATATTAATGAATTGTTATGTTTACTTGTTGTGTTGTCTGTCGTTTGATTACAAGAGCTAATGTATCTCGTCGGTATAGGTTAAAATCTGTTAAATGTATTGCCTTAGCTAATAATCGCTGATGGGTTTATTAGGCATAATAATTTGCTACTTTTCTGTAAGTTTAAAAACGTACCATTTTCCGTAACCCAGTGGGGCGGAGTCCGTCTTTCGAAGCTGAAAATTCCTCGCCTGGTCAGGAGACTCGCCACATCTATATCTATTTTCATTTCTGTTGGTTGCCTTGTTTGTTATACTCATTTATTAACTTGGAAACGTACCAAATGGTGTGTTCACTTATAATTCATTTTTTGTCCTGTGGCGCTGCGGCCCAACGCGGGCCATGGCCTCCTCATTCTTGAGGTTTCAAGATCACACACAACGACGCATCACAGTCGGTAGGAGTCCTCTGGACGAGTGATCAGCTCGTCGCAGAGACCTCTACCTGACAACACACAACACTCACAACAGACAAACATCTATGCCTCCGGTGGGTTTCGAACCCACGATCTCAGCAGGCGAGCGGCCGCGGACCTACGCTTTAGACCGTGCGGCCACTGGGACCTGCTCCGATTCATATTAACATAAAATCCGGTACCAAATTTGGTAACGATTTGACGCGCAGACAGTATCACTAAAACAGTCTGTAAAATCAAGATTTGACTTCTGATTTCTGTTAATCTGTGTTTTAATTTCTACATCAAATTTGTGGGCCTTTTGAATGGAAGACATTCTGATTAATACAGCGTGAAAAAACCAAGTTTTCACTTCTGATTTCTGTTAATCTGCGTTTTAAGTCATACACCAAATTTTTAGCCTAATGAATGGAAGACATCCTGACTAATACAGCGTGAAAAACCAAGTTTTCACTTCTGATTTTTGTTAATCTGCGTTCTAAGTCTTACACCAAATTTTTAGCCTTATGAATGGAAGACATCCTGACTAATACAGCGTGTAAAACGAAGTTTTCACTTCTGATTTTTGTTAATCTGCTTTTTAATTCTTACACCAAATTTTTAGCCTTATGAATGGAAGACATCCTGACTAATACAGCGTGAAAAACGAAGTTTTCACTTCCGATTTCATTTAATCTGCGTTTTAATTCCCGTACCAATCTTGCAGATGATTTCAAAAGAAGCCATTCTCGCCACAGCCGTATGTAGACTACCACGTCAGCGGAATTCGAGGAAACAGTGTGTGTGAGAGTGGCGATATCTGTCACACGGTTCCTGTTACTGTATTTTGTTTTGTGAACCTAGTGACGCCGAATTCCGTAGAGTGGTGTCTAGTGATTCGTGTGTTTTTATTCTCTCTTTTATGTAATATATTCATCACTGTACACGCGTTTGAGCCTCAAAGAAGATGTGTTTTCCACCTCTGTCGTCTGTAATTCTTCCGCTCTCTTCCATTTCCCTGCTGTAATGCTTCAAACAGTGAAACATGATATAATGGCGTTTGTATTCTGCGGCTTGGATCTCCTGTTACTTAGTGGCAGATGGCTGTAGAGACGAGTCAGAAGGTGTGCTGGTATAACAGATAAACCAAAACGCTTCGTGTCAAAGGCAACACGGGTCGCATCTATTATTTGGCAGGAAGAGTTGAATTCTCACGCCTTCACGAGGCGTTAGTTTCAGAATGTAGCAGATTGTATATTCATGGAAAGTTATACGAAGAGTCAAAATCGAGTCCCTGTTTCTCTGACTTTGTTTTCTAAAAGGTAAAGGTAAATCAGTCCCGTTACAGGCCTGGAGTGGCCCAGAGGGTTCCAGGAAGTTAAGGTTCACAGATTACATGAGAACGGCACAGGTTGTTGTTAAAGTTGTCAGTCCTACCCACCGGCCGCCTTTACCCCCAGGAGATACTCCTGGTACTCATTTGTGTTAGAGGCTGAGTCGACCCCAGGGCCATAGTGCGATCGAAAGGATTGTGTCAATGAGAAATTCCAATGACACCATCTGGAATCGAACCAGCGACCTCCCGATTTGTAGCACAGCACCTTAACCACTGTGCTACCGCGGTCTCCGACTTTGCTTTCTAGTACGGATTAATTTGAAGTTATTTTGCTTTGAATTATTAGCGTTCTCGTTAACAGTAACATGGCGTTCATTGCATTGGAAGTTGCAAGTTCAGGAAATTTATAGAAGGTTAATTACTGTTCACATTGCTACTCTTTGAATAATTACTGCATCCAACGAAACACCTCGACTTCACAGTGTTGACATATTTTCATGTCATCAAGATAAAAATAAAACATTTTGTTGTGTGCGACTGAAAACAGGAACTACAGGGTGATCAAAAATTCTCTGTGCACCTGACAATCGTATTGTAAACATCAGTTATGATCACCCTGTACTTTGTTGTTCTTTTCGAAATACAGTGGGGACCGCGGTAGCACAGTGGTTAAGGCGCTGTGCTACAAATCGGAAGGTCGCTGGTTTGATTTCCAGATGGTGTCATTGGAATTTTTCATTGACATAATCCTGCCGATCGCACTGTGTCCCTGGAATCGACTCAGCCTCTCACAGCCTCTAACAGAAATGAGTACCAGGTGCATTTTCTGGGGGTTAAAGCGGCCGGTCCGTAAGGCTGACAACCTTACCACCATCATGGGCCTTTGTCGCGTAATCTTGGAACATTAACTTCCTGGAACCCTATGGACACCTCAGGTCTGTAACGGGACTGATTTACCTATTTTACGTTTTAGAAATACAGTATCTCGCCGCAAGAAGTGAAATTTGGCATTGTAGTCGGATAGCAGTGCTGTTAATTTCATTCATTCATTAGTATTCAGCCTTAAAGGCCGGTCCGACAGGAGCCAGAGCCCGGTTATGGAACCGATATGGCTCTTGGCACACTGCATCCTAGGCAAGTTTTTGGGGAGTAGTTTTGCCATTGCTTTCCCCCGCCTTTAGACGTTCCCACTTTCGCCGCCACATGCCTCTGCGTCCGTAGCGACGCGAGAAATCCCAGCAGCGAAAGGTGGAACTGTTGGCGAGAAAAATGTCCGGTATTAATTTTGCCTAAATTCCGACTTCCACCTAAATTTAGGGATTTTTTACATGCCGCAAATCTACGACATGGGACCGACGGCTTTACTTCCCCTCCGAAGGAAGGCGTGCTGAGGATTTTTTCGCCCTAAAAATCCGACGGTTTCGGCCGGGTTTGAACCCGCGAAC
>Ga0131853_10026918_pt1 | contig 10336 bp, 2 predicted proteins | sample TergutLab28metaG_FD_92764 | JGI IMG/M metagenome (GOLD analysis project Ga0131853, IMG submission 92764) | Labiotermes labralis P1 segment gut microbial communities from Petit-Saut dam, French Guiana - Lab288 P1 (version 2) (version 2) | ecosystem: Host-associated > Arthropoda: Insects >... | reverse complement strand
GTGAGGAGTACAAATCATTTAGCTCCTCGTTATGCAATCTCCTCCATTCCCCCGTTACCTCGCCCCTCCTAGGTCCAAATATTCTCCTCAACACCATGTTCTCAAACACCCTCAGCTTCCTTTTCTCCCGCAATGTCAACGACCAAGTTTCACACCCATACAAAACAACAGGCGAAATTATAGTTCTATATATCTTGATCTTTAAATTTTTGGATAGCAACTTGGAAGACAAAAGATTCTTCACCGAATGATAGCAAGCATTTCCTGAACTCATTCTACTCTTAATTTCTTCTGCAATTGAATTCTGATTTGTTAAAGTTATTCCCAAATATTTAAACACTTCCACCCTCTCGAAGGCATCATTATCAGTCCTCACACTCTGAATTCATCCTGCATTCCGATCTCGAGACATGAGCATGTAATTAGTTTTATCAGCACTTACTTCCAGTCCATTTTCCCTAGTAGCAGCTACTAAAGCTTCCATATTTTCCTTTAGAGTGCGTATGCTTCCTCCCAGTATATTAACATCGTCGGCATAAGCCAGAAGCTGATGTGTACCATTTAGTTTCAAGCCATCCTGGTTTACCTGAACCGTCCTAATGGCTTACTCTAAAGCAAAGTTAAAAAGCATTGGTGTTAGAGCGTCTCCTTGTTTCAAATCATTCCTAATAGGGGACCTGTCAGACACATTCTTCTGCTATATGTTTCAGTCAGACTCATCTTTATTAACCTTACAAGTTTCCTAGGGATACCAAACTCAATGAGAATCTTATATAAGACCTTCCTTCTAACTGAATCATAAGCTTTCTTCAAATCTATAAAGAGCTGATGAACTTCTTCATTGTATTCCCATTTTTTTCAAGTATTTGGCGAATGCAGAATATATGATAAATAGTCGACATCTTGCGTCGAAAGCCACATTGATGATCCCCGATAATTTCCTTCGCATATGGAATTAACCTTGAGATAAAATTTTGTAAGTGGTTGGCAAAAGTGATAAGCCTCTATAATTATTACATTCTGTTTTATCCCCCTTCTTATGAATAGGTACTATGATCGACTCCTTCCTCTCTTCAGGCAGTTTGTCCTTCTTCCAAATAGAAGTAATAAGTATATGAATCTCCAAGCAAATTGTTTTACCCACTCCTTTAATCAGTTCTGCCGGTATTTGATCAGTACCTGGCGATTCGTTGATAGCTAGTAGTAATATACACTTTTCTGAGCTTCTATTGCTCCTAAGTATTCAATTATGTAGTCTTCATCCTGGAAGTTAACATAAGCAAGTTGTGCAAGGCAACTACAAGTGGTTTTATCTGTTACACAAATTTATTGATAAGAATTATTAGGAGGAAATTACCCAAATGAACATCATTTCAAAAAGCAGCGCAGAAACTTTTATTCCCCTGCCCTCAAACAGTACGCCAGTTCATTAACTGCTTCAGTTGCAGTCCTACACACAATAAGACGATATTTGGCTTCATACTGAACACACAGCGGATTTATGTGCTGTTACGTGAAAGGGTTGTGATTAAGGCCGCAGCTATCTTAGGCAAATAAAATGTTGCTTGTCAACAGGTCAGAGCGCCACCACACGTCCACAGAGAAGTGACAATATTCCAGCGTCACCACACATCAACTGTGAAGTGACAATATTGCAAGGCCACCTCATATCAACAGTGAAGTGACAATATTCCAGCACCACTTCATATCAACAGTGAAGCGACAATATTCCAGCGTCACCACACATCAACAGTGAAGTGACAATATTCCAGCACCACCTCATATCAACAGTGAAGCGACAATATTCCAGCACCACCTCATATCAACAGTGAAGCGACAATATTCCAGCGTCACCACACATCAACAGTGAAGTGACAATATTCCAGCACCACCTCATATCAACAGTGAAGTGACAATATTCCAGCACCACCTCATATCAACAGTGAAGTGACAATATTCCAGCGTCACTACACATCCACAGCGAAGTGACAATATTCTAGCGCCACGACACATCCACAGTGAAGTGACAATATTCCAGCGTCACCACACATCAACAGTGAAGTGACAATATTCCAGCACCACCTCATATCAGCAGTGAAGTGACAATATTCCAGCGTCACCACACATCAACACTGAAGTGACAATATTCCACCACCACCTCATATAAACAGTGAAGTGACAATATTCCAGCGTCACTACACATCCACAGCGAAGTGACAATATTCCAGCGTCACCACACATCCACAGTGAAGTGACAATATTCTAGCGCTACCACACATCCACAGTGGTTTATGAACTTTATTCATCAGGCAGTTGCTGAACGATGGCCCTGCCAATTGTGGTCCATTTCTGAACTCTGCAATTTCCAGATTTGACGTCCATCACATTTTCTTGCAGGGCTTAGTGAAAGGTGAGGCCTGCCTTCAACCAGTGTCTCTAATAATGGACGAATTAAAAGATCGAGTAGGAAAAGTAGCTGTAAAAACGGAACAGCAATTATTGTAAAATATTTGCAATAAAGTCGAACATGTGTTTGACTTGTGCAGGCAAACAAATGGAGCACAAATCGAACTTGCTTAGGGTACGGAAAAAAAATTACAGAATGAAGTTTCCATTTTTGTGTGACTAATGTATTCCAAACATTACATTTTCATAATAGCTCACATAATTTTAATGACTCCGTTTTTCGGATTTCCTGTTCTGCGTATATTTCTGGACTGTTGAAATACACTTATTTGAAAGTAAAAAATTAAACAACTTACTCACTACCGGCTATCTACTGCCAGTAGTATCCAATTCTTTGTTTATATACAGCGAAGGTATATGCCCTATATCAATACACTACATATTTGTTTAAATACACAGACGGATGTACGTAAAAGAAAATGTCACAGAACGCAAAGTAGATATTCTTAGCATATATAAAATATTCTTGAGATATTTAACCCTACAGTGTTTAACAAATAAAGAATCATTAGGATAATCTTAATCATCATTATTAAAAATTCGAAGAGATGAACCACTTGTTGATTTGTTTCGGTCACTGTCGTCCAGTTATTTTTTGACAGATTACAATCCTTCAAAAACTATCCTTAGTGTCTTTTACCATTTCGTAATCCATCATTAATTTGGATAGTTTGTTCCGTATTATGTTGGCGTGACGAATCAATTTGCTTTTGTCTTCGAAAATGTCGATTGCTTCTTTTTCAGTCTTTTGTTCGTAAATAGAACAGCCAAAGTGTTTGTAATTAATACTAACTGGACATCTAGTAATGAGAAATGCTATCACAGTCAAGTAAAACTTCCATGCATAATACCAAACATTTTTTATAAGTGTGTGTGAACGCGCGCACACTCACTATTAAAAAGGTACAGGTAAAGATAAATTGCACCCTAGAAAAGGTCACGAAGGCCCAAAGGGGGAGTAAAGTTATAGTTTTACTCTTTCCTTAACCTCGGTGCTAGAACGGAGTGGGCAGGTAATCCGACGCTCTGGCCGCTTTATCCCTGGAAATACCCGTTGCCTATCGTATGGGGGATGGGTGGGCCCCAGGGCCGATCTGGACGGGTGCGGAAAATCTCGCCCCCACCGGCATTCGATCCCCGGATCCTCCAGCCCGAAGCGAGTCACTATACCGACTGAGTTATCCCGGTCCGCACGCACACATTGTACAAATATAAACACACGAAATAAAATCTGAAGACAGTTGTTACATTCGTATTTAATTGAGATTCTTCATTTGAGTATTACTCTGTTTCTTTTTCATATTCAGTGCTCAGATTTTTAAAGGTTTCTCTACGTATAAATGTACAGAATAAGAGGATTACAGGATTTTTCAAAGAAAATTTTTCTGTTACTAAACTTTCGTTTTTTAACCCCTATTCACTTTAAGCACGATTTCACGTTTAATTTACATTACTATCCCTCGTTCATTTTGCACTTTCTCTTATTGTGTCACCAAATAAAATTTTGTTCAGTGTGGTCGGATTTGACTTCTTTGGTTTGCTGGCTGGTAGGTTGATTTCCTTTCCACCCATGATTGCTTCCGGGAAAAAAACGTAGTCTACTCGCTGTACCGACTAGCTCTCCCGCTTCCCCCTGATGGAACCACTAACTTCTTTAATATTAAAATGGTCTTGAATAGCGTAAAGGTATGTGTATTGGTTTCTTAGCAAGTTAGTTGTTATTAAGTCCCCACTCAATTACCAAGATGAAGGATCGCCCTTTGTCATCTATCCTTTATGCTTCTTCATTGTATTCATACTTACCCCCTATGTGTGTGACATGTTCCTACATTTGAATCCTGAAAATGTGCCATACTGTGGACATATGAGAACCATTGTTATTATTAGTATGTGCTGAAATGTGGGATGAAGTGAAGAGGTCGCATGGCCAAAATAAAAAATCCCGTGCCACAAGAAATATATCGGTCAAACATGCCGCCCTTTCCGCATGAGGTTCAGCGAGCATTACAATGACTACAAATACGCGAACAGCAGATCCAAGTTCGCCCAACATGTCATAGACGAAGGCTATGCCTTTGGCCCAATAAATGATGTAATGGATGCAATTCGCACTGCAAACAAAGGAAGAATGATAGATACTCTTAAAAAATTCTACATTTACAAGGGGAGATAAAGCGGGAATCGAATTAAAGATAAACTTACAGTTCAGTAAAATCCGATCTTTGAGGCACTAATTCAGTTTATCCCTACAGAGGACAACACCCTCATACGCAGTAAGAACACACTACACAACACCAAAGTAACAGTCACCCACACGAGCAGCACGTCGAACGAGTCGGCCGGCTTCATTCCAGTTAGTGGGCGGAAAAAACCACAAATAAACAGCAATAGCACGCTGTACTGTACAGTGAACACAATTCAGTGCGCAACGAATGGACACCTACATTAAAGACTACAATTAACAGCAAGAAAGCTACAACGGCAGAACATAAACTAATCAACTTAACACTCGTAAGTTTTGTTAATACGTTATACAGCAGACTAACATAATAACCCGATATATTCTGTGAATAATATTAACCAAATTTTGCTTATTGTACTACAGAAGACAACAAGTGACGAAAGGCCAGCACATCCCAAATGATATACTTAAAATAAACAGAAAGCGATTCTCACCGGTCAGTACACACCGTTACTCCACAGGATACGCTCGTCCTCTCGGAGACCATTTGACTACACGCAAAACCCAGCTGAGTTCAACTAACAAGTGACACACTTCGACGTCATAAAAAAAACTTCCACGGAATACTTAGTTATTTACGGGACCTGATATTATAGTTGTAACGCCCAACCATAATTTTAAATATTTTAACTACATATAGTTATGCAATACACATTTCACTACTTCTTATGTAACTGACTTGCTAGATTTTACGTGTTTTATCAATGTAAACATATTGGGATCCAAACGTGCACACAGCATCTGTTGACTCGATCTGTTAGAAGGCCTGATGGTGACCGTTTAAAAACGCCGAAAAATGTAGCCTCGTTTGCAATAAAATAGTTGTGCTTGACTTATATTAATTAATGTTTTAGTAAATACCGATAAATTTATGTCAGGAGATCTTGTTTCATAAGAAATGAAAATTTCTTATCCAGCCGGAGTAAAGTCGGCTTCTAAATGGGCACTAAAATATCATAGTTGCCAAAGCTAACAGTTTTATGGGTGAATTTTCACAGGCATTCTGACAAAAATCTCTTTACAAAAGTCGCGCTGTAAAGAAGCGGCACATCAGAGGTATTGCTCGTATGCAGGATTTCCAAGCTGATGAAAGATTTTAATTTTGTGGTGGCTGGAATCAATGCCGGCGTAATATCAGGCTGATAAAGCAAACGGCACCGCCATTCGACGTCCCACTGCAGCCCACCTAACATTCAAGAAACTAATTAGCAGTCTTTTTTGATGGCGTCATTTTTCAATAGACAATAGTAGTGAAAATTGGGAGTTCGCCTTAAATTTTCTTCAACCCATTCCAGCGATCTTTTATACAACATAATTAAAAATGTAACATCAAAAGCCCTTTCTGTGTATCCGACTATGTTTCAGTAAGTTGATAAAGTTAGAGTTCGTTAATGAGTTTGTCTTGTTTTTCGTTTACCTAATGAAAACTCCTCCTTTCATACCTTATATGTATTCAAAGCGAATATGAAACCTCCATCCATCGACATTCAGTAGCTTGATCAGTGAACAGAATCCTGAGGATATTTTCCAGTTCGGTGAATGTACTTATTTGTATACCATCGGCTAACAGACATTTTCACAGGTCCAGACACTTCACAGTTCCGTTTCTTCTTTCCTACAGGTTTCAGTTTATTGTTTTTGATCTACAGTCACAACGCTTGTGTAAAAGCAACGGTAATATAAGCTAAAAGTTGAACAAACATCTCGCCTTCACGACTGCATTTAGAATACGTAGTTTATTAATTATATGACTCATGTAACACCAAAAATTCATTATTATGTAATTTATATTTACAATCTTTTACATAGCTCCTACACGTTTCCGCGTTTATTTTTCACTATCTTCAGGCAGGTGACACATAAATTTCTCTAAAACGTACAGCAATAAAATAGGTCATGATAAAAATACATACTATGTTGTGGTATCAATAGTGCATCATTTTTTACAGGTTTTGTTTAAAATTATGTGTATGGTTAGAGTATCCCACCACACACCATTAAGGGACGGATCCAATTTCGATCAACAAAATATAGATTTTTGTAAACACGTAATAATCATAACATTAGAGACTTACAGTTTTAACAATTTTAAAGAAAAAAACCATACTGTTACTTGTGAAGTGAGAGAGAAAACCAACAAGATGCAACAGTTAGATGTTTATTATCAGTCGAAAAGTAACCTTCACAATGCTCGCACCCTACAACACAGCGCCCCACAACCGCTACCAACCACATCCAGCAGAACCAGCGCAGCACACTACGTGCAGTAACACATGTCTTGTTCTCCTGAAGATGGGCATAATGATGCCCGAAACATGTTGAGAAAGTATTGATAATAAACATCTAACTGTTGCATCTTGCTGGTTTTCTCTCTCACGTCACAATTTGCTCACGGTGCACGGTCACAGAAACCTAAATCATACTGTTACTGTTTCACCAACTTTATGTGGTATTGATATAAGGAATTTCAACCAAAATACGTAAAAAGTGTTGCACGATTGGGACCACAAATTATATATGTTTGTGACCTATTTTAGTGTTGTGTATTTTAACCTTTTGGCGCCGGAATTATTTTTTTTAATTTTAGCACAGCCTGTATATAAAATGTGAATAAAACAGGAACCAAATATGTTAAAATTATGAAACAAACTGCATTTTGAAGAGAAAAAAATGAAGAGTAAATACCATGTTTAAAATATTCAGTACCTATATTTGTTGAATAAATATATAAAATGCAATTTTAGAGGTTAGCGGTGCGGTATGACCACTATAGTTGACATTAGACGTCAAAAGGTTAAAGAAATTTTTGTGTCAGCTCCCTTAAAATGACCAGAAAATAGCGTAGAAACGTACAGGAGATTTATAAAAGATTATACACATAAACTACAGAATAATGCATTTGATGGTGTTAAGTGAGTTATTTACTTCACCACAATGCACGGAATAAACAATGTGAAACGAAATTTATTACTTCGAAGAAAGCCTCAGAACACTGACGGACTTTGAAGCGTTTACCATTTGTATTCACGGATTTCCAGATCCGAAGAAAAGCACCGCTTCATTTGAAAAGTAAAGTAAATCGAATCAGAAGATTTGTAAACCTACCATTGAATTTTGCATATATTCAAGAAAACGCCGTTACATATTGCAGTCACTCCGGAGAACTGACAAAAAATAAATGTGGAAAAAATATATAAACTGTGGCAATCAGGAAGCTACATATTTCATTAAATTGGGCAATTTCTGCCGCTTATTATTTATATCCTGTTTTTTCTGAGTGTAATTTACCCTGAAGACTGCGAAAACACTTTCATCCATTTTTTTGTTTAATTTTGCGATTTTACTTGGTGCCATGACCCATATAATAACCACACTCTAAATTTTCATGTCACAACTCAACGCCAATTATTTTCTAGATTTTCTGTTAAAAAATTCTCGCTTATGTCACCAATATAGTACATAATATAAACCAAATATCTCTGCTCATCGAAGAATCAATACCTTCAAACATCGCCCTAGTCATAAACGTTTCTTTTGTTTCATACCCCTCACCACTTACTGAGCCATTGTCGTGGAAATCAGTGCCAACTAGAGCCTTACTTATTCCAGACGAAAATTAGCTGCTCATTTATTCCCTATTCTTCCAAAAGTACTACTGGAATAGAAGTTGAGAGAGAGAAGGAAAAACTCAAGCATTCCTTATGACAGGGGTGATGTATAGACTCATTCTGTGCTAGTATCGCATCCTGCATCAGGAGACGGTGGTTCAGAATTATGAACTTCCACAGCAATGAGCGACCGGAGTTCAATTATGAGCTGCGTCAGTAACGAGAGACTTTAATATTTTCATCTAATGTATTCGTTCTTTAACCAATATTCTTACACAGACCTCTTACAAATGACAATATTCGTCTCATATACTGAATAGTTTGGTTTACTGAGCGGTTACTTCTGTGTACCAACGTACATTTATGAATTGTATTTATTTAGATGTGATTCTAAGTGGCATATTTCATACATTTTTTCGATATCGCATTTCATTAGATATTTGAAATGTCTTATACTGCTCTTGTACGAGTTGCAGGGACTAACAGTAAATGTTGCAAATTAAAGCTTACTTTCTACCCGCTCCCACCCCATGGCGCAATAGACCCTAATGGGCCAGGACCTACTCACTCTCGAGGCCTCACAGTCACTCTCAGACACACCATACACGGCAGGATTCTTTGGACGAGTGATCATCCCACAACAGAGACCTCTGTGGCCGCAGGCCCACACCTTAGACCACGAGGACAGTCGCATGGAATTTAAAGCTTAGTAGTAAAGAAATTTACTACCTACTGCAGCATTTAAAAAAAATGAATTTTAATCACAAAGTATGTAAAGTCAAAATTTAGTTTAAATTTAAAAAAACAAGTACTTAAATACAATTAAGTATTTATTTGTTATATTTGTTACAAAACCAAATTAATTTATTTAAGAATTGCTTTTTAAATTGGTTGAAGTAGCTGATGCCTTGTTTTGTTGCCACTGTACCGCGTCTGCTGCCCGTGGGCGTATGTTGACGGCTGCAGATGCAATGTACAATATTTCATGTTTTAAAGACGCACGAGTGTTTATTCATTTTTAAATTGATAATTTAGTCTGTACTTCAGTTGCAGTAAAAAAAGGTGGTTGATACAGTGATCAGCGTTGTCAATAAATGGCCGTATTTTTATTTCAACATTCTCAGATACTGCTTCTGCAATTATCTACGCAGAAAGATAGCGTGAGAAAGATTTTAATAAGTATTTAATTATCAAACATGGATTTGCTTCTGCTATGTAACTCTTAGCCGGTCCCAGAGACCGCGTGGTCTCAGACTTAGTTCTGTGGCTTCTCTCCTGCTGAGAATGTGGGTTCGAGTTCTTCCTGGAGCATGGAAGTTTGTTGTGACTGGGGGTGTTGTCAGGTAGATGTCTCTGAGACGGTCTGATGAGAGCCCTACCGAATGTGACGCCTCGTTGTAAAGGTAAAGCAGTCCCATTACAGGCCTTGACAGGCCCAGAGGGTTCCAGGAAGTTAGGGTTCCCAGATTTCGTGACAACGGCACAGGATGGTGGTAAGGTTGTCAGCCTTACGGACCGGCCGCCTTTACCCCCAGGAAATAATCCTGGTACTCATTTCTGTTAGTGGCTGAGTCGACCCCAGGGTCATAGTGCGATCGGAAGGATTTTATGGCAATAAAAAATCCACTGACACCGGCTGGGATCGAACCAGCGACCTTCTGATTTGTAGCACAGCACCTTAGCCACTGTGCTACCGCGGTCCTCGACGCGTCGTTGTATGCGATCTAGAAACTTCAAGAATTAAGAGGCCACGGCCCGCGTTGGGCCACAGCGCCACAGGAAAAATAAATGTAATTGTTGTTAATAAACACGAACCACCCTACGTACTTCCCGGGGTACAGGAATGTATGCGGCTTAGCTAACAATACACGGCATCCAAAACGTGCTAAAAAGCAACTCGCGATGGTAACAACTATCTAGGCGTGTTTTTTATTATTACGATACGTATCTATTGTTTTAGCAATAAACATTAAAGGGTTGATCATCAAAATGGAGATTCTCTGTTAGGCAGACAATATGG
>Ga0131853_10026916_pt1 | contig 10337 bp, 10 predicted proteins | sample TergutLab28metaG_FD_92764 | JGI IMG/M metagenome (GOLD analysis project Ga0131853, IMG submission 92764) | Labiotermes labralis P1 segment gut microbial communities from Petit-Saut dam, French Guiana - Lab288 P1 (version 2) (version 2) | ecosystem: Host-associated > Arthropoda: Insects >... | reverse complement strand
TGTGTGTGTGTGTGTGTGTGTGTGTGTGTGTGTGTGTGTGTGTGTGGTTTTTTTTTGGGGGGGAGATATATTTTTTTGAAATTGAAATATAAACATTCTCACTACATATTTGAACCATTCGTAGCATAAACAATTACTCATGACATTCTTATTACTGAAGCATAATTTTTGTGTAAATAGCATTATTGCATCATTATCAGTAACATTCTGTGGGGTTGCTCTCATTCTTTGTAGTACCTGGAATCTTTAAAAATTACTGAGTTTATGTTTGTGTTGCAGTTGCTGCTACTGAAGATTAGTGAGCATCGCCTGGATCGAGCACTAGAGGAGGGTGTACAGTCAGGTAATGCATCTGGCAGCACTCAGGTGAATCGTGCAATACAACTTCTGGCCCAGCGCTATTGTGGTGAATGTAAGAGCTCATTTGAAGAACTCAGCAAGATCATCCAGGTATGTGGCAGAATTTATAACATGCAGTAAAATGTTCATATGATCCCTGTACCTGTAATATTTGTAACTAACTATAATTATCTAACTAATCAATCCAAAGATATGCTACTGGATTTACAAGTGCCAGCCACTTGTCCCTGCCCTGAGCCAGGTGAATCCATTTCACACCCTTAGCCCCATATCTTTTAGGCTGTTTAATATTATTTTTGTGTTTGCACCTTAATTTTCCAAGTGGGTCATTGCTTTTGGTTCTCTAACTTAATATTTTGCATGCATTTCTCATCTCTGCCATATGTGCTACATACCTCCCCTGTGTCTTGTCCTCCTTGATCAGATCAGATCACCATTAAGAATATTTTGTGAACTGTACCAAAAACAGAGCTTTTGTATGCAGTATTCTGCAGCCTGGCATTGGTTCCTTTTGGTGCACCATCAATTTTGGTTTTCTCCTCAGTGAAAAGACCCAAGATTTACACCCATACAAAACATTGCATAAAATTATGTGATCTTTTAGTTGTGACAGCAGCAACTGTGAATATTATCTTTTGGGATGAGTAGTCTAGTAGAAATTCTGGTAGATATTTACCAGTGTCCATCTGAACATCATATTTCTGCCATCTTGCATGCATTACATCCCAGAAAACAACAATCTTCAGGTTAAATTATGGTTTTATGTGTTTTAATCTTTGCACTTGTCAGTGGGAGATGGAAAGACAAAAGATTGCTGATGCAAATATTCTTGAAATTTAATCTGCTCTTAATGCTTTATAAATGTAATTTTGATTTGTTACTGTATGCAGAATGTGACAAGGTGAGGTGCAGTGTATTTAAATATTTTTTCCTGTGTTCACATCACTGTAAATCCATAGAGTAGGTTCCTTAAGAATCTGATAGTTGCTGAGATGGTCAAAAGTCTTTTTATTGATGCAGATGTAATTACTTCTGCTCATCATAATGCATTGTTGTTAGAGATGGAGGTCTTGGGGGATGTGACACCATGTTGGTGGATTAGTATTTCCCAGCATTCTAAGGTCAGACAGGCCAAGAAGAATGAATATATGAAAGGACCTTGAAAAATTAAGCAGTGGGCTATGTGTTTGAAACACCTGTTTAAAGCACATTGATAAAGATATGGTGATAAAGCATTTCCTTGTTTCAGACCGATCTGTACATGAAATTTATCAGACATGTTGGCATAGTGCGTACTTTATTTTTTTGTTCTGCATGTTGTCAATGCTTGTTTTGACAAAATAGTTTAATGTGGTGGAGGGAGTCGTGGATGCTTGTCTTGTTCCTTGATAAGCTGGATATCTGCAGTATGCCAGTGTGTTATGTCACACAGAAAAGCTAATCAAAAAAATTAAGTGTTTAACCTTTTGGCGCCGGAATTATTTTTTTAATTTTAGCACACCCGGTATATAAAATGTGAATAATACAGGAACTAAATACGTTAGAATTATGAAACAAACTGCATTTTGAAGAGAGAAAAACGGAGAGTATGTACCATGTTTCAAATATTCAGTACGTATATTTGTTGAATAAATATATAAAATGCAACTTTAGAAGTTAGCGGTGTGGTACGACCACTATAGTTGACATTAGGCGTCTAAAGGTTAAGAAAAACTTTTGTGTGTGTGTGCTAGTTCAGGTTTGACTGCCAGTCCTGTGTGCTGATTCTGTTTCCTACAGCGTGTCCTAGCATGTCGACGTGAATTGGTGGCTTATGATCGTAACCAGCGCGATCAAAGTGTTAGTAGTACAGCAGGTTCAGTTGGCATGCTGTCTCTGTCAGAACCTCCACCAGTTGGACACTGTTATGGGTGTGCTTCAGCTGCAACTGAACATTGCCTAACTCTTCTGCGAGCTCTTGCAGCTAGCACTGCTTCCAGACAGACCTTGTGTGCACAAGGTCTCATTGCAGAACTTCTGGATAACAACTTGCGACGAGGAACTGTTCAGGTATCTTTGTTTTATATTTGTAAATGATTGGTTTTAGATGTTCAAATATAATATGAGCTTTAATGTGTATATTTTTTTTTTACGTAAGAATTACCAAATATGTGCATGTGCACATACGGAGATGTGTTTTAGTCTCTGTATCCACATACTTTATGTCTGAAACTTGAAAGGTTTTCAGGAAAACTGTGTGTTGGTGGACTACAGTAAAAGTTGTTAAGCCAGGATAATTTTGGCTTGTTTGGTCTGTGTAACCCATATTTTATGTGAAAGTCAAATATGAACTTCTGATTTTCACAAAAGTGGCTCTTCATACAAAAAATTGGTACCTAACCTAAACATTTTTGTTTGAGGTCTGAAGCCTTTGTTTTAAAGGAAAACAGTTACTGACGCTGTGTAATCTTATATGTTAACACTGTAAATATAGATTTGTGTCTGAAGTATATGAAAGATAGTGAGGTTTGCAGAAATGTGAAGGATACATTTAAAAATTACATGTAACATTGGAATTCTTGCTTCTCCTTTTGGTGAGGTTTAAGTTAGTCGATGTGAGTGTACAGGAGTTTCAGTGAGGTTTTTAAAACTGAAGAAAGTTTAAAATCATACTTCATGTAGCTAGTGTGACCATATTTACGTCTACTTCAGAAATTTTGTTTTGCTGTTTGTTTTATTGTAGCCAGTTAAACCAGAATATTGCACACAACTGAGTTGTGATTTTATCCATTTTACTTGAAAGTAAGGATACCATATTTTTCTTACTTTAATCATGATAATCTTGACAGTTGTGAACTAAGCCAGCACAGTGCCAAATTTTATTGTGTATTTATGTGTCGCTGACCATAACATGACTGCTCCGTTCTGGGGAAAATTTTAAGCAGAAATAACGTCACTGTGCAGATAAAAATGTTTGATACATTTCTCTGGCCCAAAACTTGGTTCCTTCAATCCCCTCCAACCCCCACCCCCACCCCCACCACCACCCCAGCCCTTCTCTTTAATTTTCTTTTTGCATCCATGAATGTATTACTGGTAAATCTTGCACCTAGTACTCGTCCTTCATCACTGCACATTTGTCCTGAAAACAGTGTATTTTCTGGGTGCTATGAATTCATAGGTCTTGTTGATACTTTATAACCATTAATTTAAAATTGGCGTCATGTGGATTTTGTGAGAATAATGAAATCTGCATATCCAGTCTCTGTTGCCATCATGCAGTCTCCCAAGATTACATCATATAGTCTGTTCAGTTTTCATTTATTAATTTGATTTGTTTCAACATTTAGAAAGCAGAGCTGTTGAAATGAATAATACTAGTTATGCATAAATATTTAGTGTTGACAGTAATATTGGATACTCTTTCTTGAATCACTTTTCAACAATGACTACAAGGAATACCGTGCATCCACAGACTGAGATATCTGACATTGGCATTATGCCTTGTAAACATGCATATCCAGAGAGCATTGGTATGAGCCTATGTATAGAGAATACTTCCATTGAACCATTTTTGTCTTTGGTTGAGAGGTAGGAAGAAACATAGACATAAGATTTATATCTGGTGGTGGTTTAATTAGTGGAAAATGTACTCATAAACAGAGCCAAAACTCAGTATATTCATTAAATTATTTGCTCTGAAGGTTCAAGAAGAAGTGAGACAGTTGCTGTGTCTGCTAACTCGCGATAATCCCAGATCAACAGAGGACCTGCGTACTCTGCTGATGGATCGTATTGCTCTAACTCTCCGCGGTCATGTGGCCAGCTCTGATTTGGCTTTTGCTGTGCGTCATGAAATGGCACTATTGGCTGCACTTGTACAGAAAGAAGATTCTTGCTGGGAGCAGAAACTAAGGTACAAGCAAAAGTTCGGGAGAAATATGTTAGTTCGTACTTTTGTCTGCGAAATTAGTTTTCATTTTGGTATTTTTGTGGATGTGCACACACATTCTAGTCACATTTTAGCTAGGAACAGATATCATTCATGTGACCTCTCATTGTGAATGTGTTTATACTCATTCCAAAGTTTTCTTGTTTAGGTGTGTCATGCAGTTATTCCTTATGGCATGTAAAGACTCCAAGTCTCCAGTGGTCATGCAGTCTATCATCCTACCATGCCTCAAGATTCTGCAAAGCCTTATCAAGCCAGATCAGCCTGTTTCCAAAAAGAACAAGGTACCTATTGAAGGCTGGGAATAATCAAACACATGAAGGGATGGAGAAATGTAGCCACAGAATAGAGTCTTATGTCGATAATTCATTCCGAATTTCTGAGAACTATAGTTGACATAATTTCATGTTCTGTTTTTGGTCAAAACGAGATGCATGTTTACAGTGGGAATTCAAAGTATTGACAGTGATATTCATGAGTGATTGATGTGCCCACATAAGCATATGAACCAGTACTGTTCACCAGCCACTGCAATGTAGAAGAATCAGACATGGGGACGGTGGTTTATCCATATTTGGTGGGTTACGTGGTAAACTGTAGTAAACCCTTCCAGATGCCAGCACATTTTGTGTTAAATATAAATACTTCATGAATTGGTAGATTATCCTAAGGTGATAATTGTAATGCCAGTAAGATACGATTTTTTTAAACCGCGTAAAACATTATAATCTTAGAATTCATTGTCACTTGTGTTACATTAATATTCTGGTCTGCAGAAGACCAGAATATAAATGGAGGCTGTGTAAGAGTAGATGTATTTATATAATGTTCAGCACTTTGAGCGTCATACTGCGTGTTATATACATATGACATTAAAGAATGAAACGTGTGCTTGTACTTGCATTTTGCTGTATTACAGCGGTATATTCTTTTCAAAATGTACCAGTAATTGTATGTTGGCAGTGACAGTGAAGGAAGCTCAAGTGACAGAAAACAGATGAAAGAGTGTAATGTTCTGTTATCACTCCCTCTGCAACAGCAAGTGGCCTGGTACTTGTTTTCATAGAAGTGTGAAATTCAAGATGTGAAACTTTATGCATTACCTCATGTAGCAAATCCATATTGAACACAGAATTTCACTGTGAAGGTGTTTGTTGGTTGTGTTTTTGTCACTGTGTAATGCATTGTTTTGAAAGTTTCAGTAAATAGTTATATTATGCAAGTTGGTGATGTGCGATAGAATAGAACAGAATTTAATAGAATAGAAAATGGCTTCATGCTCTTTCAGTCCTGATACACATAGGCCTTTGACAGGCCCTTTGTGCCCCATAGACTGAAGTAAGAGTCATGGAGCCCTGCTTCTTTAATAAAATTGAGATTGCCCTCAAAATTGGACTTCTATCATCCTCAGAGGCCAAGAGAAAGGAACCCACGTAAGTACGTCTGAGTGTCACCAAAGCTTCACAGTCACACAAAACATGGGCTGATGTCTCCTGTGCTCCACATCTCCTACACACATAACTGTCAGTCAGTCCTGTTATTTAGATATCTTCTCAGGGTGTTATGTTCAGTAAGAAGACCCATAGCTGCCGTGGATTACATCCCATTAATCTTAGCAGCAAGACGGGGGCCCGAGATCAATTCCCAAGCCTGTCTTTGAATGTTGGTAAGACCTTGCCACAATGTAGTGTGCTGGTTATTAAGCCAACATTTGATCTTTTTATTTATATTCTGCCTCGAGATCCCCAAGGCTGGCTCCAGCCCAACAAACTTGTGAACAGAACACCCCCCTCTCCCCCTTGTGAGCTCATCGGCAATTTCATTTCCATGTAATGTGTGATAAACATTACCAGAGGTTTTCACTTGAAGTTGTTATCATGTATTGGCAGTGTCATTCAGTTCTCTTGCAATCCAGATGTTTAGTAGTACATTCCTGATATTTCTACAACTGACGACAGAGGTTTGGAAAACATTACAATAGGGAATATAACTTGGTTTGTTTGGGATGTTACAGGACAAGACTGTGGATGCACTGGCCACCATCAGACCAACAGAAGAAGTGAGAGTAGATGTAGCTAAATGGTTACAAGGTGATCCAAAACATTCATACAAAGTATGGCGACAGCATATGCCAGCAAGAGGACCTGACACACCTACAGCAAAACCTGTGAAAAAGGTACTAAAAATGATAAAGTGATGCTGCAGAAATCACACTTTCTTGTAACTGATAGGTAGAGATTCAGATTTGTTAAGCCTGTTTGTTGGTGATGACTGTGATAATTGTTGTTTTTGTACTAGTGAAGCTAAGGAGAGTATGTCAGATACCCTGTAGTATTTGAACTTGTATTTTACAGTAACAGGGCAACCATGGACAATATAATCAGTTACATATTTCTCTTATCCTCTTCGCCGACAGTTTATGAGATAGCCCGATATGTTGTGACTATTATCCCTTCTTTAATCATATGTGTTACATTGACACCTGAACCTAAGGAAATAATATGTAACAGAAGGTGGCTTCTTTGGTCAAGCTACTCTGAGTATCTGAAGTTCTACCAGACAGGATACTGTAGTACCTTAAAGTATCCCTACTAATTGTTATTCAAAGTTGTCTTACCACTTTGTTCTTTATAACCTTTGCAATCAACAGAGCATATAGAATTTTCATTTTAAAACTGCAGAAAATGGATATGTGTCTTTTTGCATTGTTGATGCTGTAGGAACAAATGAACAATAATTTAACCCGGTGCATGAATATGTTAACACATACGGATTGAAATTGTGAGTGTAACTTTGAATAGAGCTAAGTCTTCACCTTTTGGTAGTTCTGTTTAAAACACACATGCATGGTATAATGATCCCAGTCCTTTCTGTGTGATGTGGGTTTGGTTGAGATATTTCAGTATATTAGAACGAGCAGGACTCCTTAATTTGACCATATTTTACTGCATTTTGAGGAGCAAGAGGTTAAGAAATATGGTGTGGATGTGCAGATTGAATTTGTGAGGCTCAAGATATGGTCTGTTGTGGGTTTTTATGAACTTGGTAGTGAACATTAGTTGTATATGTAAGAGGTGCTGTCTTCATGTATATGTTCAGGAAGAAGCAAGAGCTTTGTATTTGATGGAGAAGTATGGACACCGCTGGCATCATAAGAATCTTCGTGGTGTCATGCCATTGAGGCTAGCTGATGCTGCCTGGTTAAAACAGGTGCTGTTTAACCCAAGCTCTCGCCTTGCACGGCAAGTAGCTTGCAACATGTTGGAGAGTTTATGCCAAGTTCCTGTTCGCAAGAGAGAAGTAAGTAATATGATGCATTTGTTTCTAGTGTGTTAGATACACTTGTCTATAGTACATGGTTGACTTGTTTTACTCGTAGTTTAGGTCCATAGCATAGATGATGCTCCTGACAGGCTGGAGCCTAGTACTTCCTATACAACTGTGGTATATTTTTGCAACTTTTTACAAAATGAGTAATAAAAGTGATATATTCAGGAGGTTGTTTAGCAGAAAATCGGCCATTCATCACATTGGTGTAGTGGTAATACCATGAACGCTTATTTGTGAGGTACACGGTGGCAACCTTGTGCATATTAAAAGCTATTTGACAAGTTGTGAGTGGCTCTTCACGCTTTGGTTATTGTTGCTCTGTTACCAAGTCCTTGCTTGCCCACCATTTATGAGCATTGCATTTTGTTTTTGTTTTTTAATTATTTTATTTAATGATGCTGTCAGTTTCCAAGATCATGTAGCGTTGATGATAGGAGATTGAATGAGTGTGGAGCATTGATGGAATGATACTGACAGGGGAAAACTGAAGTACTTGAAGAAAAACCTGTTCCATTGTCACTTTGTCCACCACAGACACCACATGCACTGGGCTGGGATTGTACCTATGGCCTCTGAAGTGAGAGCTGAGCAACTAACTACCTGAGCCATGGCACGGCCCAACATTTTGTTTGATAGTATATATACACCTTCACTTTAAGTATCAGTAAAATAACCAGAAAATTATAAATCAAGTCCCAGACTGGGACTTAATGGTTTTCCTTAGCTTCATTGTATGAATGCTGTGGTAGTGCTTTGAAAGTGACAATAACCATTTATAAATCCAAATTTATGACTAGTGGCGCTACATTTCTGTGCCACATTCCAGCATTTGATACAATATCGCAAGGTGTTCTAATAATGAATGTGCTAGCAGCATTATCAGCAAATGTTAACATTGAAGTATTTGTAGCGCATTTATGCATATATCATTGCATTGCACCAGCCATAATTTTTAATTTAAAATGTACCTTGACACTGTTGGCTCCCAATTTCATCAGTGATCCATTAACTAGTTCACCAACAGTTCATTCTTAGGGAAACCATTACTCAGCTCCCTGTGCTGAAACATTCTCAGTCCTGGTCATTCCCATACAGTAGGAAACCATGTTCCACACCCATATGAAATAACAGGTGAAAATGTAGCTTTGTGTATCTTAATCTTAGAGTCTTGAGATACAAGATGGGAGTACAATATGCCAGACTGAAAGAGAGTAAGTGTTCCTGGTACTTAATCTGCATTTAATGACTTTATGAATGTAATTTTGAATTACTGCCATCTCCAAATATTTTAACACCTCCACATTTTTAATGGCTGAGTTAGCAACCTTTATATTATGATTTTGCCCCACAGTCCGTAAATAATGTACATAATCCTTGTAGGTGCTGGACCTTCTGACTGGTTTCTTGGGTGAACTGGGAAGTGCAGGAGAGAGTGCAGCTGAGTTTTTGTCTTTATACCAAAGTTTGGTACAACCACCCCCATGGAAACAGTACCTGGCAGTACGTGGAGTTCTGTTACACTTGGCGGAATTATTAACTCGTGAAATTAAAGAACTGCACCGATTAGAAGACACGACACTGACCTCTGATCTTGCTCAAGGTAGGCTCTTGTTCTGAGGGTATAATCACTCAGCAGTCTGAATACAGTGTTATTCCAGATGAATTGTTTGTACGGAGATATGCAGGGTAGTTTTACATATTGTAGACAGAACTACTCCAACCCATTGTTTTTATTTATAGATTATTCTTTGTGTCTTGTATCATCTTGCCTGGCAATGTGTAGTATATATACAAAGGTTTGTAAAATTTAGTGAATTGCTTGCTTGAAAAGCATTCATAGCATTAGAATTGACAATGCAGAGTTGCAAGTTAACAACACAAGGTAGCTTTCTTGCAAGCATTTATTCTTTCACAATGTTGGTGGTAGGCATATTTGTACTAAAATAATGAGATACAAGAAGTAATGTTGAAATACATGACGAGGCGGTTTGTGATTTCTAGTTCTGACGTCCCATCTGAAAATAATACTAAATTATACAAGAGCTTTCCTGACAAATAATTTTGTAAACTGTATTGCACTTTCTGCTTGTAAAATTAATTGAGTGTTTGTAATTACATATGTATTCTTTGTAGGATATGCACTGAAGATGTTGACTGAGCTGCTGGCATCTTTCTTGGAACAAGATAGCATAAAACAGCAATATAAAGGCCGCTTAGTTGGGGCTGTCCTGAATGGCTATTTGTCCTTGCGACGTCTTGTAGTCCAGCGTACGCGACTTATAGATGATACACAGGAAAAATTGCTGGAGTTGTTGGAAGAGATGACTACAGGTACTGAAGTTTAAATTTATATAATATCTTGTTTGCTGTAATAAGAGCAGTGGGCTCATCTAAGATGGTCAGGGTTGCCAAGAGTGGGTGTGAGCCCTAGTGAAAAAAATTTTTCAGGCCCCCAGCAGGAGCTGACCAGCTAAAAATCTTTACACTAAATTGGAAAGACTGAATCTTGGTTGCTAAGTGACTTGGGCTTTATCTGAGAGGGTTAATTTTTACAATTGACAAATAATGATACTACTGAAATGGACAAAAAATTTGTAACATAGTTGGGCCCTGGTAATTTGTACTGGTTTTCTCCCCCCCCCCCCCCCCCCCCCCCCCTCCCCTTTCAGTAAACATGAGAGAGGGGCAAAAAGAGAGAAAAAAAAATACTATATAT
>Ga0131853_10026915_pt1 | contig 10337 bp, 6 predicted proteins | sample TergutLab28metaG_FD_92764 | JGI IMG/M metagenome (GOLD analysis project Ga0131853, IMG submission 92764) | Labiotermes labralis P1 segment gut microbial communities from Petit-Saut dam, French Guiana - Lab288 P1 (version 2) (version 2) | ecosystem: Host-associated > Arthropoda: Insects >... | reverse complement strand
GTATCTAGGAATGTCAGACGCTTCTCGCCCAGTTTTATGCTGTAAGCACCGATATGCTGAGTGATGCCGCCAGCTTCAGATTTTTGCACATTTGCATCGCGAATGACGTCAAGCAACGATGTTTTACCATGGTCAACGTGACCCATGACAACAACAACAGGAGGGCGGGGTTCAAGGTTTTCTTCAACATCCGGTGTCGAAGAAAACGCCTCTGCAAACACGTCAACCTCTACGTATTCTTCCACCAAAACGTTAAATGATTCAGCCACAAGCGTAGCTGTTGCAAAATCTATAATTTGGTTTGCAGTCACCATAATGCCTTGCTTCATTAACACTTTAATAATTTCCGCGTTGGAACGCATTAATTTTTCTGCTAAGTCACGCACGGTTATGGTTTCCGCAACGGTTATTAATGATACATCCGGCTCTACACGTTTTGGCGGTGCTTTTTTTGCGGAAGACTTATTTTGCCTGCCTCTGCGGTCGAATGTAGTTGTATTTTCGTTGCTGAAAACATCTTTTTTGTCTTTTTTGGCACCAACTGTTTGGGCATGTTGCTGACGATTCCAAATTGTACGCTTATCGCCTCTTGTTGATGTCTCTGGTTTTTTTTCTTCTTTACCGGTACGTGCGCCGCCTGGTGCTCCCCCCCCTGGGCGATTTGCGCCAAAAGGAGGACGGCTGCCTGGTGCACCGCCTGGACGAGAGCCACCTTGACCGCCTTGATACGGAGGGCGTGCGCCGCCTTGGTAAGGCGGTCTGTTGCCATCACGCGGTGGACGGTTGCTGTTTTGGCCGCCTTGGTAGGGAGGCCTGCTGCCATCACGCGGCGGTCTGTTGCCGCCTTGGTAACTGCCTTGCCCGTCACGAGGCGGGCGATTACCGCCTTGGTAGGGAGGTCTGCTGCCTTGTCCGTCACGTGGCGGGCGGTTGCCGCCTTGGTAGTTGCCTTGCCCATCGCGAGGCGGACGATTGCCGCCTTGGTAAGGAGGCCTGCTGCCCTGCCCTTCGCGAGGAGGTAAGGGCCTACCGTCAGCCCCAACAGGGCGCGGACGCGGCGGCAACGGATTGCCATTTGCATCTACAGGGCGTGGTCTTGACGGTAAAGGCTTGCCGTCCGGGCCTAACCGTGGACGTGGCGGCAACGGATTGCCATCCGGCCCAACAGGACGCGGACGCGGCGGTAATGGGTTACCATCCGCATCTACAGGACGCGGCCTTGGCGGTAAAGGTTTGCCATCCGGACCTAACCGTGGTCTTGGCGGCAGAGGTTTACCATCTGGCCCAACAGGGCGTGGCCTTGGCGGCAGAGGCTTACCATCTGGCCCAACAGGACGAGGACGAGGAGGTAACGGATTACCGTCTGCATCTACAGGGCGTGGTCTTGGCGGCAAAGGTTTGCCGTCAGCATCTACCGGGCGCGGACGCGGTGAAGATGGTTTGTCACCTGCATTTAATGGTGCGGCAGGCGGTTCTGCTGCACTTGCCCCTGAGATTTTTGCCTTTTCTGAATTTTTTGACGATAAATCTTTTCTGAGCCGTAAAACGTCGCCTTCGTCCAAAGCACTCATGTGATTGGTAACGGTTTTCCCGTATGCCTCCATTTTAGACATGATTTCTTTGTTGCTTACGTTCAATTCTTTGGCCATTTCGTGGACACGGGTTCTTGGCATTAAGCCACCTTACCTTTCCTTTATGGTTGCAATTTGTCGATGCAACTTGTCAATGAATCATATATTTCCTGCGGCATGGCACGTTTAATCGAACGTTCCAGCCCTTTAGATTTTTGTGCTTTGGCTAAGCAGTCTGTATCTTTGCATAGATACGCCCCACGTCCAGAGGCTTTTCCTGTTGTATCTATTGATAGGCTGCCATCTTTGCTGCTGACAACACGTATAAGCGCGGATTTATCTTTCATTTCCCGGCAACTAACACATCTGCGTTGCGGTATCTTTTTTATTTTTTGCATTATTTTTGTGCGGGCTCAGCCGGTGCTTCACCTTGTTCGTCGTAGTACTCATCGTCATAATACTCATCATCGTAATACTCATCATCGTAATATTCATCGTCATAGTATTCGTCATCGTAGTATTCGTCGTCATAATATTCGCTGGTAGCTTGCGGTTCTTCTGTGGTTTTGGCTGCGGCATCTTTTTTTGCTAGGTTTTCTTTAACAGAAATTTCGGCCGTTTCCTCGGTTGTTTCTATTGCTTCTGTATTTGCTGTTTCATAAAAATCGGCATAGGCTGTTTCAATCTCTGCTTTGGCAGTATCTTCAACCATATTGGGGAATACCAAGAAGTCTGTGCCATCAGCCTGGGACTCGCTTTTAATATCTATACGCCAGCCTGTTAGACGAGCGGCTAAACGGGCATTTTGCCCTTCTTTACCAATGGCGAGAGATAGCTGGTTATCGGGTACCACCACATGTGCAACCTGGTCAGCTTCATTAACGGCAACGGTTACTACTTTACTTGGACTTAGCGCAGACGCAATATATTTTGCAGGGTCTTCGCTCCACTGGATAATGTCCAGCTTTTCACCTCTAAGTTCGCCGCTTATGATATGAACACGCTGGCCGTTTTGCCCAACGCAAGCACCAATAGGGTCTACATTTTTGTTTTGGGTGTGCACCGCAATTTTACTGCGGTTACCGGCCTCGCGTACAATGGACTTTATTTCAACTATGCCATCGCCAATTTCCGGTACTTCTTGCTCAAAAAGATATCTTAGCAGTTCGGGATGTGTTCTGGACACGTTTACAATCGGGCCTTTGCTGCTTTGCTTTACCTCCAGCACATACACACGAATACGGTCGTTAAAGCGGTAAATTTCGCGGGGTATTTGTTCGGCAATTGGAAGAAAAGCATCTAGCCGCCCAAGGCTCAGGATAACATTGCGGCGGTCGCTTCTTTGCACGACACCTGTGATTATTTGATTTTGCTTACCGATGTACTCATTAAATAAAATTTCACGCTCTGCCTCACGAAACTTTTGGACGACTACTTGTTTTGCGGTTTGGGCAGATATACGTCCAAAATTACCGGGCTTTATTTTTACCTCAACAGAGTCGCCCAGCTCGTATTGCGGGTTTAGTTTGCGTGCATCATCCAAGGCAATTTCTATCATATCGTCTTCAACTACTTCAGACACGATTTTTGTTGCCAATACAATGTATTCACCGGTTTCGCGGTCTACTATTACACGAACATTTGCATTCGCGCTAAAATGTTTCTTACATGCAGAAACCAGTGAGGCCTCAATGGCCTCGAAAATAACTTCCTTATCGATACCTTTCTCCCGTGACACCTGTGTTAATGCATCAATAAGTTCTCTACCGTTATCCACTTTTTAGGAGCCTCCTTCGTAGCCAATTAATCGAATACTATTAACCTGCATGCAGATATTTGCCGCAGGTCAAGCGTAAAGCTTTGGTGATCGTCGTCGGTTTCGATTGTAATGCTGTTGTTTTCAAACGCAGTAAGTTTCCCGGTAAACTTTTTTCGCCCAGAAACAGGGTCGGCCGGTGCAAACAAACGGACTAATACCTTGTGCCCGATATAACGGGTGTAGTGTGCTGCTGTTTTTATCTTACGTTCTACCCCGGGAGAACTTACTTGCAGGCGATACTCCCCGGAAATAGGATCATGTTCGTCTAAAACAATTTCTGCCGCGCGGCTTACGCGCTCGCAATCGTCAAGGTCTATGCCATCGTCTTTGTCGATATACAGCCTAAGAATACGGTCGCCGCCTTCTTTCACATATTCTATGTCGTATAGCTCGCAACCTTGTGATTCTGCTACGGGAGCCAGTAATGTTTCCAAAGTTTCTATTTTCACATTTAAACCCTCCCAGATATATGAACCCCGGGAAATTCAGGATTTATATAAACATAATATAAGAGTGGGCAAGCACCCACTCTTTTTTGACAAATAGAATATACCAATAGAATATCACAGTTCTGCTGTCGTGACAATAGTTTCTTGCCACGATTTGCAAAAAAATTATTACGCGAACTAATGGCGGCTGTGCCGCTTCCCGAAGGAAGCGCAGCTGGGCGTACTCCTGCGAAGCAGGTTGCGCGAAGCGCAAGGCTGCCCGGCCAGTGGGCAAAGCCCACGAAGAGGGTTTGGGGCAGAGCCCCATTAAAATGACACAGTCTGGTCTACCAGCTTGCAATGTGCCCGTCTGTTCTGGATTCTGTACCCCCTATAAGAACGCCGTTATTTGCATCACGCCATATAATTTGTCCTCTGCCAAAGCCGCCGGAATCCAAGCTTAATTTAATTTGATGCCCGCGGCGGGTAAGTGCCTCGGCCACATGTCTGGGGAAGTGGTTTTCTACTTCAAAAGTTCTGCCGCTTGTCCACTGCCAGCGTGGTGCATCTAAGGCCGATTGTGGGTTTAAGTGGAAATCAACGGTATTCATTATGACTTGCATGTGTCCCTGAGGCTGCATGTAACCGCCCATTACGCCAAACGGGCCAACGGGTGCGCCATCTTTGGTTAAAAAGCCGGGAATTATTGTGTGATAGGTTTTTTTGCCTCCGGCCAATGCGTTTGCGTGATTATGGTCAAGGCTGAAATCTGCCCCGCGGTTTTGTAAGCCAATTCCTGTGCCGGGGATAACTATACCTGAACCAAATCCCATGTAATTGCTTTGTATAAAGCTTACCATGTTGCCCTCACCATCGGCAGCTGCCAGGTATACTGTGCCGCTTTTGGGCGGTAAGTATGCCACGGGTTCGGCAGCGGTTTGGGTAATTTTTTTGCGCAGCTCGTCCGCGAAAGCGTCGGACAGCAAATCTTGCACAGATACTGCCATGTGTGCGGGGTCGGTCACGGCTTCTTTTCCGCAAGCAAAGGCAAGTTTCATTGCTTCAAATTGTTTGTGGTAAGTTTCCACATCGTGAATATCGGAAGGCGTAAATTGGAACCCCTTGATAATATTTAACGCAATAAGTGCGACAATGCCCTGCCCGTTTGGCGGTATTTCCCATACGTCGTAACCTCTGTAATTAGTGGCAATTGGATTTACCCATTCAGGTTTGAAGCTTGCCAAGTCATCTGCGGTTAGGAAGCCGCTATGCTGTGCAATGAAAGACGAAATTTTTTCTGCCAAGTTACCGCGGTAGAAGCTTTCTGCATTTGTTTCCGCAATTTCTGTAAGCGTAGCGGCATGACCCGGGGATGCCCACATTTCGCCGATTTTTGGTGCTTGTCCGGTTGGCGCAAAAGTTTCAAACCATGGGGCAAATTCTGCGCCTTGTGAGCGGTTCTTATAGCTGGCAAAAGCCCTGCCCCAATATTTGCCAAGAACAGGGGATATCGGGTACCCGCTTTGGGCATAATTTATCGCAGGCGCGAGTGTATCGGTTAGCGGCAATTTCCCAAAACGCCGGGAAAGTTCTGCCCATGCACCTGGTGCGCCTGGTACGGTAGTGGGGACAAGCCCCATTTTGGGCATCTCCTTATGCCCCAATGCCTGCACTTTTTCTATGGAAATGTTTTTTGGCGAATTACCGGACGAATTAAGCCCGTGAAGCTCGCCATTGGCCCATACCAGAGCAAATGCATCACCGCCAATCCCGTTGGATGTGGGTTCTACTACGGTTAGGCAAGCCGCCGTGGCAATTGCGGCATCAATTGCGTTACCGCCTTTTTTTAGCACATCAAGCCCTGCCTGTGCCGCTAGTGGTTGCGACGTTGCCACCATTCCGTTCGAGGCGTAACAGGTGTTGCGGGTGGACGGATACGGGTTTTTCAGTGGGTCAAAACTGGTTAAATTCATATGAATAATCCTTTCCATGGATAATTTTTCGTGAAATTTTTATGAATGGTGAAATTCCCTTGCTAAGCTTGCCAGCAACTGTTAAACTTAGGTCTGGTAAAATACTCAGTGCTAAAACATTGTATCAGGAATATTTCAATTTGACGAGGCACAACAAAATGCGAAATAAGTGAACTTCTTCTTTCGTCATGTTATTTGTGCTTCCGAAAGGAATGGAATCAAAAATGGGAATACTAGAGAAAATTTTTGGTAATTATAGCGAGAAAGAAATCAAGCGCATGATCCCTTTAATTGACCGCATGGAAGCTTTAGAGGCAGACATGAAGCGGCTAACAGAAGGGGAGCTTCGCGGCAAAACAGACGAATTTAAACACCGTCTTACAGATGGGCAAACTTTGGACGACCTTTTGCCGGAGGCATTTGCTGTCTTTCGTGAAGCGACAGACCGGCTGACAGCAAAGCGGCATTTCCGCGTACAGCTTATAGGCGGTGCGGTGCTGCATCAGGGGCGGATAGCAGAAATGCGTACAGGTGAAGGTAAAACGCAGACGGTTGCGTTGCCGTTATATCTTAACGCGCTTGCGGGCAAAGGTGCGCATCTGGTAACCGTAAACGAATATTTGGCAAAATACCATGCCGAGCTTATGGGTGAGATTTACAATTATCTGGGGCTTAGCGTGGGCTGTATCTTAAACGGCTTGCAAAACGAGGAAAGACGTGCGGCATATGCGTGCGACATCACCTATGCCACTAATAACGAGCTGGGCTTCGATTACCTGCGTGACAACATGGTGGTTTTTGAAAAGGACAAAGTTCAGCGTGGCTTAAATTTTGCGATAATAGACGAGGTAGACTCTATTTTAATAGACGAAGCGCGTACCCCGCTTATCATAAGCGGCCCAAGCGGTAAATCGACAATGATGTACAGCCGTGCAGACATGTTTGCCAAAACATTAAAGCGGGGTAGCATCTTAAACGAAGAAGACATGAAAAACCCCCTTATGCGTCAGGAAGCACAAGAGGATGGCGACTTTATAGTAGATGAAAAGCGTAAGGCTGTAACATTGACCCAAGAGGGTGTACAAAAAGCAGAGCGTTATTTTAATATAGAAAACCTTTCCGATCCGGAAAATATCGAAGTCCAGCATCATGTAAACAATGCGCTAAAGGCAAACTACAACATGCATTTGGACGTTAACTATGTAAACAAAGAAGGCGAAATTGTCATTGTAGACGAATTCACAGGCCGTTTAATGCCTGGACGCCGTTATTCCGATGGCCTGCATCAAGCGATTGAAGCAAAAGAAAACGTAAAAGTTCAGCGCGAAAGCAAAACGCTGGCAACTATTACGTTCCAAAACTTTTTTAACAAGTATACAAAAAAAGCCGGTGCAACCGGTACTGCAATTACGGAAGAAGGCGAATTCCGCGAAATTTATGGCCTGGATGTTGTAACCGTGCCAACCAACATGCCTATGATTCGTAACGACCACGCGGATGCCGTGTACCGCACAGAGGCCGCAAAATACCGTGCAATTGTGCGTGACGTGCAGGAATGCTATCAAAGGCACCAACCGGTTTTGGTTGGTACTACGTCTATAGAAAAATCGGAACTTGTAAGCGCGCTTCTAAAAAAAGCGGGTGTAAAACACGAAGTTTTGAATGCCAAACATCACGAACGCGAGGCAGATATCATTGCCCAAGCTGGACAGGCCGGTCACGTAACCATTGCAACCAACATGGCCGGGCGCGGTACGGATATTATGCTGGGTGAGGGTGTGCGCGAACTTGGCGGCTTGAAAGTAATAGGCACAGAACGTCACGAAGCGCGCCGTATAGATAATCAGTTGCGTGGCCGTGCGGGGCGTCAGGGTGACCCAGGTGATTCTCGGTTCTATATTTCCTTCGAAGACGATTTAATGCGCTTATTTGGCGGCGACCGTATTGGCAAGCTGGCAGATTTCATTAAAATGCATGAAGACGATGTTATAGAGCATAACATGGTGTCCAAGGCGGTCGAAAATGCCCAAAAGAAAGTGGAGGGCAATAACTTTGGCATCCGGAAGCATCTGTTGCAGTACGACCAAGTCATGAACGAACAACGCGAAATAATATATTCTGAGCGTGACAAAGTCATCGCCGGTGCCGACCTTAGAGAAAATATTTTATCTATGATAAAAAGCGTGGTTGACCGTGCTGTGGATCAATTCACAGGCGAAAACGATATACCGGAAGAATGGGATATCAAAGGCTTGAACGATAATTTGATGGTCATTTACCACAAACCGGCCGTAGATTTGGACATGTTCCAAAAAGAGTTGGAGAGCATAACCAAAGACCAAATAAAAGAGCGGCTGCTTGAAGACGTGATGGCATTATACGAAAAAAGAGAAGCCCAAATAACCCCGGAGCGTATGCGCGAGATTGAGCGCATAGTCATGATGCAATCGATAGACCGCAGGTGGATGGATCATATCGACGAAATGGACCAGATGCGCCAGGGTATTGGCCTGCGTTCGTTTGCCCAGCGCGATCCGCTTGTAGAATACAAATTTTTAAGCTACGATATGTTTGAAGATATGAGCAACGGCATACAGCTTGATACTGTACGCAGTTTGTTCAATGTGGCAGTCGTTGCGGAAAAACAGCCGGAAATGCAACAAGTTGTGAAAAAAGAAGATATGTCTACAAATAGCAGTGAAGGAGCAACGGCTAAAAAGCCAACCCGCCGCGAGGACGATAAAGTAGGGCGTAACGACCCATGCCCGTGCGGAAGCGGGAAAAAGTTTAAGCAGTGCTGTGTAAACAAGTAATACTGTTTCTATATTCAAGGGAGTGAAGATAATGCTGGCGTTGGAAGAACTAAAACGTACGCTTGCCCCATATCGGGCAAAACTAATCGAAATGGGGGATTCACTTTAACTTAGCTGAATCCCGTAAAGAAATTGATGCACTTGAAGCAAAAACATCCGACCCCGATTTTTGGAGCGACCAAGCCAATTCTCAAACGGTGTTGAAACAGCTTAAATTGCTTAAAAACAAGGTTGGCTCATTTGAAAAGTTGGAAACCGCATTTGATGATGCGTTAACCCTGGCCGAGTTGGGGATAGAAGCCCAAGACGAGTCCATAATATCCGAAGCGAAGGAATCGGCGGCTGTTTTTATAGAAGCTTATGACCAGTTGCGCGTAGAAACTTTGTTAAGCGGCGAATACGATGCAAACAACGCCATTGTCACATTGCACCCAGGCGCAGGCGGCACAGAGTCTTGTGACTGGACGGGGATTTTATTCCGCATGTATGGAAAATGGGCAGAAAAACGCGGCTTTACATTTGAAATACTGGATTATTTGGATGGCGAAGAAGCGGGTATCAAGTCCGTAACGTTTCAGGTAAGCGGCGACAATGCATTTGGATATTTGCGAAGCGAAAGAGGAATTCACCGTTTGGTGCGTATTTCTCCGTTCGATTCCAGCGGAAGGCGGCATACGTCTTTCGCATCTTGTGATGTTATGCCCGAGCTTGACGACTCCATTTCTATAGAAATAAACCCTGAAGATTTGAAAGTAGACACATACCGTTCGGGTGGGGCAGGCGGACAACATGTAAACAAAACAGAGTCTGCGATACGTATTACACATATCCCATCTGGTATCATTGTCCAATGCCAAAACGAGCGCAGTCAAATTCAAAACCGTGAACGCGCCATGAAAATGCTTCAATCAAAACTGTTTCTAAAACAGCGGGAAGAGCAGCTTAGCAAGCTTTCGGGTATCCGCGGGGAAGTGAAGGATAATGCGTGGGGCAGCCAAATTCGTTCATATGTTTTCCACCCATACAGCTTGGTAAAAGACCACCGTACCGACGAAGAAACGGGGAATTTGCAAGCGGTAATGGACGGCGGCCTTGACCCATTTATGAACGCATATTTAATATGGCAGCACAAACTTTCGCAGGAGTAACCCCATGCAAACTGTAGAGATTACCCCGCAAAATGCGAACCGCAGGTTGGACAAATTTTTATTTCAATACTTAAACGCCGCCCCAGAAAATTTTATATACAAAATGCTGCGCAAAAAGAATATTACACTAAACGAGGCCAAAGCCAAAGGCGCGGAGATGATAAAAGCAGGTGACACCCTGCAACTTTACTTATCGGATGAAACCATAGCAAAATTTCGCAAAGTAAGGGAAATTGCTGAAGCAAAGCCATTAACGGGCATTATTTTTGAAGACGACGAGCTGCTGATTGTAAACAAGCCAGGAGGGCTTCCTTCTCATGGCGGTATGGAAAATAAGGATGACCATCTGCTGGCAAGGGTGCTGTTCCATTTGAAAAACACAGGCGCGTACGACCCTTCTGACACTTTTGTTCCGGCTTTGTGCAACCGCTTAGACGTGAATACAAGCGGCTTGGTGATATGCGGCAAAACATTGCATGCGCTGCAACGTATAAACGAGTTGTTCGCTAACCAAGGGCTGGACAAGGAATATCTGACAGTCGTTGACGGCGAACTTGGAAAAGTTGGCAAAAGCCGGGTTTTACG
>Ga0131853_10026914_pt1 | contig 10337 bp, 10 predicted proteins | sample TergutLab28metaG_FD_92764 | JGI IMG/M metagenome (GOLD analysis project Ga0131853, IMG submission 92764) | Labiotermes labralis P1 segment gut microbial communities from Petit-Saut dam, French Guiana - Lab288 P1 (version 2) (version 2) | ecosystem: Host-associated > Arthropoda: Insects >... | reverse complement strand
TACCCAAAATGAAGAATACTACACTGGAAAAGCCTTCGACCACACGGCCTAAAAACTCAAACACGGTTGTGCCGGTTTCGGCAAAGTTGATGATGCTTTCGACGATGGAAGCTAAATCCATAAGTCAAAACCTCCTCTGTAGAATATTGGAACTTATCCATTGTAACATATTTCATTGTGGTAGTCAAGCATTATTTGAAGAAAATAACAACAAATTGCCTGTTGTATTGCTGGAAAAGCCGGGAGAATTACCCTTGCAGCACACGCACGCGCAAAACACCGGGCATGGCGGCGAGTTTGTCGGCAGCGATCGGGCTGGCGACATCTGCCACGGTGTAGCTTGTGCCGCCGCGGGTGTTAGACACAAAGTGCGCGGGTTTGGCTCCAAGTGCGGCGACGATTTCGTCCGCCGAGTTTGTGTGAATGACACATACACGGGCACTGAACTGCGCGGGCAGCTTGGTTTCGGGCAGGTTCACGGAGTTGATGATTTCGCCGCGCTCAAGGTAAGCGGTGAGCTGCTTGGCAGCCATGATGGCGCAGTTGTCTTCCGATTCGGGGGTGGAGGCGCCCAGGTGGGGAATAGCAGTTACGCCAGGGATGCCGATGACTTCATCCGTTGGGAAGTCCGTTACATAAGCCGCAACTTTGCCGCTTTCCAACGCCGCGATCAGGTCATTGTCGTTCACCAGTGCCGCACGGGCAAAGTTGAGCAAACGCAGGCCGTCTTTGGCTTTTGCGAATGTGGTGGCATTGAACGAGCCTTTTGTATTGGCGTTCAGGGGCATATTCAGGCTGATGTAATCACTTTGGGCAAGCACTTCATCCCAAGTGTCAACGAGGGTTATGCTGGGGTCAAGCGCGGCTTTTTGCTCGTCGGTCAAGAATGGGTCGTTGCCGATGACTTTCATGCCCAGGGCAGCGGCAGCATTTGCTGTCAGGCCGCCGATGGCACCCACGCCGATAAGCCCCAGGGTTTTGCCCAAAATTTCGGGGCCACCGAATGCACCTTTGCCTTTTTCGACCAAGGGGCCAACATCGGCGCCTTTGCCTTTGAGCGTTTTGCACCAGTCAAGCGCTTCGGCCACTTTGCGCGAGGACAGAAGCAGCCCAGCGATCACAAGCTCTTTTACAGCGTTTGCGTTGGCGCCGGGGGTGTTGAACACGCAGACGCCAGCTTGTGTGCATGCATCAATGGGGATGTTGTTTGTGCCGGCACCCGCGCGGGCGATGGCGAGCGTTGCGGCGTCCAACGGCATGTCGTGCATGGAAGCCGAGCGCACCATAATGGCTTCGGGGGCTGCGATTTCGCTGCCGCAGGTATAGTTTTCGGGGAATTGCTCCAGCCCGCAGGCGGCGATTTTATTTAGGGTAAGTATGTTCATGGGTTGGTTCCTCCAATGTGTTTTTTTGTTTGAAGTAGCGACCAACGAGATAGACGGTGAGCCAAATGCTGGCGCTGCGGATGAAAAAAATAAGCGTTGAGAGAAGGCCGAACACGAACCGAATCACGCGTGCGCTGAAATCATAGAACGGATCAATAGAAATTACGCCGATAAGAAAATTATGAAATGAATTGAGCAGAATGAACACCAAAGGCAGCCCGGAAAACACAAGCATGGGCCACAAAAGGCTCCACTTTTTCGTTGCTGCGCAAGCGGCGATGATGGCAATGAAAAGCAAAACGTTAACAACAGCAAGCATGGTTTCAATCGTTTGCCAAGCCACCAGCCCACCACCCCAGGGGTTCACCAAAAGCTGCGCATTGCCCAGCAGAAAAATCAACAATGGTGCACCTGCAATGGCAATGAGGATGTTGCGCTGGCGCTGTGCAAACGACCGAAAGGTTGCGCGCAGGCCGGGCTGGGGCACTTCAATGTTGTGCATTACGAATATTTCCGCTCGAACTCTGCCATGAACTGCACAAGCGCTTCCACGCCTTCCACCGGCATGGCATTGTAAATGCTTGCACGCATGCCGCCAACAGAGCGGTGGCCTTTGAGGTTAACAAAGCTTGCAGCTGCGGCTTCTTTCACGAAAGTGGCGTTGAGGTCGTCGTTGCTTGCAACAAAGGTGACGTTCATCATCGAGCGGTATTTGGGGTCAACGGGGTTTGAGAACATCTCGCTCTTATCCAAGTAATCATACAATAACTTGCATTTGTGGGCATTGTGCTCTTTCATGGCGTCAAGGCCGCCAAGGGTTTGAATCCATTCAAGCACGAGCTTGCACACGTAAATCGACCAGCAGGGTGGGGTGTTGAGCATAGAGTCGTTGTCGGCCACGCTCTTCCAGTTCATCACGTCGGGGGTGTCTTTGCGGGCATTGCCAAGCAAATCTTCGCGGACGATGACGACCGTCAGGCCTGCGGGTGCAACGTTCTTTTGCGCGCCACCGTAAAGCACACCGAATTTCGAGATGTCCATCGGCTCACTCAAAAAGCTGGAGCTGATATCTGCCACCAGGGGCACAGAGCCGGTTTCGGGCAGTTCGGCAAATTTTGTACCGTAAATGGTATTGTTGTGGCAAATGTGGAGATAGTCGGCATCCGGGGTGAAGCTGGTGGGGTCAAGCGCGGGAATGACGCTGAAGTTTTGTTCTTTCGAGGTGGCCACACATTTGGCGTCGCCATACTTTTGCGCCTCTTTGAACGCTTTGGTGGAAAACTGGCCGGAGACGACATAGTCGGCTTTGTTCGAGCCGTTCATCAGGTTGAGTGGGATGCCCGCAAATTGTAGCGAAGCGCCGCCTTGCATAAACAGCACTTTGTAGTTTGCAGGGATTGCCATCACTTCACGAAACAGCTTTTGCGCCGAGAAGATGATTTCCTCGTAAACTTTGCTGCGGTGGGACATTTCCATCACGGATTGCCCGCTTGCGTCGTAGTCCAACAATTCGGCTGCCGCGCGGTTGAGTACGGATTCGGGCAACATGGAGGGACCTGCGGAGAAATTATAAACTCTGGCCATGGGGATCATCCTTTCTGTATGTCGCTTTAAATCACTAAACCGATCAGGTCTAGGACTTCATTATACCACTTTTCGGGAGAAAAAGCAAGCAATCTCTGTCGGGAGATTCATTGGATTTTTAAGTCTTTTTTTAGGCAAGTTGCTGTAAATTATACACTATTCTTGAAACGCTTTCACAAGCGAAACAAAAAAGCAGTTATATTTTTGCTCATAGTACAATTGTGTTCACGCTGCGCGGCGAAATTGCAAACTGCGTCAGTGAAATTTCACGGCAAATAAGATTTTTATCTTCGTTGGTTTCGTAAATATTTGCGCCTGCGGCGGGCAAATCGCTTCGCTGTGCATCTAAAGAAAGCTGAACCGGCTGCGCTGTGGGGTTGATGAGTATGACGGCAATATGTGTATCGCACTGGAACGCGACGGCTTGCAGGGGCTCGGGCGCGCTGATGCCAATGCGGACAGCCCCGCGTGGCACAAATTTTGTGAAGTTGCCAAAGGCGTAGTAACGCTTGGGGAGGTCGAAGGTCTGTTTTTCTGCGTCGATGTAAATCAGGCCGTCGCTGTAGTCGTATTCCGACACGGCGATCCATGTTTGCCACGACACGACATTGGTGATGGACAAGTCTTCATATACTTCGTTTGCCAGTGTGAGGGCCGATTGCATGCCGAAATCGCGCCCGCCCTGCATTTCGGTCCATTCTGTCATGCGGACAGGTTCGCCGGGGTATTTTTTGTCCATCCAGCGGCGAAAACGCTGCTTGACGTCTTTGCCTTTAAGGGATTTTAATGGCCCGAAGACATAGCCATGGATGTCAAGGCCGTCAAGCTTGGAACGGATGGTTTTGTCGTTCATAATGGCGCGGGTATAGGTTTTGTTGAACAGGCGCAAGTCATTGTTTTCGGTGCCTGAGAGCAATACGTTTTGCAGCGCGGGCCGATTGGTTATTTCCTGGGCAAACAGGCGCATGAGCCGCCGCACACCACGCGGGTGGTAGTGGCAGCCCTCCTGGCCGCTGAGTTTGGCGGACCAGGGGCCGAACGGCTCGTTGATGGGGGAGACAAACTTGATGGGTATGCCCTGTGCCAGGAAGTGCTCTGTGACGTCGAGGACATAGCGCGTGAAGTCGGCTTCGTGTTTTCGTTTAAGATTTGCCCGGAACGGAATTTTTGCCTGCGCCCAGCCGCTAACCGTCCAGCGCTCGGGCGGGGAGTTGACGAAGAACACTATTTCATCGGCACCCAAACGCACAGCTTCTTTCATGCACCACAGGGCTTCAGCGTCGCGCGACCAGTCATAACTGCCATCCGGCGCCAAAAAATCAGACGCGCGGCGGCGGGGGCACCAGTAATGCCCGTTGCCCGATTCCTTCGAGCCGCCGCCCAGGTTGTAGCGGTAGATTTGCATGCCAAGGCCCTCTTCACTGTAAAGCAGGCGCAGGATTTCGCGGCGGGTTTCGTCTGGCCAGCCGCCAACAAGCTGCGCCCACCACGCGCCGGAAGCACCAAAGCCCTCAATGGTTTGATACGTTTGGTTGGGGTGAAGTGTGATGTTGTGCATGATTTTCTCCTCCACGAAAGTATGATAAAGCGCAGCGAAGCGGCTTGCTCACCGCAGGTGCCACCAGAAATACCAGGCTTTTGCGCCAACCAGTTCACTTGCCAAAGCAAGTAGGCTGTTGCGCTGGGAGATGAGGTCGAAGTTGAAGGCGAACTGCTGCATGGCAAGGCGCTCGGTTTCAAGCAACTGCACGGGCGGGTGGGCCACTCGAAACTCCAGAATGTCGCACGCGATGACAACTGGCACGGCACCGTAAGCTGTGTGCCAAAGACGCGCCACGGCTGCTTGCTCGGCGGGCGCGGGGCAGCCTCCAAAGCCGCCCATGGGCACAAACAGCGGAAGTTCCCATGGCTGTTGCACCGGGCATTTGAAGATGAGCACCTCGCGGGCGTGGTTGCGGCAGCTTTGGCACAGGCGGTCTTCGTTTTGTGGAGCGGGTTGCTCCATAAAGTTGCCCATAAGCTCCACAGGGTCGCGCCCCTGAATGCCGAAGCTCAGCCTTTGTTGCAGCAACGCAAGGGCATCAATGCGTTCAACCAGCGGCAGCAGCTTTGCATGATATTCGGCGCAATTTTCTGCTTCAGCCAATGCCAGGTTATCATGCAGCGCTTCCAACAGGGCGTCGCTTGCATAAACTACGAGCGGCAAAAAGCCAGCGGTTTCACCTTGCCGGGCTAGCATTTTATAGCGGCGGTAAATGGCGCGGCCGCCCGCTGCGGCATGGAGCAACTCATGGTCGCAGCCCAGCAGGTCAATGATGGCGGCGCAGGTTTCAGTCATGGGGCTTCTCCTCGTTTTGGTCAAGGCGCTACGTTAACTTGGTGAGCATCAGCTCCAGTTTGCGTTGCCGTGAAAGCAGCGTGCCGAACACGCAAATCAAAAAAACGAGCCCAGTGATAATCGTAGGCAAAAAAGTCAGCACCCAAAAGAATGCCAGCGAAAGAATTGTTAAAATGCCGAAAACATACATGGTGGTATCCCAGCGCTTGACTCTTTTTAGTTCGTCGCACAAAGGGCAGACACGCACGCGCTCCGCGCAGCTGTATTGATATCCACAGACATGGCAAGTTAGCATAACGGTTCCTTCTATGTTCCGGTTGACCCAAAGCCGCCAGCGCCGCGCACGGTGCTGTCAAGTTCCTCAGTAACTTCATATTGCACAGCCAGGAAAGGCGTTACCACCAGCTGGGCAATGCGTTCGCCGGGTATGATTTCTTGTGTTTGCGCCGAGTGGTTGTGCAGCGCGACCATCACTTCACCGCGATAGTCTGCGTCAATTACGCCCACTTTGTTGGCGGGTGCCAGGCCGCGCTTGCTTGCCAGGCCGCTGCGGGCGTAAATCAGCCCGGCATAACCTGCAGGGATTTCCATGCACAAGCCAGTGGGCACAAGTTTTGTTTCACCGGGAGTGATGGTGATAGTGCTATCCAAGCAAGCACTAAGATCTGCCCCTGCCGCAAAGGCCGAGCCGTAATTGGGCAAAGTTGCGTTTTCGTTCAACTTTTTCACGCGAATGGTTGGGGTCATGGGCTATTTTCCTCGTAATTCCATAATATTGTTTTTCCGGCTGATAATGAGGCACAGCATGCAATCAGGCGCTGGTTGTCGCTGCCACGAAAAGGGGTACTGAAGCTTTTGCGGGCCTGAGCAAAGCGGCCATCAACCAGTACATCAATTTGCGTAAGCAGGGGCTGCAGGGCAGAGTCGGGCAGGAGTTCTTTCTCGAACACATAGCCGGTGTAGCACCAGACATCGCGTGTGGGCAATTCTTCGCGCACGCGCTTGATTAAATCATGCACGGTGCTGCGGTTGCGCGGGTGCAGTGGTTCGCCACCCAGCAACGTCAGCCCGCGAATATAATCCGGCCGCAGGGCATCAATGATTTGCTGCTCAATATCACCGGTGAATGGCTTTCCGAAATTGAACTGCCAGGCCTCCGGGTTGAAGCAATCGGGGCAGGCGTGCTCGCAGCCGCTGACAAACAGCGACACACGCACACCAATACCATTGGCTACATCGTGTGGTTTTAGGTTGGAATAATACATAAGTTACCTTGCCTGAATGCGGCCGATGCCGTTGATTTGCCGGTTGACGGTTGGGCTGCCGTCAAATGTGATGTTGCCCACACCGTTGATGGTGGCGTCAAGGCGCTCCGTGGCGGTGAGTTCCGCGCTGCCTGCGCCGTTGACTGTAACTTCGGCGGTTTCGGCGATCAGGTCAAATGCATGAATGGAGCTTGCGCCGTTTACTTCCAGCAAAACACTTGGTGTTTCGCCGCGCAGGTCAATATCACCCGCGCCATTGACTTGAACATTCAGGCTGTCAAGCGTGCCGAAATTGAAATCGCCGTTGACCGCGCCGTTGATTGTAATTTGAGCATATGGCGTGCCAGTGTGGTTGTAGCTAATGTTCCATGCGCCTTCCACTTGCAGATGCGTTATGGGCACCCCCGTGGTAATCGTAAACTCGGATGGCGCAAGCCGTCTGCCTTGCCAGCCTGTGATGGTAAGGCCCCCGCCGTCTGGCATGGGGGTGGCAGCAAATTCCTGCATGAGGTTTTCGTCTGTAGCAATAACAATGGTGTTGCCCAGCGTTTCATCAACAACAATGCGGGTGCGTGTGTTGCCCCGCAAACTGAAGTTGATGTTGAGCACCGTCAAAGAGAACATATCCCAAACTTCACCTTCTTCGGGTGGTTCGAATGCCGGAGGGGTGAAGTGGAACACCTGCTCAACCACATTACGGTTGCCGCGCACAGTGCGCAGCCCGATGTTTATGCCGCCAAAGCCAATGCTGCACCCGCCCAATGCAAACACCAGGCAAAGCGCCAATGCCAGCGCAAAAAGTTTTCTCATCAAATAATCTCCTATAGTTTCAGCCTTGGGAAGTCTTCCGGTTTGCGTATATGCGCGAGAAAGTCCTTGTGTTGCCAGACTTTCACGTAGTCTATCTCAAACACAGAGGGGTGTTCGCGCGTGTTTGTGAATTTGCCGAGCTTTGCGGCATAGGGGCCGAGTTCCGTGCGGCGGATTTCCACCGTGAGGCGTAAATAGCTTGGCACGCGTGACACCCCACCGGCATTGGTTTGCCAAATTGCTTCGCCATCAGCAAAGAAAGTGTAGCTCTTTGGCGTCCATAACAGGCCGTAGGTGTGGAAGCCGTCGTATTGATCTATCCCGGTGTCGGCAACATTGCCTTTATGGCCCCACCATTCGGCGTAGCCGTCCCAGTGCAAGCAATTACCGACTTTCGTGGGTTCATAGTGAAACACCGACTCGAACACGTCAATCTCGCTGCCATCCATCCCCTGCGCGCCAATGCGCCCCATGGAATTTGCCTGCAGCCAAAATGCCGACCACAACCCAGGGCCTTTGGGGAGTTTGACCCGTGTTTCGTAATAGCCGAACGCCTGCTCGAAGGTCCCGCTTGTTTCGATGCCCGAAGTGAAATCGCCTTGTGTTGGGCAAATGTTGCACACGTTGTCATTTAACTGTGCAGCGAGGATTTTCATCTTGCCGGGTTCGCTTGCGTCAATCATGCTGGGGCACCAGTATTCGGTGTTGCGCAGCCCATGGGGCGATGGTACCCATGGCTCGGGGATTGCGTTGCCCTCAAAGCGTTCGTCCATCGTTACGAACCAGCCGTTGCCGTCTTCCACCGCAGGGCGGGGGACAGTGGGGAATTTCTTGCTGGAGTAGAACGTTCGGGGGAGTTTATAAGTTAAAGCTTTGAACATGTGTATGTTTGCCTTTCCTACAGGTGCAACACCCGGTCTTTGATTTCCTTCGTTTTGCCCACATTCCAAAAGTTCTCGCCCAAATACCCGCAGGTGCGGCGGGTGACGTTCATCTGCGCATGGTCTTTGTTGTGGCACTGCGGGCATTCCCAGTTGAAGTCATCGTTGACGATGATCTCGCCGTCGAACCCGCAGATGTGGCAGTAGTCGCTTTTGGTGTTGAATTCGGCGTATTGAATGTTGTCGTAGATGAAGCGCACAATTTCTTCCAGCGCATCGAGGTTGTGCCGCATGTTGGGGATTTCGACATAGCTGATTGCGCCCGAGGTGCTGATGGTCTGGAACTGCGCCTCGAATTGGAACTTGGTGAACGCGTCGATTTCTTCGCGGACATCGACGTGATATGAATTTGTGTAATATCCTTTGTCGGTGATATCTTCAATGGTGCCAAAGCGTTCTTTGTCGATACGCGCAAAGCGGTAGCACAGGCTTTCCGCCGGGGTGCCGTAGAGCCCAAACGCGATGGAAGTTTGCTGTTTGAATTTATCAGCCGCAGCGCGCATGCGTTTCATCAGCGCAAGGGCGAATTCCAAGCCCGCAGGGTCGGTGTGGCTGACACCTTTCATCAGCTTTGTGACTTCGTAAAGGCCGATGTAACCCAGGCTGATGGTGCTGTAGCCATTGAGCAGGTATTTGTCAATCACTTCACCTTTGCCAAGGCGTGCGATCGCGCCGTATTGCCAGTGCACGGGCGAGACATCGCTCTTGGTGCCTTTGAGGGCATTGTGGCGGCACATGAGCGCTTCAAACGCAAGGTCGAGCCGCTCATCAAGCAGCGCCCAAAATTTTTCTTCATCGCCTTTGCACAAAATGCCCATTTGCGGCAGGTTCAGGCTCACCACGCCCTGGTTGAAGCGGCCTTCAAAGCGGTATTCGCCGTCCACGTCTTTCCATGGGTTGAGGAAGCTGCGGCAGCCCATGCAGGAATACACATTGCCCTCGTAATTTTCGCGCATTTTCTTGGCGGAAATATAGTCGGGATACAGCCGCTTGGCGGAGCACTGCACGGCGAGCTTGGTGAGATAATCATACTTACCGCCTTTGAGGCAATTGTGTTCGTCGAGCACATAGATGAGCTTGGGGAATGCCGGGGTGACGAACACGCCTTTTTCGTTTTTGATGCCCTGCAAACGTTGCTTGATGATCTCTTCCACAATCAACGCGTTTTCTTCAATGTAGGGGTCGTCCTCACGCAAATTCATGAAAATGGTCACGAAAGGGGACTGCCCATTGGTGGTCATGAGCGTGTTGATTTGATATTGAATGGTTTGCACGCCGGATTTCAGCTCGGTGTTCAGCAAGTTATCTACCAGGCATTTGCGCGCAGCTTCAGTGATATTGTCGCCGCAATCGCGCAAAATTTGTTTTTCAATTTTTGCATAGCTTTTGCGCAAATACTTGCCCAAATGACTGATGTCCACGCTTTGCCCGCCATACTGGTTGGAAGCCACGCTTGCGATAATTTGCGTCATCACCGTGCAGGCTACTTGAAAGCTTTTGGGGCTTTCAATCAACTTGCCGTTCATCACGGTGCCGTTGTCGAGCATGTCGCCGATGTTAATCAGGCAACAGTTGAAGATGGGTTGCAAGAAATAGTCGGTGTCGTGAAAATGAATGGCGCCTTCGTCGTGCGCTTTCGAGATTTTTTCGGGCAGCAAAATTCTGCGCGTTAAATCACGCGAGACTTCGCCGGCGATGAGGTCGCGCTGCGTGGCGGCCGTGACAGCGTTTTTGTTGGAGTTTTCCTCCATCACGTCTTTGTTTTGTTGGCGGATGAGGCTTAAAATGCTGTCATCCGTTGTGTTGGCACGGCGCACCAGCGCACGGGTGTAGCGATAAATGATATAGGCCTTGGCAAGCGCATACTTGCCAAGCTCCATGAGCTTTTGCTCCACCACGTCCTGGATGTCTTCCACCAGAATGCGTGCGCGCTGGCGGCTTTCAATGCCGAGCACAATGGCTTCAATTTGTTTGCTGTTCACGCGGTCACATAAATCCACTGCCTCGTTGGCTT
>Ga0131853_10026911_pt1 | contig 10338 bp, 12 predicted proteins | sample TergutLab28metaG_FD_92764 | JGI IMG/M metagenome (GOLD analysis project Ga0131853, IMG submission 92764) | Labiotermes labralis P1 segment gut microbial communities from Petit-Saut dam, French Guiana - Lab288 P1 (version 2) (version 2) | ecosystem: Host-associated > Arthropoda: Insects >... | reverse complement strand
AGTGGACCCCGTTCCAGACCCACTACTACTCAGAAAATCTGGTAGCGCCGGGGATCGAACCCGGGACCTCTGTATCTGTAGCCAGAAACTCTGACCACTAGACCACAGAGGCGGTCCACACAGTCAACAACAACAAAAAATTATCTTTGCTGTATTCCTGAGCGTGCAAGAAATTCTGTCAACACAAAGGAATATTCAAAGTACAATTTATGTTTATGCCTACATAATGAGTAGCTTTATTATCTGTATGCCTCAACTTGTATCATTCGGTTGATCAAATCAAGAAGGATAAATGGACTGGGCTTGTGGCACGTATAGGTGACGGTAGAGGCGTATACAGGGTTTTGGTGTGGAAATCTGATAGAAAGAGACCACTTGGAAAACCTTGGCATTGATGGGCGAACAATATTAAAATGTTTCAAAAAAGTTCAGAAAACAAATATAAATAAAGAAGATCATTCCTTAGCAGCATTTTCGCGAATGTATTTTCTCCGCGGGCGTGGGACGGATTGTGATTAAAGTTGGTATTGATTTGTGTACGTAAATTTTATGTTTTGTTGACCATGCATTTCTTTGTGATCTTTGTAAATAACCAACTTGACGCACAGTTCTTATTTCATGTACGTTTATTTCTGTTCTGTACATGTTTCGGACAGCTATGTGTCCATCATCAGGAGAATCAATTGTATCAATACGACATCTGGTATTTGTCACACTGTGTGTAGGTGACCGTGTGGTATGCAGGTTTGGAAGGAATTGAGTTCCATCCAAACCTGCATACTTTACGGTCATCTACACAGTGTGACAAATACCAGATGTCGTATTGATACAATTGATTCTCCTGATGATGGACACATAGCTGTCCGAAACATGTACAGAACAGAAATAAACATACACGAAATAAGAACTGTGCGTCAAGTTGGTTGTGTACTGAAATGTTAACAAATTTCTATGTGCACAGTACACATACACATACACATACACATACACATACACATACATGAACAGCTATTGTCTAACAGTGCTTGGAGTTTAGCGCAATTCTCTGTCAACGTGGTTAATCTCTACTAATTTGGAAATTCATCCCCACCATCATTTTCGCAAATCAGTGTCATATGGAGAGCATGTGCGACGAATCGAACAGGGTGGAAAGTAGGGCAACTGTCAGCGACAGAACTTTTACACACTTTCCCTCCATACCTCAGAGGTGATGCCAGTTGATAGTTATACAAACTACGAGGGCTGATATCAGACGCTAAAATGTCTGTCTTTTATTGGTTCTTTGGTCTAAGTGTAAAAATTAATACACAATTAGCTGCTTGTCAAAGTCACTATATTTCGGTCGGTGCAGTGAATAGGATACGGGCTGTATATTCGAGGAATCGTTCTATTCCCGACAGGGCAACAGAAATATCTTTTGATGTTTATTGGACCGTACATCATCTTGATAACTGAAGAATAAAATCCAACTAGATGCCACTTCATCACCGCATTCACAACAGCCCGCCACCTGTCCCTATCCTGAGCCAGATCAATGCAATCAATACTCTTACATCCCACTCCCTGAAAATCAATTTTAATATTTTCCTCCCATCTACGCCTGGGTCTTCCAAGTGATCTGTTTCCCTCGGGTTTTCCCCACCAGAATCCTGCATACACCTCTCCTGTCCCCCATCCGTGCTATGTGCCCCGTCCATCTCATTCCATTCGACTTCAGCACCCGACTAATATGTGGTAAGGAGTACAGATCATTAAGCTCTTCATTATGTGGTTTTCTCCAGTCCACTGTTACATCGTCCGTCGTAGACCCCAATATTCTCCTCAACACCCTACTCTCAAACACCCCCAGCCTACGTTCCTCCATCACTGTAAGGAGCACCACACCATACCGAGCCTAATTCAGATGATAGATGGGCCAGTACAGCTGTCAAAAGACGCACGCTGTTGCACGCATCTAATTTCCGTGACGAGTGACACTAATGTGACACAGCAGCAGTTTCACGGCTTGTAACACCTATCATTACCTTCACGTAGAGTAATTATTGCAGGTAATTGGAACGCAGGCGCGTTTCATGTGCATAGTGAGGCCTTCAGACGTACGGGTGATTGAATTTATGAAGCAGGGTTGCCGAACTGGTTCGGGAGCCTTGGAATCAGATGGGACCATCGTGCAGCGCTCTGTGCTTCGAAAGTGCCAGAACGGGGAAGCGACTGGCTCGCTACTCGACTGTAGGCCCTAAAATACTTTTACAGACCGTCCCTGACAAGCTGTTTGGAATCAGGAAATATATTTCGCAATTTTTATAGAAATAAAGTAAACTGAAATAACATTTTATTAAAACGCCCAACTTTTCCTTGCGGGGATTATAGCGCAATGAGACCAAAGTGGCGGAACAATACTGCTGGGCTATAACACATGCAGCGTGTCGGTCACTCTCCGGCCGATTAAGTTCCGGTGTGATACATTTCGGGCTATTAACTGGATTTCTTTATACATACATACATACATACGTACATATATACATACATACGTACATACAATACATACATGCATGAATGCGTGCATTCATACATACAAACATACATAAACACATACATACATACACACATACATACACACACACAAACATACACACATACATACACACATACATACACACATACATACATACACACATACATACACACACACAAACATACACACATACATACACACATACATACACACATACATACACACAAACATACACACATACATACACACATACATACATACACACATACATACATACACACATACATACATACACACATACACACACACCCACATACCCACATGCACACACGCACACACACATACATACACACATACACACACACCCACATACCCACATGCACACACGCACACACACATACATACACACATACATACATACACACATACATACACACAAACATACACACATACATACACACATAATACACACATACATACATACATACATACACACAAACATACACACATACATACACACATACATACATACACACATACACACACACCCACATATCCACATGCACACACGCACACACACATACATACATACACACATTACATACATACATTACATTACATACATTACATACATACATACATGTGCTGAATTACGATTGTTACACAAAATTCTACTTACATCGGACCTGCCTGACGTAGCTGTTGCCCAAGTCTGCAGCTCGACACTTGCTGCTTGCGCTTCACGTTCCGTCCCTTCTTGACCCCGATCGACCAAGACTGAAGGTCGACTCATTATTAATTTTTCATCGCGTCGTGATATTAACATTCAGGCTGCGCCGCCGCTTGCTGACGTCACATTGTAATTTTATTCTCATTTTAGTGTTCTGCGTATTGCGTAGTTTTGAAAGGAAGACGTACTGGCACTTAGCGTCAAGTGGCGTCAAGTGGCGTCAGCTGCGCTAATCTCTCAGACGATATGCAGGTCTTTAATGCGAAATGTGAACTCTTTGAAAATGAGAAACCTCTAAACCTATACCGTATGTTACAGTCATCCGTTTGACCCACCATCAGGCAGGAAACTTTCAATATACAAAGGAAAAATGCTACAGAAGTGACCTTCTCTTCACAATCATTCTACTAAAATGCGTTGATTATTTTACCCAGAAGAGTAGTAAGAGAAAATAAAATGTGCAATGTATATATATATATAATAACTCCATTTTTCTTCAATAGAATTTTGAACTAAATTCCAAAAATATCGCAAAATAAAGTTACAGATGTTCTGTGGGGGTACGAGAAGGCAAATGGCATTTCTGGGGCAGTATGTATATACATGTATTGCTGCAAAATGTGTGTGCAGTATACAGAACATCTCTAAAGCTATTTTGATATAATCTGGATTTTAGTACACACTGGGATTGATAAAAGGTTATTAGATTTCCACTGTAAAACCAACAAGGTGCACGAATGTATCAAATTTATTTTATTTTGGAATGACAATCTACATTTCGTTGTTACACCGTGCATGTTGTCGAGTTACTCAATTATTATACCAACCACTGCACATATATAAAATTTATAAAATTTACACATTAAGACCATCATCAGGGGGCTATATCGTCCTTGCTAAAGTTACACTATTAAACTTTTTATAGTGTAACTTTAACAAGGACGATATAGCCCCCTGATGATGGTCTTAGGACCGAAACATTTCGGAGCGTTTTTAACGTTTTAATGTGTAAATTTTATAAATTTTATATATGTGCAGTGGTTGGTATAATAATTGAGTGACACTACATGTTTCGGACGGTCTTTCCGTCCATCATCAGCAGTTCAAAACTGTACATACAGCAACAGGCATATGTCAAACAGATACTGCTGACTTCTTGCTTGCAAGCAGACAGGAGTATCTGTTTGACAGCTGTATGTACAGTTTTGAACTGCTGATGATGGGCGGAAAGACCGTCCGAAACATGTAGTGTCACTAATTGCTAGCAAGCAGACAGGAGTATCTGTTTGACAATTGCCTGTTGCAACATCAGCAGTTCAAGACAGTACATACAGCTGTCAAACAGATACTGCTGACTGCTTGCTAGCAAGCAGTCAGCAGTGTCTGTTTGACACATGCCTGTTGCTGTATGTACAGTCTTGAACTGCTGATGATGGACGGAAAGACCGTCCGAAACATGTAGAGTGCCATTCCAAAATAAAATAAATTTGATACATTGGTGCAACTAGTTGGTTTAACTATAGAAATATATTACGATGCACGGCCATATGAACGTCAAAAAGAGTTATTAGATATTTTATATTGTATTATTACTCTTTGTTGTGTAACATTTAATGTGTTTTAGTAGGTTGTTTGTGGGTGGCAGGTCACTTCTGTAACATTTTTCCTGTTTGTACTTCAGTTTTTTCTACCTGATGAATTTCCAACGATTGCCCCCAAAACATGTAGTTGGAAGCAATATATTGTACGTACACAATTTCAGGTGCCGTGATTGCGTGGACTGGACTGCTAGTCATGTCCGCTCGTCCTTATGGTAAAGCAAGCTGCAAGCAGCTCTAGCGTTCAGAAGTGAAGAAGGTAGTGGTGATGGGAATTGGACTGTTGGAAGTATGGAACAAAGATAAGAAAATGAGCGTTTGGGTGTGGGTTTTCTGTTTGGGGGGGGCAACATTACGAATTAATTTTGACCATATTGGGAGGTTATTTTTGTCGAAAATTTTGTGAACTTAATTTTTGAGAGGTCTGCACTAGAAGCATGCAGAGCAGCGCCAGAACAGCAAGCATTGCGTCTCGGTTATAAAAACCAGCAAGTTAATGCAGTGTAGAGAAATAATCGCTGTTCGTGTCGAGATAAGTCACGTTGCTAAACACATAAAATTATAGAAACAACAAACATCAAAACCAACATAATAAACCGTATAATATTCAAATCACCAAACATATAATCATCACTATAAAGAATAACTAAAGAAGAAATAATGAAAACAAACCCCATAAATAATAAAGACATCCAATCAAACAAAAGTCATAATAACTGATCTGCCATTCAATGTAATAATATTCCAGTCAATAAAGTAAACTAAATCATTTATAATAAAATAAAAACCACAAAAACAGCAAAATCACCCTAAGAGAAACAAAAAAAAACGAATCTAACAAAGCAAGTAGACAAAAACGTAAATCTAAAATATTAACTTATATCCTCGGCACCACAAAACAATATTTTTACTTAAACTATTTAGATTTAATTGGATCTAATTGTCATTTGTTTGTGAAACCTGGTGGCACATAAAGTAGCCAGGGGGGGGGGGTTCCAATTATTTTTCATTTCTGCTGTAAACATGCAACAGAAGCTGGAAAATAAGAAAGGAGAGATAAGAGTTATTATTATTATTATTATTATTCCATTTCCTTTATTGCTCTTTGTTGCAAATATCACATCTTGTAGTGGGAAAATGGATACTGGTTACTTATTTAAAAACCTTCAACAGAAAAATTGTATCTCAACTACACAAACTGATTTCTGTGAGATTTGTGATTTGTATCTAAACGAGAAGTTATGGGGAAATTTTAATTTTGGTTGTTGTCAATTATCAATATTAAAATATGCAGGACTCTAATTTTCCTGTCGTTTAGTATGGGTTTGAAAGTTGGTCTGTAACATAAAGAGTGTTCCAGAACATGGTGCTGTGTGGGTCTAAGGGTGAGCAAATAACTGGCGTCTGTATGAAACTGAATAATTATGAGCTTTATGATTTGTTATTAACAAATGTTACAAGGGTGATCACATCAAGGAGAAAGAGATGGGCGGGTCATGTGGCAAGTATGGGTGAAAGGAGAAATGTTTACAGGGTTTTGGTGGGGAAACCTGAAAGTAAGACACCCCCGTAGAATGCCTAAAAGTAGATGGGAGAGTAATATTAAAATGGATCTTAAAGGAGATAGAGTGGGAGGACGTTGTTGGTCCTTGTGGCTGAGCATAGGGAAAATTGTCGGGCGTTTGTGAACAAGGGATGCGTAAAATATGGAAAATTTGATGACTGGCTGGGGAACTTGTCTTTTCGAGTAGGATTCTTGTACAGGTATATGGATTTAGTTATTAGTGGTAAATATTTCGATCTGTCTTATAGAGCCGCCGGAGATGTGAAAAGAATGGTATATGTTTTCTTTTTTCCATTCAATACGAACTTCAATTTATTAGTGGAATAATGTTTTATGTATTTTATGGCTTGAAATTGATGTGAGCAGAGCAGAGGCCGTGCTGAATGTGAGCCAGAGCAGAGGCCGTGCAGAATCACTGCTCGACTGTAGACCAAATCTTGTACTTTCGCTCGTGCGTCGCTGTTGAAAAGCGAGAGAGAATCGGGTTATGTTAGTACTGCCAGGTTGTTTTGTGGCATTTCCGCATGGCCTGATATCTAGATCACTTTTCGCTATTGGTTCGTATCGGACAACATAATTCCTGTTGTCTGTGAAGGAGCGCAAATCCAACACACTGATTTTCTCCGCAGGTCAGCGACAGCTGACAGGAGAAAACGTAGACACAAAAGTGCACAAGACAGATGATGTACGTGTAACGAAATGTTGAGGAGCCTTCGAGTAATTATTGTTGCCGTGGAGAAGCAATACTTACTTACTTACTTACTCCATGGTGCAGAGTCCTTCTTGAGCAGCTAACTGGTTTGCAGCTAGTCAATAAATTCCCCGCATTTCACAGAACCCGAAGGTTCATTACCGCACTCACAAGCGTCCGCCACCTGTCTCTATCCTGGGCCAGCCCAATCCAGTCCATATACCCACATCCTACCTCCCGGAGATCCGTCCTAATATTATCCACCCATCTACGCCTAGGTCTCCCCAGTGGTCTCTTTGCCTCCGGTTTCCCCACCAAGACCCTATACACCCCCCTCTCCTCACCCATACGCGCCGCATGCCCAGCCCAATAAGAAATAAGTATTACATATTGTGAGTATGTGTTTGTGGCCTTGGGTACCCAGCATTCAATGCACATGCACCTAATTTTTATCTGTGGCCTGTCTGAGTGTACCATATTTTTCCACATTATCTCATAAACGGCATGATTTTCGGGAAAAAATATATTGAACATAAAATATACTTTGATTTCCTCTACAACTTTTGTCTGAAACATTTCTCATTCTAAGAGTAATTCATCGAGATAATATTAGAAAGGTACAGAAGTCTTCATACAAAGTACCCTTTATCTTTGTCATAATTTAGTGAAAGCAGAATTTTCTCGGAAGATTTTCGAAAAATTTTCAAATAATAGATTTCATGAAAATCCTTCTAATGGAAGCCAAACTGTTCGATGCGGAATACAAGTGGACAGACATGACGTAGCTAATAACCGCTCTTCGCAATTTTGCGAACGATTCTAAAAGTGTGAGTATTGAAAATGTTTTACCACATAGATCTTCTTAACTTTCTTCCAAGTTTGATTATATAGCCTGACCGAACCTCTGCTTTGTCCTGAACATGGGAACGACTTAAGTATCCCACACGTTTCTAAGTGGCTACCAGATCATACGGCGTGCGATGCCTGAACACACTTATCTGCCTTATTCTTGCCCCTGAAAACCCCAAATATCCCCAAAATACATTTTTTGAGGTTTCTAGATCACACACAGCTAGACATACAACCGGTAGGATTCCTCCTAACTAGTGATCGGCTCGTCGCGTAGGCCACTACCTACACAACGCACAACAAACACAAGAGGCGAACATCCATGCTCTCAGCGGGATTCAAACCCGCGAACCCAGCAATCAGGCAATGCAAACCTGCGCCTTAAACGTCACGGCCACCTGAATCTGCTTAACAAGATAATTATTAGTCATTTAACATTATGAAATTTAGGTGAACAGGGCATGTAGCAGCCACGCGGGACATGTGAAGTTCACACAAGATTTTAGTGTGAAAATCTGTGTGAAATGAAGTTGAAGGACGTTAGACTCGCTGGACTAGCACAAAGTACAGTGGCGGGCTTTTGCAGCTGTGGTAATGACCTTCGCGGTACGTAAACGTAGAGGTAGAAAATGTTTGGACCTGTGAGGTCTTCGCTCCAAGGAATTGGTCACTTGATTAAAGAGACAGCTTAGCCTTTAGGCTGTGTGTTTGTACTGCACAGCACAGTGGGCACAGCGACTGGCTACGTTTGGATGGTTCGGGGATCGAATCCCGGTGGGGAGGTGAGACTTTCCGCACTCTTTCAGACCGGCTGTGGGGGCCTACCCGGCTTTCTGTAAAATAAGTAACAGGTCTGTTTCCTACGGGTAAAGCAGCCGAGTCGTGGCGTTGACCACCCACCCCAATCTAGCGCCGAGGTTAAAGAAAGTGTAGAGCTATAACTCTACTCCCTCCTCTGGGCCTTCATGGTCTGTTTTAGGGTGAATTTGTCTTTATCTTGATGAATGAGCGTAAAAGCCACTGAGTTGTGTTGCTTCTTGAAGGTGACATTCAGAACCCCCAGAAAGGCACAACTTTCCACTTTCTGAATCCAGTTTTTGTAATTTTTTCGCCGCATTTCCTTCAGTCCGTTAGCACTCTCCAAACCCGTTAAACACGAGCATAATTACAAGGCACCACTGCCATCTGTTAATGATCTTGAAATTCAAATCAAGGGCGTCTCGCTCCACAGAAGTGAAAAGTTCTAAATACTCTGTTATTGTCATCTCCTTCCTGTCTTGTTCTTAATATCTGCATCATAGTCCGACCCATTTTCTACTCTTTCTATTTCATTTCACCTGACTGTAGGAAGTTAATATGATACTGAAACGAAGTTAATATTACCTGAACCTAAGATAATATTATACCTGAAAATATGTTAATATGATACCTGAAACGAAGTTAATGTTACCTGAACCTAAGATAATATTATACCTGAAAATATGTTAATATGATACCTGAAACTAAGAAAATATAATACCTGAAACTAAGTAATATAACACCTGAAACGAAGTTAATATGATACCTGAAATTAAGTAAATATGATACACGAAACTAAGTAATATGATACCTGAAACTAAGTTATATACCTGAAACTAGGTTATATGATACCTGAAAGTAAGTTAATATGATACCTGAAACTCAGCAATATGACACCTGAAACGAAGTTAATACGATACCTGAAACTAAGTAATATGATACCTGAAACTAAGTAATATGACACCTGAAACGAAGTTAATATGATACCTGAAACTAAGATTAATATGATACCTGAAACGAAGTTAATATGTTACCTGAAACTAAGTAATATGATACCTGAAACTACGTAATATGTTAACTGAAACTAAGCTAGTATGATACCTGAAACGAAGTTAATATGATACCTGAAACTAAGTGATATGGTACCTGAAACTAAGTAATATGACACCTGAAACGAAGTAAATATGATACCTGAAACTAAGTAATATGATACCTGAAACTAAGTAATATGTTACCTGAAACTAAGCTAATATGATACCTGAAACGAAGTTAATATGACACCTAAAACTAATCACCTTCTGGAAATTCTACCACCCTAAAGGGTAACTGTTGACTACATTTCGCGTAAATATAATCTCCTTTGTGAAATGTTAAAAAAAAAAACTGGGAGATGCTGAGGACAGCGGAATTTGAGTCGCGTTTACTTTGAGCGCGTTCTTTGACTGAAGATTACTTCTTTTCTCAGTTGCATCGCTGCCCCGCACCTGAGATATCGCCAGCACCCTCTCCGGCCGTTACTCTTAGGGCGCTACAGTTCGTCATTATGACGTAACATCCGTCGGAACTTCATTCAGACCGCCAGCCATAATTCCT